>Ga0172367_10007319_pt1 | contig 12685 bp, 16 predicted proteins | sample Lak10m_FD_114542 | JGI IMG/M metagenome (GOLD analysis project Ga0172367, IMG submission 114542) | Freshwater microbial communities from Kabuno Bay, South-Kivu, Congo - kab_022012_10m | ecosystem: Environmental > Aquatic > Freshwater > Lake | place: Democratic Republic of the Congo: South-Kivu...
CAGCGCCTGGCTGGCAAGACCTTCGTGCTTCCCCATACATACACCTCCTTAATCGGCGCATACGTTGGCGCCAGTTTTCTGTTGAGTGTAGGCAGGGCCTGTCCATGGTGGACAGGGCGGTGCGGTGGCATGGCCCGTGGGCATATGCACCGTTCCGGCTCCGACGTGGTAATCGTCCCGGAGGACGATTTCGTGCTGACGCACGAAGGTCGGTCCCGACGATCCATCGCAATGGATCGTCGTACTGGAGGGAGGAGATTGCAGCGGGGGAAGGTGGAGTGGTCGACGGTGGTGCTGCTACCGTCGCTGGGGTGTCGCGTGCTGATGACGGACGTTTTGTAGGGATGTTGCGGGGTTGGGGGCGCGTCTCTTGCTGCTCGGCTTGACGCCGACAAGAGACACGCCGTGTGGTGGACGGATTGATGCGGTGGTTTATATGAAAAAACCCGTTTCAGCTCGATGGCTGAAACAGGTTTCAGTAAGGGGGTTTGTCAGGCGCTGGACGCACCTGTGGTGTTGAGTTTTACGTCACCTCTGCCCGAGGGGACGACATGGAGGGTGTTTGCTGTCTCGTATTACCAGCATCGGTGTGACGTCCCTGCCGTATCAAAGCCGATACGGTGCGGTACTGACGTCACTCAAGGATCACCGGGAAAGGGGCGTGGATGTGCCGGTCTTTCCCTGAATAGTTCATCCCTGCCGGGGCTATCTCTTCCTCGGGCTATCCGAGAAAATTAGTCCGGGGCACTAAGGCCTCGCGGAGTCTCTTCTTTTGAAGAGTCTAAAATATGGATTGAAGATAGCTGAAGAGAAATGGGGCGTCAAGAAAAAATTGGCGGGTAACTAGCTGATAATGCTGATTTTAATGGATGCTGTTTTGGATGCTTTTTAGGGTACTAAAGGTACCCCCAAGATGGTGCCTTTTTCGCCACCAAGTGCAAAGGGGAATATTTATGCTCCAATGTGGTACCCGGAATGAGCCATGTACAAAATTGCTCGGAGGTTGCCGCAGGGGTTGCTGTAGCGATTTTAGACAAACAAAAAGGGTTGCAAAACATCTGCAACCCTTTGTTTTTATTGGCGTCCCCGAGACGATTCGAACGTCCGGCCCCTTCCTTAGGAGTTAAAGTTTAACGCTATATTCCTTCTTCTATTGACACACCTTCAGGTCCTATCATACTCTATAATCCCTTGACTATCAAATAGTTATAAATTAGCATTGTTCTATTGAGACAACCTGCGACCTCTACCAAGCTCTATTTACCATTGACCCTATATTGACCCTATGAGCAGGGGAACCTATGGAAAAACTAAAACTCACAAAATCAACTGTTGAAAAGCTACCATATGCCGAGAAGGGTAAGCAAGTTGATTATTACGACAGTGACCTAGACGGTTTTGGTATTCGTATATCACATACCGGGAAAAAGTATTTCGTCCGAAGACTATTAGGGACAAAGCGTATCAGGGTGATGATTGGCAGCCACTCTACAAAGTCAGCAGAGGAAGCTAGAAGTGAAGCCAAAATCAAGCTTGGCTTAATGGAATCCGGAACAGACCCTAATGAGCAGGCAAGAGTTCGAAACCGCATTAGTGAAACTGAGGCGCAAAGAATCTCCGTTCATGAGCTTGTAAAAGAGTATATTGAGCGCCACGCTATAACTTTCAAACGGTCATGGGAAGAAGATGAGCGCCTACTCCACAAGGAACTTCTTAATGAAGAACTCAAAAAGGAAATTATTAATGGAGAAAGTGAGAAAGGGGCTAAGGAATGGACAAAACGTACTGGAAAAAGTACCACCGATTGGAGTAAACGCAAAGCTGATGACATTACCAAGAGGGACATAACCTTATTGCTTCAAAGTATTGTAGACCGGGGGACTCCTGCAATGAGCAATCAGGTATTGAAGGTTGTCCGAAAGATGTTTAACTTTGCTGTTGAGAGAGACATTCTTCAACACACACCGTGTACTGGTGTAAAAGCACTTGCACCCAATACACGTCGAGAACGTACTCTGAATGAATCAGAAATCAAAACCTTTTGGATAAATCTTAGCCTTGCTGGAATCTCCGATAATATAGAAAGTGCTTTAAAGTTAGTACTGATTACAGCTCAGCGGCCTGGAGAGGTATCAGGTATGCACACAAATGAAATTGATGGTGATTGGTGGACAATTCCGGGTAATAGGACTAAAAACGGTAAAGAACATCGTGTTTACCTGACCAAGACGGCACTGGATATTATCAATACAGCAATTGAAAATATTGAGCTGGGTCTTGTAAGGCACAATCTCAGGATGTTGAAGGAAAAGAAACCTGTAGCGTCAATTACCAAACCGTACTACGGATTTATATTCCCCTGTCCCCACAGAGGAAAAGAACAGGCGATTGATTCACATGCATTGCCAGTTGCAGTACGCCGCAACCTTGCATGGCCTCTGACAGATTCTAAAGGTAAACAGCTGTATCAAAAGGATGGGCAACCTGCCACAGTGAACAAACTAGAAATTGAGAAATTTACACCACATGATTTGCGTCGTACAGCAGCCACCTTCATGTCTCAACTTGGTTTCATGGATGAAGTGATTGACGCAGTGTTAAACCACGTTAAACAAGGTATCATTCGTACCTACAATTTGAACCGATATGACAAAGAAAAGCAAATGGCTCTGGAGGCATGGGAGCAAAAGTTAAAGAGTATTGTATAACCTTAACTTGTTGTTTATTGTATGTTGACAACATGTTCGATGTAATCATTTAATGTTGAAATGCTGTAAGTCGTTATTATCGGAGATAAATATGGCGGTTAACAGAAAATATAACTCGATTTACCAAGTGGCAAGAGCATGGACGCTTAATCGAGTGAATATAATGCAACTTGTAATTGCAAGTGAGTTAAAGGCATCAATTTTACAAAATGATGGAAGCATTGTAACTTACAATAGTTTTTCTGAAATTCCGAATGAGTTACGAGTAAATCTACAAGTAATTCGTCCTAAACGAGTACCTAAATCTGAATATAATAAATTATTACAGCCATGGGACCAATTAATTATAACCGATGAAGAGATGGCACGTTACGTTGCAAACAATTCACAAAAAGAAATCCTTCAATCTCAAAACATAGCAAATTATGATAGTGACAATCCAAAATCGACTACATCTCTACTTATACTTGTCGCAACAATGGCAATTAAAGGGTACAGATACAACCCTAGAGATTCTAAAAGTGCTGTTCCTACTGAAATCATAAAAGATGCTGCAGACCTAGGGCTATCGATTAATGAAAAGACTGTTCGTGAATGGTTAAAAAATGCCGCATCCCTCTTAGAGAGCGATAAAATCCAATAATTTCGTGCATCAAACGGTAATTACCGAATCGATTCGGTAGTTACGTCACGCTACCCCCACAATTTCATAGAGTGTCTCTATCGCAGCTAATCAAAGCAGATAGGAGACAATCATGTCAAAGAAACTTCCTCCAGCAGTACCACTACCCCCAACACTGATAAATGACCAAGTAAAAAAGGTTATTGCTGTTGTTGCGGCAGCACTCACCACCCCCGAAGCGGCAGTATACATCAATGTTAAACCAGCTACATTAGAACAATGGCGTTGGAATGGTCGTGGTCCACGTTTTTGTAAAATCGGCCGTTCCTGCCGTTACCGGATTACAGACTTGGATGATTTCCTTTCTGAAAAGGTATTTAACTCAACTACAGAAGCGCAATCAGCACTCAAAGGGCGGGGGTGATTTATGACAAATCAAAGCCGAAAGTCGCACAACGTGCGCCCCACCCACAAGAAGCAGCAGTCCAAACCGAATGCTACCAACGGTAACAAAGCAGCCAGTAAGAAATCGCCTACTAAAGGAAATTATCCCCTTGCGATTCTTCATTATGTTTTCAAATTTAAGAAGGATTCAAGAAAAAACAAAACGTTCTACGTACTTGTTGCACTCTGCAAGGATACACAGCGCCCGTGGGAGCATCAGAATCTCGGGTATCGTATCAATAGTGGTTCTTTTCGTGAACATATGAAGAACATGGTGATTTCCGACTAAATCTATGCTGCAGTCCGTACCCTTCCCCTTGTAGATGATATTGGGAAGGGTACGGACTACCACTTAACGGAGGCTGTAATGGCTAAAATACAGTTGATTACAAGCAATGCCGACGAAGAGAGCAACCTCTCACGGAACGAGTATGTACAGAAGAACAACCGAAAGTATGCCAAAACCGGCACGCAAGAAGTCATTGGCAAACCTCGGAAGAAAAAGAAGCCTAAACTCATGAAGAAGGCTTCCAGCAATGCGGTGGTTCCTGTCCCAGTAAAAGTCTCAAGTTCGATTTACCTGAAACCTGCAGTGAAGCCTGAGTTATCAGATGATGCTAACCATGGCATGGTTGGTGAAATTGCCAGCATTGTAGTTAAGTATTCCGAAGCTGGTAAAGCTGCTGTGGTGATGACTATACTTCTACGCTTTGGAGCATTGGTTTCCGGTCATTATATCTGGAATGGCGAGGTACAGCATGATGCACGGACATTTGCCGTTATTGTTGGGAATTCATCAAATTCACGCATCAATGCATCGGTAAAAACCATTGACCGTCTATTTGATGGATTCAGAACGCCAAACCGGTACTTTTCCGGCCCACTCGCAAAAGTTGGTGACATTATTTATGAGGTTCGGGATGCATCGGGAGAATATAATCATTCGGGTAAGTTCGTTGGAATCGACCATGGCGCATCAAACAAAAGTCTGTATGTTCTGGACAAAAACTTTGCATCCTCACTCGCATCCAAAAAGCCTGTTTTGGACATTATGTCTTCAGTACTTACAGGATTATTCGATGCCGGTGATGCATCAGTACAGGTCTCCAAAGATAAGTCGTTAAAGACCACTGATGCACATATTGCGATTATTGCCCATATCCAAAGAACTGCACTTGAAGCAATGCGTGAACAGCTCAATATGCCTAATGGTTTTGCCAACTGCTTCTTATGGATACTGGCTGACCGGCAGGGCTGTATTCCTTTGTCAGAGCCAATACCCAAGGAAGAAGTTGAGCGTATCAGTAATTTAATTGCCCAGCGGGTCAATGAAGCAAATATGCTAGGCCCTTTAACAATGACAGCTAAAGCATTAAAGCTATGGAATAAAGCGTATCCCGGACTAACTACTGAATATTCCGGATTCGCAGGTTCGGTTGTGGACCGGAACGATGACCATGCACTTCGATTGGCAGTTATTTACGCACTAGCTGCAGGGCATAGCAAGATTCAGATTAATGATTTGAAAGCAGCAATTGCGGTTGTAAATTACTCTTGTGAATCAGCACTTCTGCTGTTTAGCGGAGCGACTCAGGATAAACGGCAGGAGACAATCCTACAGGCATTACGTTCTGCTCCTAACCAAGAGCTGTCCTCAACTAAAATTACCAGGCTTTTCCGGAATAACATCTCAAAAAACGAGAAAATGGAAATACTGCATGAGCTTGTAGCAGCGAAGTATATTGTCATGGAAAAAGTTACAAGCAAGACTTCGGGTAAAAAGACAACGATGGTCAGATTGGCAGCAGCAGAGCACCAGCAAAGCTAGCAGCCCAGCTATCAACCCAGCCACTCAACCCAGTCCGTACAACCGGTACCTTATGCCAACGGTTGTACGGACTTTTTTTGTTTCAATTTAAGGCTTCGGTATGCTGAAATCACCGCTTGTTTTCTGAAACCCTTGGCATTGCCAAGCTTGTAGTAGAGCGAGCAGCTGGTGACGCCATACGGGGCTAATAACGATGACAGCTGGCGGGGAGTGATAGCAAAACCACGGAAGTACGATGCCCAGGGCTTTGCCAAGTCTGTACTGAGACCGGCAATTAAATCACGAGTTCTCAAATACGGTACTTTTTCTGCTTTAAATATTTCCACCAGGTCTTTAAGCAACAGATGACCTAGGGCTGGATTCTTGCTGGTATCAGGACTAACCAGTGGAGCTGCCGGTTCCAGCTTCTGAATCGCTGGACGTTTCTTCATGGATTCCAGCGTTACTGATTCAGAAATATTACTAACACCAATCCGTATTTTACTGAGCTTGATTACCTTCATTCGAGTTCGTAAATTAGTTACTGTTTTCGGCATATAATCCCTCCAAATTGTATGATTTTACCGGACGCATTGAATCTGACAATCCTGATTTTCCAATCATTTTGACCGAGTTCAGACTGGTGTCGTTTATCTGCTTGAACAAGTATTTATTTTTAGAGCCAACATAAGCATTCTGAATTTTAATATGGTCTTCAAAAAATACCCGTTTCTTATTATAAAGTACGTCAGCAGCCGCTTTTTCAAATATTTCTTTATTTTCTGCAATTCTGAAATCATTGAATCTGGCATTCGACTTTATTAGCATATGCACGTGCCATTCATTTATGCTGTTTTCCATTGGGTGATTTTCAAAGAAGGCGTACCCAGTTAACCACTGGTCTTTTCTGTTGTGATAACCATTTTTGAATAGCTTGATATTGTGTTTACGAAGATAACTATTCACAAACTTGCAAATCTGCTCAAAACTGGCTTTAACACCAAATGTCAGAGTAATTGACCAGTAGTACGGACCGTCATTGTATACCCATTTTCTATAAGCTTCTGTTAGTCTCTTAATTGCAGGTACTTGTTTACCAGGTACATCAAACGGTTCGAAGAACGGCTTGGCCTCTGAAATCTTAAAGTATTTCCTGACAGCTGGTTCAAGTTTAACTACTTTGCTTGATTTACTACCCACAATCTTCGAACTCATATCACACCACCACTATGTATAATTTGCATTATCTGTTAATCGAATACTGAACTGAACTAAGACTGCAGAGATGTATTCTGACCTAATCTAATGCAATCATTGTATATTTCATTGATGCTACTGATTGGTCTGTATTATTGCTAATGGTCAATATCTGGGTACTACTTCTCATTGAGCAACCACCTGAAATGGGCTCTTTTGTACTACTTAATGTCACATGGAAAGTAATCAGGTATTCACCAGGAAATTGTCCCGTCTACTCAAACATGTGTGCTACTTGCTTACATAACTAAATTATCTAAATCAGAATTATCCGGAAGGTTTTTTGCCATTTATTTTAAAAATAATAATGCTGTAATAACAGGAAGTTATGGCAATTCGAGGGTATCAGGAGTGAGTAGCCATGATTCCCACAAAAGAGAGAAAACATCTGGATTGCGTATTAACAGGTTTAGATGCGTGCGGGAGTGTTACTGTGATTGGTGAGAATGTAGGTGCAGTTGCAGGAAGTTTCGCTTGTGATTAACGAATTTACGAATTTAACGAATTAATAGGTCAGTTATTCGTTAAATTCGTAAATTCGTACTACTGTTTTTATTTCAGTTTCTGATTCCAGTATTCAACGTATGACTGGTACCCCCGCTCTGTAGTCAGAAATGGAAGATGCTGCTCTTGCATCAGTCGGTATGCTTTCAGTTTCTCCAATCCCAATCTTCGGGCTTTTTCCATCCGGTGATTGCCATCAATCACATTGTATCTGCCGGGTGATATCTCGGCGATTATTACTGGCTTGCTGACATCGACTGACGGCATATGATTTTCATCGAATCGGGAGGACTGCTTAGGGAAGTCTTTGACCAGTATCTCTTCTGTTGGAATACCGGAATCCTCAATATACTTGGCAATCTTCGTGATGTTGAAAACGAATATACCATTCGGGTACAGTTCATCATCGTCATCAACCGGACATGGCGTGAATCGCTTGCTGATTTTCAATTTTCGGGGAATTTCCATACAGGATACTGCAACCAGTTTCTCGTTAATGTTTTTCATCGGCTAGTATCCAATGATGCCCATAAATACCAGGCTGCATGGGTTCTGAACGGTCTGAACCGCTCTCCCAATTCAATGAACTCATCAAGGCTGGCAGTTCCGTACAATTTCTTTGCCGACCGCAACAACCCAGCATCGTCACAGGGCCAGACATCCTCACGACCTAAAGAGAAAATCAGAATCATCTCCGCAGTCCAGCGACCAATGCCTTTCAACGTGACCAGTGCCTTGATGGCGTCGTCATCGTTCAATGATTCAAGCTTGTCGAGTACCCCGTTCATGGTTGAAATGGATATGGATTTTATGTAATCAACCTTCCGACCACTGACACCGCAGCTTCTGAATACTTCCGTATCAAGCGCAGCAAGTGGTTCAGGTTCTATAGCGACGATAGCCTTGAGCCTCTTGAAAATGGTTGCGGCTGCTGCCTCCGAGAGCTGCTGGCTGATGATTGCCCGTACCACAGAAAAGAATATCGGATTGTGGCCGATTCTTGGAGGTGGATGCAGAGCCATCAGCTCTTTCATCACCGGGTCTGTGGCGAGAATACTGGTGAAATCTTCCTGCTGGCTCTTTCTATTGCGCTTACATTCAGCCATACCTACAATCTTCATAGTGGAAAATTTTCGACATGCAGTGGTTCGGTAAACATTACCGCTCCTGCAATGACTTTATAACCTCTTTCATAATCTTGTATGCAATCCGCTGGTCCTCATCGTTCAGACCCTTCAGCATTTCGTCGATGCTCGCAATACGGGTGTCGCTGTCAGAAAGGTGCACATAATCAAAGAAGTCCCGCAATGGCACGTTGAAAGCTTCAGCCAGTTTTTCAAGCCGTTCTATCGTCGGGAAACTTTTTCCAAGTTCCAATCGACTGACATGCTTCTGTTCAACTCCCACCATTTCTGCCAGTTGCTCTTGCGTCAATCCCCTTGCCTTGCGCAGTTCTCGTATCCTGTCACCGAGTAGAATTTTCGTCGATTTCATGCGTTCCCTCCTAGCGGCAAGTATGGATTTTGCGACCGGAGAAAAGAACGCATCAGCATAGGCTATTGATGTTTATTATAGCCTATGTTATAGGCTAATTAGCCTTTTTAGTGAAGTAATTAGATGGCAATATCCATCTCAAATGAGTAATTGGTATTAGGTGCCCTATGGGTGTTTCTGAAATTTCGTTGACAGTTGGGATGTATCGAAATCTGATATCTCTTAAGGATACCAGCGCAAAGATTGACAAGGTTCAGGAACGCCTTGCTACTGGCAAGCGTGTCAACAGTGCTCTGGACAATCCAACAAACTATTTCGCTGCTCAAGCTTCCCTTAATCGTGCTTCTGACCTGTCGGCAAGAAAAGACGGGATAATGGAAGCTATAAAAAATGGTGAAGCCGCAAATGTTGGCCTGAAGGCTATTGTTTCCATGGTAGAAACTGCAATAGGGATAGCCAGTTCGGCTCATACAGCCAATGCATCAGACCGCTCAAGCTTGGCAAATCAGTTCAATGAAATACTGGGGCAGATTGATTCACTGGCTGGTGATTCTGGGTATCGTGGTACAAACCTCCTGAATAATGATGACCTGACGATTAACTTCAACGAGAACGGGAGTTCAAACTTAACTATATCTGGGGTGGATGCGACATCAGGTGGGCTTGGAATTCAGCAAATTTCGGGTTCTTCACTACCTCTCGGAATGAACGAAATTGGGACTGGGCACAATCCAGATGCATGGACGTATGTAAATTATTCCGGGACTACAGTTCCCAACACCGGAACATTCACAATTACATTTAGCGTTCCTGCAGGAGTTGACTTAACCCCGACTACTATCTGGGACCAATCAAGAATTTATAATGGTGAGCAACTGGTCAGGAGTGTTAGCGGAGTTGGTTGGGGAAATGATATAACCAATGTCTCTGGAGACACGTCAACAATAACAATAACAGCTACTAATTCAACAGCATGGCCTGGTGGAGTTAATCCAGATATTAATAACGGTGACCAGTTTATTGTACAAATTGACCCACTTTTAACTTTAGAACGAACTTTTAAAACAGGTGCTGACCCCTCTATGTTTTCAGATGTTTTCGTCGATGGAGTGAAACAGATTGGAAACTACACAGTTAACAGCAATGGCGATATAATTTTTGATTTAGGTGCAGAACCTGCGGTCGGCACAAGCATATCAATTGATGTTACTTCCATTAGCTCTCGACCTGCCTGGACAACAGACGCAGGGATTTCAATTTCTGAAAATCAGCTTACTGCTTCACTCAATACGCTACGTACTGATTCTATGGCGTTGTCGTCGAGTTTGAGTGTGGTGGCGGTTCGACAAGATTTCACCCAGCAGATGATAAACAACCTTGAAACTGGTGCGGACAATTTGACTCTTGCGGATATGAACGAGGAGGGAGCAAATATGCTGATGCTTCAAACCCGTCAGAATCTTGGGGTTACAAGTCTCGGTCTTGCCAGTCAGGCTAGCCAATCAGTTACAAAACTCTTCGCTTAAGTCTTTATTTAACCTCCACATTGCGAATCCCTTCTGGTCTCCAAGCTGGACTTATCACGTGTGAACCTTTCTCCTCCGCTGACAACAGACTGCCGAAGGTCACCTTGAATTCGCCAAACCGGTCATTAAGAGCATCCATAACCTTGATAGCATCCGACTTTTTCTGTACTTCCTGAAACAGCGACAACTGTTCCGCATCGTAGCGGAGATTCGACAATCTGACACCGAGCTGCCGTACCGCTTGCGGTAACTCGGTAGTATCCAGTATGGCAACAGCAGACTTGAAAATATCGTCACTCATGTTGATGTACGACTTAAGGGTATTCTGCTTGCCGAAACTGCTGAAGAAATCCGCGAACCTGACATAGAGCGTAATCGTCTTGCCGCTTACATTGTAGCGTCTGGCTCTTCTGCCTACCATCTCCGATAACTGCAACAGGTATTTCAGTATATCTTCCCGCCGCTCCACATCCTGTCTCAATGTCATAGAGTGCCCGACAGATTTCACCTCATCATCTTCCTCATTCGGCGTGACCGGTGATTCGTCGATACCCTGACCCATCTGCTTCAAGCGAGTACCGATAATGCCGAATTTGCGAGTCAGCCGTTGCTCGTCATACCTTCCTAACTCCCCGCAGGTATTAATCCCAAGCAAATTCAGATGGCGCAACATGGCCTCGGTCGTAACCTGACCGTGCATAGTGATGGAGTTCCGCTCTTTCTGAGGCAGGTATGTTGGTATCCGGGAAGAATTTACTCTGGCGTTTAAGACCCTTGCCCTGAAGCATACGGTCTCGGGTCAGGTGCTCAGCCGAATAGAGTGGAGTCCGAGTAATGCCGGAATGTTTGAGCGCATAGCCCGAATAACAGACTTCACGGGTCTTTGCGGTCATTTTCTGATTGATGATGTCAGGGGCTTTACCACCGGCAAAATGTTCTGGGCATGAGCTGTCAGCAGCTAACGCAACACTGGCACTAAGCAAGAATGCAGCGACAGACAATAGATAATCTCGCATCATTGCTGTGCGCCATTGATGGCGGTCTTCAGGACATTACTTGGTTTGAAAGTTAATATCCGTCTTGCTTCAATGGTGATTGTCTCACCGGTCTGCGGATTGCGGCCACGGCGGTCTGTCTTCTGCTTAACCTCAAAGTTGCCGAATCCGGCGATTTTCAATTTCTCACCGGCTTCAAGAGTTGATTTCATAAGAGCGAACACCGCCTCTGTGTAATCAATAGCTTCCTTTTTCGTGCAACCAATTTTCTCGGCTATTCGTTCTACAATGTCAGCTTTGGTCATGTTGCTGTCCTTAAGGCTTAATATAAGCGTTTAACCCTATGGTTATTGGCTTTCCGTCAACTTCCGCTGTGGTCACGGCATTTCCTCTCGTGCTGGCGACAACTAGAGTTTTACCGGATGCAGATGGAGTCGGCTTTTCCAAGTCAATTTCAATGCAAAGCTTATTTCCTTTGATTTCTACAGTCATTGCCATTCTTTAACTCCCTAATGTCTTTGATAATGTTTATCGAAATATTGAATTATATTAGGATTATAGAAGTCTTTTTTACCACTTTTCGGTTTATCAGGGTCAAGATACCTTCTTTTCACATACCTCTCATCTTCAATTATAGCTTTCTTTAGTTCATTGAATTTCTTAGTAATCTGGAAGTCAATGAATCGTTCTTTCAGTCGTCCAACAAGCTCACCATGGTCCCAGGGATAATTCTTTCTAACTTGTTCGTCAGTAAGTTGAATTACCGCCCCATCATTCTTGCCGAGTTTGACTTTGATTGCCTCTGAGGTGTCAGATTTAGTGAAGGATACATTTATGTTAATCGTAAAATCATAACCTGAATCGCTCGGTGTTTTACTTTCAAGAACATCGACAAAATTCAGAAACTTTTCTTCTTCGGGATTAAGCACTAGCCCTTCAACTATGGTGTGTTCTGACAAAAATGATATTGGCATCAAGTACATATTATAATGTGACAGGTCAGTATCGAACCAATCATGAAGTGCCTGAACATAGTTTTTCAATGATGCGGAGCCAAGTTCCTGTAATCTTTTGGTGAATAAGAAACCCCGATTATAGAAATGAATGGCATTATCTCGCAATTCAATAAGAGAAAATATGTTCGCTTTGAGTGGCTTTGGAAGTGTTTTCTTCGATGTGGCCTCAATATGGAGAATGGTATGAAGGACAGAGTGAGTTACAGGCGTCCCACTCCTGTTCATTTTGATAGTTTGCTTCCTTGAGGGGGTGCCGTTCTTATTCTTTTTTGCTTCGTAAACGAAAAGTGACTGAAGCCTATTTGAATTTAA
>Ga0172367_10007321_pt1 | contig 12683 bp, 12 predicted proteins | sample Lak10m_FD_114542 | JGI IMG/M metagenome (GOLD analysis project Ga0172367, IMG submission 114542) | Freshwater microbial communities from Kabuno Bay, South-Kivu, Congo - kab_022012_10m | ecosystem: Environmental > Aquatic > Freshwater > Lake | place: Democratic Republic of the Congo: South-Kivu...
ACCCTATACGCTGAAAAATCAGGAAAATGACAAAACCGAACTGAAAGCCCTGACCGGAGAACTGGTGGTACCCGTGCTGTTGGTAGGAAAGGAAAAATTCAAAGGCTTTGAAACGGGTGGCTGGGACAAGCTACTCACTGCCGCCGGCTACCCCCCACAGAATCCGTCCGGCAAGTCCGCTGTACCCGCTGCGCCTAACACACCAAGCCCACCGGCATCCCAGAGTCCTGCACCCACTACCGAAAACCCTGCCGGTAAGTAATCCATGAAGCTGGCCACCTGGAATGTGAATTCCCTCAAAGTGCGCCTGCCACATGTGCTGGACTGGCTGGCCGCCAGCCAGCCGGACGTGCTCTGCCTGCAGGAAACCAAGCTGGAAGATGGCAGTTTTCCGGTTGCCGAAATCGCTGCTGCCGGTTACCACACGGTATATTCCGGCCAAAAAACTTACAACGGCGTGGCAATTATTTCCAGAGTGGAATGTGCCGATATGCAAGCGGGCATCCCCGGCTTCCATGACGAGCAGAAACGCGTGCTGGCTGCGACTTGCGGCGATGTACGCATCGTATGCGCCTATTTCCCCAACGGCCAGAGCCTGGATTCCGACAAGTATCAATACAAGCTGCGATGGCTGCAAGCGCTCACAGCCTGGCTGCGGGAAGAGCTGGTCAAATATCCGAAACTTGCCTTGTTGGGCGACTACAACATCGCCCCGGAAGACCGCGATGTATACGATCCAGATGCCTGGAAAGGACAGGTGTTGGTCAGTCCACCGGAGCGCGCTGCATTCGCAGGCTTGATCGGCTTAGGGCTGCAGGATGCTTTTCGTCTGTTTGGGCAGCCGGAGAAAAGTTTCAGTTGGTGGGATTACCGCATGGCCGCATTCCGCCGCAATATGGGCTTGCGCATCGACCACATTCTGCTTTCCCAACCACTCGCCAAGCAATGTAACGGTTGCCAGATCGATAAATCACCGCGCAAACTGGAACGACCTTCCGACCACACGCCAGTGATTGCCACTCTCGCCCTCTCCGGCACGCATGGCGGCTCGCCCGAGCAGCTAGTTCAGGAACGCCACGATGTTGGTGCGTAATATCAGGCAACAAAAAAGGCAGGGTTTTACCCTGCCTTCGTCTCCAGAGAACGGAGATTATTACTTGGCGGCCGGAGCAGCTTCAGCCGGCTTTGCTTCTTCAACCTTCTTATCAGCCTTCTTGGCCTTCTTGGCCTTCTTGGCAGGAGCAGCCGGCTTTTCCTTGGCAGCATCAGCAGCCGGAGCGGCAGCAGCTTCAGCCGGCTTGGCAGCGTCAGCCTTAGGAGCGTCAGCAGCAAAGGCGCTTACGGAAACAGCAAAGAGGCCAGCAATCAGGGCGGTCAACAGCTTGTTCATAAAATACTCCTTGGTAGTAAATTTAAAGATAAACTTGAGGCGTCGGCACTTGGCACTTTTGCCGCAAACCTTGCCTGTGACCACGACAATACTCGCGCTAGCTTACCCGAACCTTACTGCGGCCAACCCTTCCGGCTTATGCGTATTCTGATTGTTGAAGACGACCCGATTCTGGCGGACGGCCTGACCCGTTCCTTCGAACAGATTGGCTACGCTCTGGACTGCGCACACCACGGCGAGCAGGCGGACAGTATGCTTGCCACGCAAAACTACGACCTGGTGGTTCTGGACCTTGGCCTGCCGAAAATGGATGGATTCGAGGTGCTGCGCCGTCTGCGCAAGCGCGGCGATCGCGTGCCGGTACTGATCCTGACCGCGCGCGACGAAGTGCAAAGCCGTGTAACCGGGCTGGATATCGGCGCCGACGACTACCTGACCAAGCCATTCGACCTGGCCGAACTGGAAGCGCGCATGCGCGCACTGATCCGGCGGGGACAGTTCGGTGCCAGCGCCACGCTTGTTTTCAGCCAATTGACACTGGATACGGCAGGCAGGCAGGCATCGGTGAACGGTCAGCCGCTGGAGCTGTCCGCCCGCGAACTGGGCGTGCTGGAAATATTCATGCTGCGCGCCGGGCGCGTAGTGAGCAAGGAACAGATCATGGAGCGGCTGTGCAACTGGGACAAAGAGGTAGGCGATAACGCCATCGAAGTCTATGTGCATCGTCTGCGCAAGAAGCTGGAGCCTTCCGGCATCCGTATCCGCACCATCCGCGGCCTGGGTTACCTGCTGGAACATGCGGAAAATGCCTAATAAAGGCATATCGCTCCGTCGCCAGTTGCTGCGCGGATTGCTGATGCCGCTATTGCCGGTGTTGCTGGGTAGCGTGGTGGCCGCCTATTTTACTGCCTATCACTTTGCCAATCTTGCTTATGACCGGGCACTGCTGCGCGCGGTGCTATCCCTTGCAGACCAGGTGGAGGTGGTACACGGCCTTGTGACGGTGGACTTGCCGCAGGCGGCGTTTGACATGCTGGAATACGACAAGGATGACTGGAGATATTACAAGGTAAGCGGCCCTGATGGGGAGTTCGTCACCGGCTACCGGGATATTCCACCACCTGCGGGACCAAGCGTGCCGGGGCAGCACCGTTACTACAATGTCAGCTTCGACGACGATGAAATCCGCGTCGCTGCCTATTACCTGCCGCTGAAAGGCACCAGTGCGCGTGGCGTGGCGCTGGTGCAGGTAGGGGAAACGATGACCAAGCGTGACCAGATGGCGGAGGAAATCATCATCGCCATGCTGGTGCCGTTACTGCTTATCGTCGGTCTGGTGACCTTCCTGATATGGAAAGGCGTTGGGCGCGGGTTGGCTCCGCTCGATGCCTTGCGCCAGGAAATCAGCAACCGCTCGTACCGTGACTTGAGTTCGCTCGACACGGCTGATTCGCCCAAGGAAGTGCAGCCTATGCTGCGTGCGATGAACGACTTGATGCAACGCCTGGGGGAAACGATTGCGCAACAGCAGCGTTTTGTCGCCGACGCCTCGCATCAACTGCGAACGCCGCTGGCCGGACTCAAAACCCAGGCCGAATTGGCGCTACGCGAAACCGACATGGAAAAAATCCGTTATGCCCTGCAGCAGATACAGACCAGCAGCGGACGGCTTTCACACCTTATCAGCCAGTTGCTGATGCTGGCCCGCGTCGAACCAGAGTCTGGCTCCAGTCCGACGATGAAACCCTTGGCGCTGGAAGCCTTGGCTCGTGCGACAACGGCCGATTGGGTCAGCATTGCACTGGCCAAGAGCATCGACCTTGGCTTCGAAGCGCCGCCGCAAACCGTTACTATACTCGGCGATGCGGTACTGCTGGGCGAGTTGCTTGGTAACTTGCTCGACAATGCCATCCGCTACGCGCCACATGGTGGCAAGGTGACCGTCACGGTGCACGAGGAAAATAGTCGCCCGCTACTGACGGTGGAAGACAACGGCCCCGGCATTCCAGAAGCGGAGCGGGAACAGGTGTTCGAACGCTTCCATCGCATCCTCGGCAGCGGCGAAGAAGGTTGTGGCCTTGGACTGGCTATTGTGCGTGAGATCGCCCAACGACATGATGCCGATGTCACCCTAAGTTCAGGCGAAATGGGCAAAGGCACATGTGTGAGCGTTTTCTTCCCACCCAAGCACGGTGGAACTTAGAGGAAAACGGGCTATCGCGTTTTCATGCCCAATTGCTTGAGCTTGCGGTAGAGATGGGTACGCTCCAGTTCAACCGCTTCCGCCACCCTGCTCATATTGCCGCCGGCTTTGGCAATATGATGTTCGAAATAGAGACGCTCGAAGCTATCGCGCACCTCGCGTAGCGGCCGGTCAAAATCGAGCGACTGGGATGCCTTGCTAACCACGGGTGGCGGTTCCAATGCAGCGTACTGCCCCAGCACGCGCATGACGTCGACCAACGTGATCTTCTCACCCAGGCTGGTCAACATCAGGTTGTGCACCACGCTATCCAGTTGCTCCAGATTCCCCGGCCAGTTCGCATTGCGCAATGCATTAAGCGCGGCAACATCGAATTCGCGGTAACGCGCTTCGCCGCTTTCGACCATCAGTGCGGCCATTACCTTGGCAAGATCCGGAATATCCTCGCGCCGCTCGTCAAGTCCCGGCATGCGGAGATTGACGCCCGAAAGCGCATGTAACAACGACTCGTCAAATTTGCCGCTGCTTGCCAGTTCCGGCAATGCGCGTGCGGTGGCACAGATAACACGCACACCAAACTTATCAACCTTGTTGATGAGCAGCAGCAAGCCTTTTTGCTCGGCCTTGTTGAGAGTGGCAACCTCGGGGATAAACAGTACGCCATCGCGCAGATGTTCCAGCAATTCCAAAGGGCTGGTGACGAGTTTTTCGGTCTGGGCCAGTTCCAACCAGGGGGTATTCTGCCGGTGCAGGAACCGTGCACAGTGTTCTGCGCCGCTGCCTTTCGGGGCAATCAGCAATATTGGCGACTTTACGGCGGCGGCCAGTTCCAACCGCTCGCGCAATTCCGTGATAACCGCGCTTCTGCCGAGATTCATCAGGCTGATGCCGACCCTGGGTACCTGATCGGTATTCTTGAGGGCAGCACTCACGGTCTTGAGCAGTTTCTGCAGTGCGACCGGTTTTTCCAGGAAATCAAAAGCGCCGATGCGAGTAGCCTCCACTGCCGTATCGATGGTGCCATGTCCCGACATCATCACCACCGGCATGGTCAGCAGTCCGCCGTTGGCCCACTCCTTGAGCAGGCTGATACCATCGCAATCCGGCATCCAGATATCCAGCAATACCAGATCCGGGCGTTCCTGTTGGCGCCATAGGCGCGCCTCCGCGGCATTCTCGGCAAGGTGCACATGGTAGCCCTCATCCTGCAGAACATCGCTTAACAATTCACGGATGCCGAGTTCGTCATCCACCACCAATACGTGGCGCGCAGTCATGCCCAACCTTTGGCGACAGGCAGCGCAAGCGAAACACAAGCCCCACCTTCAGCCAGATTTACGATTTTGATATTACCCTTGTGTTCTTCCATGATTTTCTTGACGATTGCCAAACCCAACCCCGTGCCATGCTGCTTGGTCGTCACGTAAGGTTCAAATGCGCGCGCCATAAGGTCTTGCGGGAATCCACAACCATTGTCGCTAATGGCTAATTTTACCATACCATTCTCGAACGTACTTTTCACTTGGATGTTTGGATGAGGTCGTTTCTCCAGTGCATCCTGCGCATTTCGCAACAGGTTGTGCAATACCTGGCGCAGCATGGTGGCATCGCCGCGCACTGGTGGCATACGTTCTCCCAACTCGTATACGACATGAATCCCCGGCTGCTCATAAAGCGCCAACACCTCACGCACCAACTGGTTGAAATCAAGCTCGGCAATAGTGGGCGAAGGAGCCCTCGCATACTCGCTGAACTCGTTCACCATGCTTTTCATTGCCGTCACCTGGCTGACTATGGTATTTGTCGCCCGCTTGAGCACTTCGGCATCCGGGCCGGAAAGTTTGGGCACCAGCTTGCGTTCCAGCCGTTCGGCCGAGAGTTGGATGGGCGTAAGCGGATTCTTGATCTCATGCGCAAGGCGGCGCGCCACTTCACCCCAGGCGGCATTACGCTGAGCCTGGATCAGGGCGGTGACATCGTCGAATACCACTACATAGCCGGTATCTGCGCCTTGCGGCAGGCGGGTGCCGCGCACCAGCAATACCCGCATCCCTTGAGGCCCGCTGATTTCGATCTGCTCCTGCCACTCACCCTGACCAAATTCAGCAAAGTAACGCTGCACTGCCCCACAAAAGGCATCGATTCCCGGCAACCTTTGCCCCATCTGGGTGAATGGCTGATCGTGCCACTGCGTCATATCAGTACCAAGAATCTGCGCCGCTGAAGGATTGAAGGTACGCAGACGGAAGTGTTCATCCAATGCCAGCACACCAGAGGAAAGGTGCGACAGTATGGTTTCCAGATACCCGCGTGCGGCTTCCACCCGATTGCGGTTACGTTCCGCCGATTGCGTGGCCTCCGCCAACTGGCGCGTCATGCTGTTGAATGAGCGCACCAGGATGCCTAGTTCATCGTTGCCATGCACCGGCAGCACCTTGCCATAATCACCGCTGGCGATGGCTCTGGTTCCCTCCGCCAGCACCCCAAGCGGTGCAGACAGGCGACGGCTCAGCACGAAAGCAAACGCTACGGCGGATAGCATGGCCAGCATCAGCACCAAGGTAAGGGTAAGCGCAAATACATCGCGCAGTGAGTTGCGCGTGTAGGAAAGCTCCTGGTAGTCCTGATAAACCTCCTGCACCGATTCCGCGGTAAGTGAAAGCGCCCTCGGCACCGGCTGCATCAATTGCAGGATGCGGGTTTCTCCACGCAGATCGGCGGTATTAACCGGTGCCAGCACGCGCAGGTAAAGGCCTTTGTTGGGAATCGGCTCGATGATGCCGTATACGCGCTGACGCGCCTGGCGCAATTGTGAGGCTGACGGCAGTTCCGGCAGGAAACTGGTCGAGTCGCCGCTGGAAATGGTCAGGATGCGACCCTGCGGCGTCAGTAGCACAGCATCCCGCACCCCACTCTTTTCGCGCAGGTCGTTCAGCAGGGTCAGGTGCGTACTCGGCGGCTGAATCGCCAGCGACAAAGCCATGCTCTCGCCCTTCGCCTCCAGGTCGCGCTGCAAAATATCGAGGGCGTTCTGTCCCAGTTTGAGGCCGCCATCGAGCGCCGCCTCGACCTTGACGTTGAACCAGGAATCGATGGAGCGCGTAAGGAAATTCACCGAAACCGCATACACCAACAGCCCGGGGACAATAGCCATCATGGCGAACATGCCCAGCAGGCGCAAAGTAAGGCGGCTGCCCATGACCTGCGCGCGCATCTGCCGATAAAGTTTCCACAATTGCCAGCCGATCAAGCCAGCAAGAAACACCGCCATGACAATATTAAGAATCAGCAGTACGGTATAGCTCTGACCGGAAACCGCACTATTGGCGCTGGCGTGCGAGAGCAGATAAAGCAGTACTGCGCCAAACGCGACGCAGACCAGGACGATGTACCTCATTTAGCAGGAGACGCGGCAGACTCTGTGCTGGTCAGTACCGGCGTCCAGCGATAGCGCTCCGAGATCAGGTTCCATTTTTCGGAGCCCAAAGGATCGACCTGCAACTGTTTGGGCAGGCGGGAACGATCCAACCGCATGCGCAAAATGGCGTAGTAGGTTTCGCCTTTTTTGACTTGGGACTTGTCCAATACTGCCCAGGCACGCAGTTTCTCCAGTTCTTCAACTGCATCCTGCAAGGTGGCAAAGGATTTCTGGTGCGAATCCGTATTGATCAGAAATTGGCGGGAAAGCGCGTGGTAACTCAGACGGACAAGTTTGCTGGCGCTGACTACCTCATCGTCGAACCAGTAGTGCCGCGCTTCCATCAACTCAAACTCAATCAGGAAATTGAGCGGAACCCCTTTATTGAGCGCTTCTTCCATTTCGGCATTAAAGTTTATGCCGAAATCCGCATTGAGCTGCCAAGTCTCTTCAGATGCCACCAGCTCGGCAGAACGCACCTCCACCCCCTCCGCCTGCGCATTGCCAACCGCACCCGGTAACAGGAAAGCAGCCAGCAGCCAAATCGTCAGGTTAAATTTTTTCCAGCAATGCATAGAAAAAGCCATCGTGTTCCTCGCATGGCAGCAACTGACCGCCGCTCATGTTGGGTAGCGGCAATTGCCGAGCATTCTCATGTTCGTTCAGGAAAGCGTCGATTTGTTGTTGATTTTCTTCTATAAAAACGGAACAGGTTACGTACAGCAATTTACCACCGTTCGCCAACACTTGCCACAGTCCGCGCAGGATAGCTGCCTGCTGGGCAGCAAACCCGGCAATATCGCTTTCGCGCCGCAGCCATTTGATGTCGACATGGCGGCGCACAATGCCGGAAGCGCTGCATGGCACATCAGCCAGAATGCGCTCAAAAAGCTGGCCATTCCACCAGCCATCTGGATTGGCGGCATCGCCCGGCAATAACGTCGCCTCCAGGCCCAGCCGGACAAGACTGGAACGGGTGCGGTTAAGCCGGTCAGCATCACTATCCATTGCCGTCATTGCCACATTGTCCAGTTCCAGCACATGGCCGGTCTTGCCCCCCGGCGCGCAGCAGGCATCCAGCACGCGCATGCCATCACGCGCATCGAGCAGTGGTGCCGCATGCTGCGCGCCGTAATCCTGCACCGTCACCAGCCCTGCTACAAAACCGGGCAGTTTGTCCACCGGTAGCGGCTGCGCCAACATCACCGCGCTATCGCCCAGCGGGCGTACCTCGATGCCGGCCTGTGTCAACATTTGCAGATAGCTGTCGCGATTGGTGCGGCGGCAATTGATCCGCAACGTCATCGGCGGATGCTGGTTGCCGGCTTCCAGTATCGTCTGCCAGTTGCCCGGATATTGACGCTTGAGCTTGGCGATCCACCATTGCGGATACGAATAATGTGCGGTTTCGTCCTCGATCAGTCCCGCAAGCAGCGACTCCCGGCTGCGCAGGAAATTGCGCAGCACGGCATTGACCAGTCCTTGGGCCCACGGCTTTTTCAGTTGCGTGGCGGCGCTGACGGCATGATCCACCACCGCATAATGTGCGGTCTTGCCAAATTCAAGCTGGTACAAGGCCACCAGCAGCAAATAGCGCACCTGGTCGTCGGTCAGTGGTCGCTCCAGCAAGGCGGCGAGCAGCGCCTGCAGCCTGCCATAGTGGCGCAGGGTACCATAACTCAAGTCCTGCGTAATCGAGCGCTGCTGTGGGGTAAGCTGAGGATGGCTGAGCCAGATGTTTTCCAGTGCCTGGGTAAGATTGTGCCCGGCCAATACCTGACCAACAGCACCAGCGGCGAGCAGTTGTGCTTTGCGCAAAACCTACGCCATTTCCATCAGTCGCGCGATGCGTTCTTCTACTTGCGGATGGGTGCTGAACAAGCCCTTGATGCCATCGCCGGAGAGAGGATTGATAATCATCATTTGCGCCGTTTCCGGGTGCTGTTCCGCCGCTTCCAGCGGGATGTTGCGCGCATAGTTATGGATCTTCTCCAGCGCAGCGGCCAGCGCCTTCGGGTCGCCGCTGATTTCGGCACCGCCTCGGTCGGCTTCGAATTCGCGCGAACGCGAGATGGCCATCTGGATCAGCATGGCAGCGATCGGCGCCAGGATCATGATCAGCAAGGCTACCGCAGGATGCACGCCGCGCTCACCATCACGATTGCCGGCGAACAACATACCGAACTGCGCTATGGAGGAAATGGCACCGGCGATGGTGGCGGAGATGGTGGAAATCAGCGTATCGCGATGCCTGACGTGCGCCAGTTCGTGCGCCATCACCCCGCGCAATTCGCGTTCCGAAAGAATATTGATGATGCCAGTGGTAGCGGCCACGGCAGCATGCTGCGGGTCACGCCCAGTGGCGAAAGCATTGGGTTGGGCTTCATCGATGATATAGACCTTGGGCATGGGCAGTCCGGCGTTGCCCGCCAGCTCGCGGATCATGCGATAGAACATCGGCGCGCTGTGTTCGTTCATTTCCTGCGCGTTGTACATGCGCAGCACCATCGTGTCCGAAAACCAGTAGGCATAGACATTCATGGCAGCCGCGATGCAGAGCGCCAGCAGCATGCCACCAGCGCCGCCCAGCGCCGCACCGACCACGCCGAACAAGGCCACGATGGCGGCCATCAAAATCGAAGTTTTCATCCAATTGCCAAACATGGCGGAACATCCTTAAAAAATCCAGTAATGGCTATATGGCGCTGGGTAAGAGAAATTCAAGCATCGAAACGCTGCCCTGCCTTGAGTGATACGCCAGCCAGAAATTCCCTGGCAGTCAAGCGCCTGCCGCCGGGTCGCTGCAATTCCTCGATGCATAACGTCCCTGTACTACAGGCAACCATAATGCTGTTCTCAAAGCCAACGATTTCACCCGGACTGCCCCCTGCAAAGGGTGCCGCACGAGCAAACCAGATGCGCCATGGCTCTCCGGCAAACATCGCCTGTGCCACCGGGAACGGGTTAAACGCCCGCACCTGCCGGGCCAGCTCTGCTGCCGACCGGCTCCAGTCCAGAGGCGCTTCGCTCTTGGCAAGCTTGGCGGCATAGGTAACCAGCGCCTCTTGCTGCGGCTCGCCCGTCAGCCCACCTTTATGTTCCAGTTCACGCAGCGTTTCCACCACCAGTTCCGCACCAAGCACTGCCAACCGGTCATGCAGAGTTTGCGCCGTGTCATTCTCGGTAATCGGTACGCTCGTCCTGCGCAGCATCGGGCCGGCATCCAGTGCCAGCACCACCTGCATGATGGTAACTCCGGTTTCGGCATCACCCGCCAGCATGGCACGCTGGATAGGCGCCGCGCCGCGCCAGCGCGGCAGCAGCGAGGCGTGGATGTTAAGGCAGCCATGCCGTGGCATATCCAGCACCGGCTGCGGCAGGATCAGGCCATAGGCGGCGACGATCATGGCGTCCGCACCAATTTTTGCCAGCCGTTCCTGACTGTCGGCAGTTTTCAGCGTTTCCGGCTGGAATACCGGCAAACCGTGCCGCAGCGCCAATTGCTTGACCGGGCTGGCCTTGAGCTGCATGCCCCGCCCGGCGGGACGATCCGGCTGCGTCAGCACCAGCGCAATCTCGTGTCCCGCTTCGACCAGCGCTGCCAAAGCAGGCACCGCGAATTCCGGCGTGCCGGCAAACACCAGTTTCATCACATGGTCTCGCGCAACTGTTTTTTCAGCTTGTTCTTGATACGCACCTGCTTAAGCAGGGAAAGATATTCGACGAATACCTTGCCCTTGAGGTGATCGATCTCGTGTTGAATGCAAACGGCCAGTAACCCATCCGCCTCCAGCGTAAACAGCTTGCCGGCATGATTAAGCGCCTGCACCGTAATTTTCTCGGCGCGCCTCACCGTCTCGAAAATACCCGGCACCGAGAGGCAGCCTTCTTCACATTCCTGCATACCGCTGCTCGCAATAATGTTGGGGTTGATGAAAGTCATCAGGGTGTTTTTTTCTTCCGACGCGTCGATCACAATTACCTGTTTATGCACGTTCACCTGGGTTGCGGCCAAGCCGATGCCCGGAGCGGCATACATGGTCTCCGCCATATCCGAAATCAAACGCCGGACGTTATCGTCAACCTGATCCACCGGCTGTGCAATTTTATGAAGTCGGGGATCGGGATATTGCAGGATGGTTAAAATCGCCATAAAAGCTTGATTGTTTAATCAATTAGATGCAGAATCTAAACTAGTTTCGCAACAGATGCGATTACCTTGGCCGAGGTCACCATGAACAAGCGTATTATACCCCTGCTCCTGCTATGCAGCCTCATCTCGCTGGCACAAGCGGAAGATGTGCAATTGCAGGATCAACACCCCGACCGTTATGTTGTGGTCAAGGGCGACACGTTATGGGCAATCTCGGGACGTTTTCTGAAGGATCCGTGGCGCTGGCCGCAGATCTGGAAAATGAACCGCGAACAGATCAAGAATCCGAACCTTATCTATCCGGGCGATGCCATCGTGCTGGACACCAGCAGCGGATCCCCGGAATTGCGCCTGCTGCGCGAGACCGTCACCTTGCAACCGGGCGTGCGTGAGGAGGCGCTGGCAAAAGAAGCCATCCCCACCATTGCTCCCAGCGTCATCGCACCTTTCCTCAGTCAGCCGCTGGTGGTGGAAAGCGAAACATTAAAAGATGCGCCATCCATCATCGCCGGTGAAGAAGGCCGCCTGCTTCTTGGTGCCGGACACAGAGCCTACGCCGACCATATCGGCGAGGAAACCGGCCTCAGTTGGCAGATTTACCAGCCGGGCGAGGCATTGACTGACCCTGACACCAAGGAAGTGCTCGGTTACGAGGCCATCTATTTGGGCGATGCTCGCGTCAGCCGCTACGGCGAACCGGCAACCATAGAAATTACGCGCTCCAAACAGGAAGCCCATATCGGGGACAAGCTGGTCAAGATGTCCGACACCCTGATGGGCAGTTTCGTGCCGCATGCCCCAGCCAGTGAAGTAACCGGCCGTGTCCTGTCGGTTTATGGCGGCATCTCGGAGGCCAGCCGCAACGCCATCATCACCATCAATCGCGGCAAACGTGATGGGCTGGAAGACGGCCATGTCCTGGCAGTTTACAACCGCGGCGAAAGCATTCCCAAGGGACTCAAGAATCCCAGCCCGATCGATCATCATCCCGAAGTCAATCTGGAAACCCACCGCGACAGCGAAGGTAAACTGGTAGTCAATTTCGCCAAGGAAAAAGACGACGGTACTCAGATCAAACTGCCTGACGAACGTATCGGGCTGATCATGGTGTTCCGTACATTCGAGCGTGTTTCCTATGCCCTGGTGATGCAGTCGGAGCAGCCGATCCACTTAGCGGATGTAGTCCGCACGCCGTAGGTCACCCGTCAATGTCGCCCGCCACCGACGACGCCGTATATTGGTTGGGCTTAAGCCTGATTCCCGGCGTTGGGGGGGAGACATTGCGCAAGCTGCTGCGCGAGTTCGGCACGCCGGAGGAAATCTACGCTACGCCCGTCGATCGCCTCTGCAATAGCGTCACCCAAACCATCGCCCGGCTCATTGCGCAAGGCCCAGACCAATCAGCAGTCGCGCCCATACTGGCCTGGCTCGATAATCCGCAAAATCACTTGGTCACGCTGGCCGACGCGATTTATCCGCGAAATCTGCTGGAAATACCCGACCCGCCTCCGCTGCTGTA
>Ga0172367_10007323_pt1 | contig 12681 bp, 11 predicted proteins | sample Lak10m_FD_114542 | JGI IMG/M metagenome (GOLD analysis project Ga0172367, IMG submission 114542) | Freshwater microbial communities from Kabuno Bay, South-Kivu, Congo - kab_022012_10m | ecosystem: Environmental > Aquatic > Freshwater > Lake | place: Democratic Republic of the Congo: South-Kivu...
CCGCAGCCTGCGCCGGTCCATTTCATGAACGCCTCTGGCGTTTGTGAATGAAATGGACAAGCGTTTTGGCCAGGGGTCTTTCTTTTAAAAATCATTCCGCCTCCGGCGGAATTAGGCCCTCTGCTATGTGGAATGCAGAGGCCTACCCTTTCTGGGTTAGGCCCTCTGCTATGTGGATTACCTGGCTCAATCGGATGAGCCAGTATGCCGCCCTCTGCGGCATGCGGAGGTCTACCCCCTTGTGGGGTTAACTCCTCCACCCGGCCTAATCGGATAGGCCGCACCTTGCCCTATCGGACTAACAAGTGCGCCACCTTCTGTGGCAGTGCGCCGCTTTCTGCGGAAATTGACAAGCGAACTGACGAGGGGCAACGGTGTCTCAGCAACCTTTTCAAATATCCAAATTCCTCACCATGTGGGCGTTTTTCTCGATGAATTCCCGCCGGGGGTCCACCTGGTCTCCCATCAGGATTGTGAAGATCTCGTCAGCCTCGATCGCGTCTTCCAAAAGCACCTTGAGGATCGTCCGCCGTTCAGGGTCCATCGTGGTATCCCAAAGCTGCTGCGGGTTCATCTCGCCCAGACCTTTATAGCGCTGGAAGGTCATCCCTTTTTTAGCCAATTCCTTAACATGCTCCAGAACGTCCTTGAGCGCAAAAAATTCCACATCCACCTCATTCGTAATCCTAAAGGCCGGCTTGGCTTTCTTGCCGCCTTCCGTCTGTTTGGCGCTCCGGACAGAAGCATCCTCCTTACGCTTGGGTGGACCGAAATATGTTTCTATGGGAATCCCCATCTTTTCAATCTTTGTGATCACCTTCTCTATATCCTCTGCGTCGTAAATCTCGACATAATTGAACTCTTCTTTTTCGCCTTTTGCAGACTCTGAAAGCTTGGCGAGCTCGGCATCAGAGAACAAATAATGGGTATCTTGCTCCACTTTTGCCACATAAATAGGCAATTTTTTGGAACTCTTGTGTCTATTTACTACCAATTTTTCTAAATCAACTCCATTTTTCTCTAAATGAATACTGAATCTATCCAGCTGGACAAGAGATTCGAGCAATTCTTTGAACTGAGGGTCGTTCAATGTCTTCTTGTCCGCCAGGATACTGAACTTAAGTCCTTCTTTTCCGGTATCCAACATAAATTGGTTCATTTGCTCTTCTGTCTGGATATATTCTTCCCTGTTGCCCCTCTTGATCTTATATAAAGGCGGCTGGGCGATATAGATATGTCCGCCTTCGATCAGCTTGGGCAGCTGCCTTAAAAAAAGTGTCAACAGGAGTGTGCGGATATGTGAACCGTCAACATCCGCATCGCACATGATAACGATCTTGTGATAGCGCAGTTTTTCAAGATTGAATTCCTCCCCCACGCCCGTGCCGAGGGCCGTCAGGATCGTCCGGATCTCTTCGTTGCTCAGGATCTTGTCGAGCCTGGACTTTTCTACGTTCAGGATCTTTCCCTTGATGGGCAAGATCGCCTGAAAGCGCCGGTCCCTGCCCTGCTTGGCCGAGCCGCCGGCAGAATCGCCTTCAACGATAAAAAGCTCGGACATGGACGCATCCGTCTCCGAACAATCGGCGAGCTTTCCGGGCAGGGAAAGCCCCTCCAGGGCGCCTTTGCGGCGGGTCAGTTCGCGCGCCTTCCTGGCCGCCTCTCTGGCGCGCGCCGCCAGCACCGCTTTCTCGACGATCTTGTTGGCGACGGAAGGGTGCTCTTCAAAAATGGTCGTCAGGAATTCAAACACCTGGGAGGCGACAAACCCTTCGGCCTCGGAATTGCCCAGTTTGGTCTTGGTCTGTCCTTCGAACTGAGGATTAGGGACCTTGAGACTGACGACCGCCGTGAGGCCTTCGCGGACGTCGTCGCCGGAAATCGTGGCGCTGGAGTCCTTCAGAAGGTTCTTGCTCTTGACGTATTGATTGATGGCGCGCGTAAGGGCGGATTTAAAGCCGCTCAGGTGCGTGCCTCCTTCGACGGTATTGATATTGTTGGCGTAGGTAAAAATGTTTTCCGCGTAGCTGTCGTTATACTGCATGCCCATCTCCAGAACCATGTCCTCGCCGGACTTCTCGACATAAAGGACTTTATTGTGGAGCGGGTTCTTGTTTTTGTTCAAGTGCTCGACGAAGGAAATGATGCCGCCGTTGAAACAGAATTCCGCCTCCTTCTCTACCCGTTCATCGACAAGCTTGATGGCCAGGCCTTTGTTCAAAAAGGCCAGTTCGCGCAGGCGGTTGGCCAGGACGTCGTAAGACATGTCGATGGCCTTGAAGATCTGCTTGTCCGGTTTAAAGGTCACTTTGGTGCCGGTGGCCTTGGCCTTGCCGATGACCGTCAGTTTGGAAACGGTCTTGCCCCGCTCATAGCGCTGGTGGTAAACCTTCTCATCGCGCCGGATCTCGACCTCGAGCCATTCCGAAAGCGCATTGACGACGCTGACGCCAACGCCGTGCAAACCTCCGGACACCTTGTACGCCCGGTGGTCGAACTTGCCGCCGGCATGGAGCGTCGTCAGGGCGACTTCGACGGCAGGTTTTTTCTCTTTGGCGTGGATATCGACGGGGATGCCGCGGCCGTCGTCGATCACGCTGACGCTCTGGTTCTCGTGGACGACGACGCTGATGCGCTTGCAATACCCCGCCAACGCCTCATCGACGGAATTGTCGACGACCTCAAAGACCAAATGATGCAGGCCGCGGTTCGTCGTATCGCCGATATACATTGCGGGCCGCATGCGGACGGCTTCCATCCCCTCCAAAACCTGTATCGCTGTCGCGTCATACTTCTTGTTCGCTTCTGCCATGCTTCTCCTTGATGTCTCCCAGTTGCAGTTTAATATCTTTGATCTTGAAGGCTTTGTAAAATTCCTTCTGGATCGTGTTTTTTTTAAGGTTCAGCTGGTAGAGCCACGCTGAGCTATTTACATTAACCCGTATTTTATCCTTTGTCAAATAAACGATTTGGCTGTGCGCCGTTGCGCGCTCCCCGACCAGGCGCCGCCAGAGGGCCTTCGCTGCGTCGAGATCGCGCCCCTTCTGCTGCCTCATGAGGTCTTTGAGGACTGTCTTGAGGACGGATTTGATCTCCTGCATTCACCGGCCTTTGTTAGCTCAGCCTCATGGGTTGCACGATATACACATATTCGGGCGACCGGACCACGCCGGGTTTCTCCCCGTCGTAAAACTCCAGGGAAAATTCCGGCTCGCGCCAATACCGCAGGACATCCAGGAAATAATTCGGATTGAACCCGATAACAAACTCTTTGCCGGCGTACTCCAGGGGAATATCTTCCTTGAATTCCCCGACATCCGGGGTAGACTTGGAAACCACCAGCTTGTTCTTGAACAATTCAAATTTGACCGCCTGGAAGTCCGGCGTCGTCAAAAGGTTGGCCCGCCGCAACACCAGGACAAAATCGTCCTTATTAAGCCTGACCTTCAGGGGGGAAGGTTGAGGAATGACGCGCTGATAATCCGGAAAATCCCCTTCGATCAACCTGGAAATAATCACGGCCCCGTCCATTTCAAAAAAGACCTGGTTCTGCGAAATAATCAAAGAAACATCCCCCTCATCCTTCAAATTCCTCAAAAGTTCCTGGATCGTCTTGTAAGGAATGATGACCTTGGTTTCTTTCTGCGCCTTGGTGGGGATTTTTTTCTCGACGACAGCCAACCTTCTGCCGTCGGTCCCGACAAAACGGATAAGCGATTCTCCTTCTCCGTTCTTTTTGATCTCAAAAAGAAGGCCGTTAAGGACATAACGCGTTTCTTCGTGTGAAACGGCAAAAACCGTCAGTTGAAGCATGTTCTTTAAGGTATCCTGAGTCAGCACAAGACTTTCTTTTTCTTTGATCTCGGGAAGTTTTGGAAATTCCTCTTTGGGCAGCCCCATCAACTTGAATTCACAATTCTCTAACTGGATATCCACAACATTGTTTTTCCGGGTATTAATCACAACTGCGCCTAAAGGCAACTCCTTAATGATATCATTCAGGCGTTTGGTGGGTATGGTGATGGCCCCGGGTTCAAGGATTTCCGCATCAAGAATAATAGAAACCCCCATATCCAGATCGGTGGTGGTCAATCTGACTTTGTTTTTTTGTGTCTCAAAAAGAATATTGGATAAGATCGGTAAAACATTTTTGGGTGTGATGACATTACCCACGGCTTGAATGCCCTTTTGCAACTCTGTTTTATCCACACGGATTCTCATCCCTGCCTCCTAATACTAGAAATTTAATATAAAAGTAGTTGTAGTAATGACTTTTAATTCTGTTGAAAACTGCATAACCCACAAAGAACAAGCGACTAAAAACAAAAAATATTCTGGATAACCGGTGGACAAAAAAGGATTATCTTTGGAAATCGCTTTTAAGCTGTTCCACCGCGTTCTTGATATCGTGGTTTTTTGAGATCTCGGCCTGGATTTTTTTGAAAGCGTGCAGCACGGTTGTGTGGTCTTTGCCGCCAAAAGCGCTCCCGATCTCCGGTAAAGACATGCTTGTGAGTTCCCGCGACAGATACATCGCGACCTGGCGAGGCACCACGACATTTTTGACCCGTCTCTTGGTTTTTAATTCATCCGGGTTGATTTTGAAATAATCGGCCACGGCCTTCTGGATGTCTTCTACCGTGATTTGTTTGGACGCCTCTTTGAGCAGGTCCTTGAGGACGTTTTTGGCCATTTCCAGGGTGATGTGTTTTTCTTCAAGGAGCGAATAGGCGATCACCTTGACCAGGGCCCCCTCCAGTTCCCGGATGTTGCTCTTAATGATCTCGGCGATCAGATGAATGACGTCGTCGGGAATATCGACACTCTCGTTTTCGATTTTTTTCTTGAGGATCGCGATACGGGTCTCCAGGTCCGGCGGCTGGATGTCGGTGACCAAGCCCCAGCTGAACCGCGAGACGAGACGCTCCTCGAGTTTCTGGATCTCCTTCGGAGGCCTGTCGGACGAAATGATGATTTGTTTATGGTTGTCGTAAAGGGCGTTAAAGGTGTGGAAGAACTCTTCCTGGGTGGCCTCTTTGTTGGCGATGAAATGGATATCGTCGATCAGAAGCACGTCGACATTCCTGAATTTCTCCCGGAAGGCGGCTGTGGAACGGTGCTGGATGGCGCCGATCAGCTCCGTCGTGAATTTTTCCGACGAGGTGTAGTAAAACCGCGTCGATGGATTGTGGTGGCGGATCCGGTGGCAGATGGCCTGCATGAGGTGAGTTTTGCCCAACCCCACCCTGCTGTAGATGAACAGGGGGTTATACGCCTTGGCCGGAGAGTCTGCGATGGAAAGGCAGGCTGCGTGTGCAAAGCGGTTGGACGGTCCGACGATGAAATTGTCGAAGGTATACTTGGGATTCAGGACAAAAGGCGCTGCGGGTTCCCGCATGGGCACTGCGGCTTTGAATGCCGGTTTTTCCTCTGCCGTCAGCGCAGGGTTGATCCGGTAGCACACGTCGAAAGCGCATCCTGCGTTTTTTAGGGCGTCACGGATCACCAGATCGTAATGCTGGATGAGCCAATCCTTGAAAAATTCATTGGGGACTTCGAGACTGATGGTTCGTTTGCCAGAATCCGATTTCGGCCGGATCGGCTTGATCCAGGCCTCATAGGCGTTCTCCCCTACTTTGGATCGGACGGCCTGAGCGGCCTGAAACCACAGGTTGCTTTCAGTCATATGTTTTATGCGGCCTCGGATTACCGGGGTATTTGTCGGGGACTCGTCGAGTTATTCACAGCGTCCACAGGGTTATCCACAGGGAGCATTGCCTCCCTTTCTTGTCCCGACGGGAGACGGAAAGCTTCACCCCTCCCGGCGGGCGGACGCTGTTTTTATCGGCCGGCCTGAAATTTCCGCCGACCATGGCGCCAAGGGTCTTCATTATAATCGCGGCCGAAGGACAATGCAAGAAAATTTTAACGTGGCGGAAAACGGAGAAGAAAAAAACAGGCTCACGGCATTAAGGTTACGGCCCAGAGAAAATCCGGGCCCTGCCCGGCGGCGAATACAAAAATCTTGACTTCATCGCGGCGTGTGTTATAATTTCCGGACTATGAAATATCATTTGAAGACACCAACCAAGATCGTCGGAAAACGCAAACACGGATTCCGTCGTCGGATGAAGACCAAAAAAGGAAGATTGGTCTTGAAAGCCAGACGGCAGAAGGGCAGACACAGGTTGACCGTCTAGCGCCATGAGAAACATTCTCGTGGTCCTCATTAAAGGGTATCAACGCGTGTGTTCTCCCCTGATCCCGCATTGTTGCCGCTTTGTGCCCTCCTGTTCCCAGTATTTCCTTCAGGCTGTAGAGAAGCACGGTTGCCTGCGCGGGAGTCTGTTGGGGATCCGGAGACTGTTGCGTTGTCACCCTTTTTCTCCCGGCGGCCACGACCCAATCGAATAAAAATATGGAAAAGCGATTTTTTATAGCTCTTCTTTTATCTTTTCTTGTTCTTGTGGCTTATTCTGCAATTGTTCCAAAGACAAAACCAATTGCAAATAAAGAGGATATAGAATTTTCTCCAAAAGTGACCAGCGAAACAGTTCGAACCAAGGCTTTAACAGAAGAACCAAAGTCATCACGAGCAACGATATTAGATAAGTCTTTTAACGAGAAAGAGTTATATAAATTTGAAGATGGAGATCTTGTTTTTGAGTTTTCTTTAAAAGGCGGGTATATAAGATCAGTTTTTGATAAAAAACTCAATGTTGAGCTGGATTTAAAAGATATTGGATTGGTTCCACAGTGGTCCAGCTTTTTATTTTCTAAAACATTGTTACCAAAAGGGATAGGATTTTCATATCTGACACAAGAAGGCGCGGAAATAAGCAAGACGTACCGGATCAAAGACGATGGCACCATTGAATTGGCTATCGCAATAAACAGCACAAAGTATTTAAAATCAAATAGTTATGATATTTTAATAGGCGCTTTATCCGATTCGGGGAAAACAGACCCGATTAGTCAGCGCTATTTTGAAGGTTCTTATCAGATCCGTAATGTTGTATCCAGAAAGTCTGTATTTGGTCTGAAAAATCCTGTGAGCATCAACGGAAAGATCGACTGGGCGGGCTTGAGAGATAGGTATTTCTGTGTTGTATTTTCTCCACAATTTATTTTAGAAGAAGGAGTTATAAAATCTCAAGACAAAAAACCATACTTGATGTTTTATATCAAGAATGAAGAAAAGCCGGCATCCGATTCCATTGAAAATGTATTCAAAGTATATGTTGGGCTTCAAGATGAGAAAAAATTAAGTGCCATTGGCTTGAACGCGGAGCGCATCGTCAATTTCGGATTCTTTGATTTGATTGCCAAGGCAATCCTGTTTTTGCTCACAATTATCCACAAGGTTGTCCACAACTGGGGATTCGCTATCATCTTGGTGACAACGCTCGTTTATTTTATCCTTTTCCCATTGTCTTATAAAAGCATGGCTTCGATGAAAAAAATGCAGGCCTTGCAACCGAAGATCGAAGAGCTCAAGATTAAATTTAAAGATAATCCGCAAAAGCTCCAGATGGCCACAATGGAGCTTTATAAAGAAGAAAAGATCAATCCGCTTGGCGGATGCTTCCCGATGCTCTTGCAGATACCTGTTTTCTTTTCTCTTTATCAGCTCTTATTGAGATTGCCGGAATTGAGGGGGGCGGGCTTTCTCTGGATTAAGGACTTGTCTTCTCCGGACAGAATTATTGCTTTACCAAATGCCTTGCCTGTGATAGGCAACGAGATCAATTTGCTGCCGCTTTTAATGGCCGGAGTCATGTTTCTGCAACAAAAAGTCTCTATGGGGTCGAGCAATGCTACTGGATCGACGGCAGAACAGCAGAAAATGATGGCTATAATGATGCCGATTATTTTCGGATTTCTGTTCTATAAGATGCCTTCCGGGCTCGTCCTGTACTGGCTTGTCAACAGCCTGCTCATGCTTATATTCCAATGGAAAATATCAGCAACGAAATAGAGGTTGAGGGAAGGACAGTTGAAGAAGCCGTTAAGAAGGCATCGAGCATCTTAAAGGTTACTCGAAGACAGCTTCATATTAAGATTGTTGCTGAAGAGCAGAAGGGGCTCTTCGGCATGAGCGGCGCTAAACCCGCAAAGATCCTCGCCTGCGTAGCCGTTAAAGGCAATAAGAAAAAATCTTGATGTTGTTGGTGGTTTGTGTTAAAGTGTTCCCCGTGGAAACATTGTTGAAAATACAACAATGTTCCCCGTGGAAACATGGATACGGACGGTATTTTTTCTCTAGCCATGCCGGACCCTAAAACGTTTGACCCTTGGTTCGTCACTGGTTTCTGCGACGGGGAAGCTGCTTTTACGTTTAGCCGTTCTGGCAACGACGTTTTCGCCCTGTACTTTTCTGTTTGTCAAAGAGAAGACAATAGGGATATCATTGAGAAAATGCAGTTGTTTTTTGGAGGCATCGGCAAAATTTATCTCAGAAAAGAGCAATTGCCGACGAAAAACAGCGGTCATTCCAGACCAAATGCTTATTTTAGGGTTTGCAAACAGAAAGAGCTGATGCGCATCGTCGAGCACTTTGACAAATTTCCCTTGCAAAGCAAAAAACAAGAGGTTTATACTATTTGGCGGGGCATGGCCATCGAAAAGACAAAAAGATTTCTGAATTGCAAGAGTGAGGAATTTAAAACATTCTCTTCACAATTGGCCGCCATGAACCAGAAAAGCAGGGCTTTCAAGAAGCGCTCAACGTAATGTCAAAAATCATCGCTGTTTGCAATCAAAAAGGTGGGACAGGTAAAACCACAACGTCTATCAACCTGTCTGTCTATCTCGCCCTAGAAGGCCACCGCGTCCTTTTGATCGATTCAGATCCGCAGGGGAATTCGACCAGCGGCATTGGAATCGACAAGAACTCCATAGAGAAATCTCTCTATCACATCCTGATCAACCACGTCGAGGCAAAAGATGTTGTCCTCAAGACGAAGGTCGAGAATCTTTTTCTTATTCCATCGAACATTGATCTTATCGGCGCCGAGGTTGAGTTGGTCGAGGAGGCGCAAAGAGAGATCAGGCTTAAACGCAGCCTGGACGCGATCAAAGACACCTTCGATTATGTGATTATAGATTGTCCGCCATCTCTCGGTATACTTACCCTAAACTCTTTAGTTGCAGCAACTTCCGTCATTATTCCTGTTCAATGCGAGTATTATGCACTTGAAGGATTGGGCCAATTGACCAAGACCATTAATCTCATCAAGGAGAATCTTAATCCCATTCTTGAAATCGAGGGCGTCCTTTTGACGATGGCTGATTTCAGGACGAACCTGACTTCGGAAGTGATCAACGAAACGAGGAATTTTTTCCGCGATCGCGTTTTCGAAACGATCATCCCGCGCAGCATCCGGTTGTCCGAAGCGCCGGGATTCGGCAAGTCGATTTATGAATACGACAAAAGCTCTATCGGCGCCCAAAAGTACGGCGCACTGGCGAAAGAAGTTCTGGGCATGGGAGCGGGGGGCCAGGTCCCCGATGAGATCCCTTTAGCGGCGGAATCAAATCAGCCGGAGACGGAGAATAGCTAATGGAAAAGAAGGCTTTGGGAAAAGGATTGTCGGCGTTGATCTCCGGCGGACGTTCGGTGGAAGACGTCTTGAAAAAAGAGATCCCGCTTGAGATCAAGGCGGCGGCCGGCCGCGAAGACAAGGGTGTGACTTTCGTCGAGACGGCAAGGCTGGCCCCCAACAAGTATCAGCCGAGGACGAACTTCGATGTCGAACAGCTCAAGGAGCTTGTCGCTTCAATCAAAGAGAAGGGGGTTTTGGCGCCGATCCTTGTGCGCCGGCATGGGGATTTTTTTGAGATCATCGCCGGAGAGCGGCGTTTCCGCGCGGCCGTCGAGCTGAAACTGCCTCGTGTCCCCGTCGTTATCCGCGACACGACAGACCAAGAGGCGCTTGTCCTTTCCATCGTCGAGAACATCCAGCGCCAGGAACTCAATCCTATGGAAGAGGCGCACGCATTCCACAGGCTCACCAAGGATTTCTCTCTGACGCAGGAAGAGGTCGCGCGCGCCGTCAGCAAAGACCGTTCCACCGTCGCCAATGTCCTGCGGCTCCTGACGCTGCCGGCGGAGGTCCAAAAAGCCATCTCGTCAGGAAAACTTTCCTTTGGTCATGGAAAGGTTCTGCTTGGGCTCGACAGCGTCGCCCAGCAGATCAAGCTTACGCAGCTAGTTTTATCTAACTCGTTGTCTGTCAGAGAGTTAGAAAACCACGTGGCTTCGATCAAGCCTGTATCTCTCAAGAAAAAACGCGCGGCCAAAGACGAGGATCCCTATATCGCCGATATGGAGAATCAGTTGCAGCGCATCCTGGGAACAAAAGTGAGGATTGTCGCGTCGAAGAAGAGGGGGCGGATCCAGATCGAATATTATTCCGACGAGGACCGGGAGAGGATCCTGAAGATTTTGAAGAAACAGGGATAAAAGAAACGACTCTTTGCCAAAACACTTGTCAATTTTGTTCGCAAGCGCCTCGGCCTCGCCGGAGGCGAGCCAGAGCGCTCACAAAATTGACGGCGTAGGCTGCCGCAGAAAGCGGCATACTGGCCTATCCGATTAGGTCAAGTATTCAGGGTTATCCCGCCGGAGGCGGGGGATGAAAGCGAGGATTGAATGGAGACGCAGGCAACGCTGATTTTGATCAAGCCCGATGGCTTGAAACGGTCGCTGACGGGTAACATCCTGACGCGCCTGTCGGAGACAAAGCTTGAGATCGTCGCGGCCAAGATGGTGCGGGTCTCGCGCGAACTGGCCGCAGAACATTACCGGCACCTGAAGGACAAGCCTTTCTTCGAGGACGTCCTGCGCTATCTGATGGGCGAGTTCCATGATCGCCGCAAGGTCATGGCTCTGATTTACTGGGGCGAGGGCGCCATTGTCAAATGCCGTTCGCTCGCCGGGGCGACCAATCCGGAAGAGGCCGATTCCGTCTCCATCAGGGGGTCTTACGGCCGCATCACGACGCGCGGCGTCTATGAAAACGTCGTCCATGTCTCGGCGATCCCGGAAGACGCGGAGCGCGAGATCAAACTGTGGTTCGAACCCGACGAGATCATCGTCGATCTTTATCCGACGAGAACGATCGTCGAGACAAAAGAGAAAAGGGCGTGGCTATGATTGTCAGCATGACAGGATTCGGGCAGGCCCAGGCCGAGAAGAAAGGGGAGCGCTTTATCGTCACGATCAAATCGTTGAACCATCGTTACTGCGAGACGCAATTCCATCTGCCGCCGGCCTTCGAGCACCTGGAGGGCGACTTTCGCACGCGCATCTTGAAAAAGATCAAACGCGGACGGCTGACGGTATCGGTGACGCACATCAACGAGGCCGTCGAAGACATCGTCTTGAATGAGAAGCTCGTCGATAAATACTACAAGGTCTTGGAAGGTCTGGGGCGCAGGCTCAAGCTCGGCGACCATATCAGCGTCTCGTCGCTCGTCGCCTTGCCCGGGGTCTTGAGCTACCGCAGGGAAGACCTGCGTTTTCGAGAAAAGGAGTCGCTGCTGACTGGGGCGCTCAGCGAGGCCTTGGATTGTCTCGTCGAGATGAAGCGCCGCGAAGGCGCGGCGTTGCGCAAAGACCTTGAGCGGTGCATCAAAGCGATCGGCGCAAAAATGGCGATGATCCGAAAGCAGGTGCACGACGTCATTGAAGCCAACCGCAAAGTGATGAGCCCCGACGAGTTGGAGAGTTTTTTGAGAGGGACGGACGTCGGCGAGGAGATGACGCGCATCGATTTTCATCTCAGCAGTTTCCAGAAGCATATCCGGATGAGCGGTCCCAAGGGCAAGATCCTGGACTTCATCGCGCAAGAGCTCCAGCGCGAGATCAATACGCTGGGCGCCAAGGTGCAGGAAAAGCACGTGGCTTATCAGGTGGTCATGATCAAGGACCAGATCGAAAAGATCCGCGAACAGGTGCAGAATGTCGAATAAAGCCCTGCGGGGGCCGAGGGTCTGGATAGTTTCCGGTCCGTCGGGATCCGGCAAGACGACGCTGTGCGCGGCGCTGCTGCGGGATTCTTTCTGGAAAAGACGGCTGCTGCGCTCCGTTTCCGTGACGACGCGGCCTTTGCGGCCGCAAGAGAGGCAAGGGAAGGATTATACCAGGATTTCCGAAGCGGCTTTTCTGGGGCTGTTGAAGAAAAAGGCCCTTTTGGAATACGAGAAGATATTCGGCGCTTATTACGGCACACCGCGGGCGGTCTTGTCTAAAGCTGGACGCCGGCATAAGGACGTTCTGCTCTGTATCGATGTCAAGGGGGCCCAGACCGTGCGTCGCCATCTGGGGCGCAAGAACGCGAGTTCGATTTTTGTTGTGCCGCCGGATATCCAGGCGCTCAAACGGCGCCTTTGCCGACGATCCACAGAGGGCAAAAAAGACATAGAAAAACGGCTCAAGCGTGTTAAAATAGAGCTTTCTCATATGGGACAATACGACTATGTTGTCGTTAACGACGTCTTCGACGAGGCGCTCAATCAGCTGAAGGCCATCTTAGCGGCAAAATCATGCGAGGCCGCTGTTGCGGCGGATAAGCCGCAACACGTATGGCGACGCCCGCCGAGAGGGTGAGGCGGGCCGAGGTCGAAGCGCTTCCCTCGCTTTTTATTAAAGGTTAAGCGAGACTTTGACGTGTCGGC
>Ga0172367_10007324_pt1 | contig 12681 bp, 10 predicted proteins | sample Lak10m_FD_114542 | JGI IMG/M metagenome (GOLD analysis project Ga0172367, IMG submission 114542) | Freshwater microbial communities from Kabuno Bay, South-Kivu, Congo - kab_022012_10m | ecosystem: Environmental > Aquatic > Freshwater > Lake | place: Democratic Republic of the Congo: South-Kivu...
CCTCCAGAGCTTCACTACTCGGAACCCGCTCCTCCCTCCTTGGAAAAGAAATCCCTCCACCCCTTTCTCAGATGGCTCTCTTCCCGTGAGCACAAGCGGGTCCTTTCTCGTGAGCGCTAACGATCAGGAGGGACTTGAGGTGTTGCGACAAGATGTAAGAAGTCCTCGGACTCGTAGGATGGTTTGATGAGGTGAGGCCATCTACGGACGAGTTGACGAATGGCCCGAACACAAGAGCGTTTGCGTGTCGAGGGTAATGCTCTCGAGTGCTATCTTTTCTACAGCTGCTTGTAGCATGGGTGTTTTGTGCATGGACGCACCACAAGCGTTGCAAAGTTCTAAACCGCTACATTGTTTTCTGTTGTATTTCTCATTCGAATGATGCCGATCGGATTCCTAAGCTTTCATTGTATCGAACTCCCGTGGATCCGCTGTCGAAAGAGATGCGTTAAGTAGTCAGGAAAGGATTTTCCGGGCAGAGTCAATCCAGTCTATTGGTGGACAAACACAATTTTGCTCCCCTGAGGTTCGAAGGCAATTTCCACCCTTCGAAGCCTGTTCAGAGCGCGGGTGATGGCGGGGTGGCGTTCTTGTGGAGCGTAGAACATTAGGAAACCCCCGCCCCCGGCTCCTAAGAGCTTTCCTCCGGCGGCGCCGGCTTTGCGTGCCAGACGATACCATCGGTCTACGTGAGCCGTCGTGACTTCGTTCGTGAGACTACGCTTCAACTCCCAGTTCTCATGTAACCATTCACCGAAGGAATCCAACCGATTTCTTTGCAAATCGTTGCGAACGGCATGAGCAATCTGAACCATACGCTTCATGACATCCTGCTTCTTCCTTTGATGGAGCATCGCCTCCTCCTGCCTCTTGAGAACACTCGCAGCCTGACGGGTTTGGCCGGTGTAGAAGCATATCGTGTTGGCTTGCAACGCCTGTAGGGTCTCCCGCCTGCAGACGATTGGATCGACTGAGACGGAGTCATCTGGATGGAATTGGATGAAATTAAATCCTCCGTAAGCCGCCGCGTATTGATCTTGCCTTCCTATAGGTTCGCCGCAGCGGTCGATCTCCACGTGACACGCTTCTCGCGCGAGCTGTAAGGCGGGAGCATAGCGACCTTCGAAGGCGTGCAACGCGTGAAGGAGGCCGACGGTGAAGGCGCTCGATGACCCGAGGCCGGTGCCCCGGGATGGAATGTCTGCGATGGAGGTTATTTCGACTCCACCCTTTAGACCCAGCAATGTCATGGTTTCCCTTACAAGCTCATGTTTGATCTTCGAAACAGTCTCAACCTCCTCCGTTACCGAATAACTGAGGCGGATTCGTTGATCGAACTTGGGATTCACGGTGATATAAACATATTTATCTATTGCCGTTGAAACGACCGCTCCACCGAAAGAACGATAGAAAGCGGGCAAATCGCTTCCTCCACCCACGAAACTCATTCGCAATGGGGTTCGGCTGATGATCATGAGGGATTCAGCGATAGGATTAACTTCACGGCCTCGAGAAGATCGGCGCGAACAAAGATCGGTTTTGCCGGGTATCTCGCATCCGATCCTCCATAACCCGTCTTGACCAGGATCGAACGTAAGCCCGCGTTGTGCGCCGTCTGGATGTCTGTTGTGGTATCGCCTACGAGCCAAGATTCTCGACAGTCGATGTTCAGATCCCGTACTGCGCGGTCAATAAGCCCTGTGTTCGGTTTTCGGCACGAGCACTTGCACTTGAGCGCTGGGACCTCCCCTTCGAAGCCACTATCGGGATGGTGCGGACAAATGTAGATACGATCGAGGAAAGCGTGTTCACGACCGAGTAGTGTTTCGAGCTTGTTGTGAACGTTTGCGAGCTGAGACACGGTCACTAACCCTTTCGCGACAACAGGTTGGTTTGTGATCAAGACGACACGGATCCCTGCGTTGTTCAGCGTCCGGATCGCGGTAGCCGCACCCGGTATCAACTCTACATCGTCAATGGAAGTCAGCCCTTGTCGATTTACCTCTCTGATTATTGTGCCATCGCGATCGAGGAAAGCGGCTCTTTGAGGAGTCCTGAAGGAGCTACGTTGCACGATCCCGGTGGCGAACTGCCCGCAAACCCAATCGTAACGGGATGGAGTCCCGATGTCTTTGATGAACTCTGGACTGTTGTAACCATTCAGGTGTTTGCCGGCCCCTAGCGCCGAGGGAAACACGTCCCGTCCAAAGTCTATCGCCTGTCCCGGGTATGCATTCGCTCCGGAATTTCGGAACTGCAGAGGTAGATCCGAGGCTTCCGATGGCAGGCCTGCACCCAAAAGTGGAATGAGCATCGACTTATTCATCACGTACAGGCCGGCGTTTACCAAGTTTTGGAAGAACCGATCGTCTGAGTGGGGGCGATGATGAAACGCAATGACTCGATCGTTGGAATCGACCTCCACGAGATCAGAGTCGAAGGGATGGTTGTTGGGGTGGAGGAACAACGTTGCTTCGGCACCACTTCGTTCGTGGACTGCCCAGATGCGACTGAGATCGACATTGAGCATCGTGTCTCCGTACAGCACCAGGAATGTCTCCGCGAGGTGGTCGCCCCCCGCCATTACGGCTCCCGCCGTTCCTAGCGGCTGCGTTTCAATCACGAATCTGATTCTCATCCCAAGATCTTCCCGTTCTGCGAAGTAGGCTTGGATGAGCTCGGCCCGATGATGAACGAACATGATAATCTCGTTAAACCCATGCGCACGTAATAATTCCACCTGATGCTCAAGAAGCGGTTTTCCACCGATCGGGATCATGGGCTTGGGCAGGTCCCCTAGCCGTTCTGCCAAGCGTGTCCCTCTGCCACCTGCCAAAATAATGGCCTGTTTCATCATTGAAGCTGCCGAACCTCTGCTACTACTTCCCGCACCGCTTGCTCGACCGCTTGGTCGGAGCTGAGGCTTGCTTCGTAACCGAGGTGCCTCAGTTTGTCGACGGAGTAGCTCACCTTGGGAACATCTCCGACCCACCCTCGGTCTCCTCCGGTGTAGGAGATAACGGCCTTTGGAGACATATGTTGGACCACCGACTCGGCAATGTGCCGAACTGTGGTCACCTCCTTGGTGGTCCCAATGTTGAAGAGGTTCATGCGATCGCGAGCGTGGTCCACGATGAACAGCATGGCGTCGATCAACTCTCCCACGTGCGAATAGGGTTTGGCTTGAGTTCCATCACCCAGGACCTCAAGTGTTCCAGAGTTTTGGAGTAGCTTGCGGACGAAATCGTGGATCGCTCCGTGGGTGGCGCGGCCTCCAACGACGTTCGGAAACCGAAAGATCCACGCGCGCTCAAGAAAACTCTCTAGCGCGGAGGAAATGGCTGCCTCGCTCGCGAGCTTCATTGCTCCGTAATTGGAGATCGGCAACAGAGGTCCCGTGTCCTCGGTCAGCGCGACCGAGTGCTCTCCGTAGATGGCGGATGTGGATGCGAATGCTATTTGGAGAATACGGTGTTCACGGAGCACTTTTAAGAGGTTGTGGGTCGTCAGGAACGTGTCTCGCAGATCCACATCGGGATCGGCCACTCCTGCGCGAATGTCGGAGTTGGCGGCCAAGTGCCAGACCATTTTAACCTGGTCCCTTCGCGACTCCGCTGCCACGATGCCCGAAAGTGTGGCGACATCGTTCACATCCATCTGGACCATACGGAATCTGGGGTTTTCAAGAGCGTGTGAAAGGTTCCCGAGTCGACCGAGTTTCATGTTATCCACGCCGATGACCGAGGCCCCGCGTCCCAGCAGTCGATCCACCAGATGGCTTCCAATAAAACCGGCCGCACCTGTGATGAGATGCTTGGAGCCGTCGGTTATTAAATTACGTTGATCGGGCATGTGGCCTTTGAGACAGGGGCGTAATAGCTGTTGCCTGAGCTTTACTACTCGGTTGCCTTTTGGCTCACTGTAGCCCGCGACTCACGGGATGAATCATCCGCCCACACCCCATCTGAGAAAGAGGATCCTGATCGGCTCCTGGTCTAACGCTCACGTGGGTGGGGCTGAGACCTACATTGAGTTGTTGGTCCATGCGCTGCACAAGAGTGGATACACGGTCGCTTGCATCTTCGAACGCCTCGCGCCGGAGAACCATCAGGTTATTCGATTGCCCGAGGGGGTTGAATCCTGGGTTGGCGACTTGGAGGCCGTCCGACGCTGGAACCCTGATTGTATTTACTCCCACGGCTACTTGGACCCTGAGTTTGAACGTGCCTTGCAAACCATTGCTTACAGCGTGTTTTTCTCTCACAACTATTACGGAACCTGCATTTCGGGAACAAAAGCTTGGAAACGACCCGCGCGCGCCTGCTCGAGGGTTTTCGGCCCGGCTTGCCTCGCCTTTTACTTCTCGTGTGGCTGTGGTGGGTTGCATCCCCTGCGAATGATCGCTGATTTTCGACTCCAGTATCGCCGCCGACTACTGCTTGACGGCTATCAGCGTATCCTGACGGCCTCGGAGGCGATGACTTCGGAGCTACGGCGAAACGTCAGATGCCCAGAACGCGTGCGACTGCTACGTCTACCCTTGGATTCTGTCGAAAAGATGAGTGTTGTAGGGGTGAAGGAAAGGCTCCGCGACTTTGACGGATCTCGTCCCATTCGGTTGATCTACGTGGGCAGACTTGAGGGCAACAAGGGGCCTTTCGTCGCGGCAGGGATGGCCCGTATCCTAAGCGTCCAACTTCGCCGAGCGGTGGAGCTTATGTTTATCGGAGAAGGCCCGGAACGTTCCCGCATTGAGTCACACGCTTTCGACTTCCGTCCGGCCGCACTGCGTTTCACGGGCTGGCTGTCACGCGATCGCTTGTCCTGCGAACTCGAAAAAGCGGATCTTTTGGTGGTGCCGAGTCTCTGGCCTGAGCCCTTTGGATTAGTGGGACTTGAGGCCGCTCTAAAGGGCGTTCCGGCCGTGGGGTTCGCCCACGGTGGGATTGTGGATTGGCTCAAGGACGGCACGACGGGTGGACTTGCCAACGCAGAGCCTCCCACGAGTGAGTCGCTCGCTGAGGCAGCCTTGCGTTGCTTGACATCAAAAGAGGTGTTTGAGAGGCTTTCGTTGGACTCGCTTGATTTCGCGACTGCTTGGCCTGGGATAGATCGACATGTGGTTGACCTGATGCAATTGATCGCCCATTCCACCTCACCATGACCGACCTTTCACCGGGCAGATCCATTTCCAGTGTCCATCGCTTGCGCATCTTGGTGGCGCAGAACGTCGCTCACAATCGCAGGGGCGGGATGAGCCGGATCATGGGATTCATTCATGATCGAGTCGAGATGGACGGTCATGACGTCGATTATTTTTCATCGGACCAGATTCCTGCGCACTTCGGTACCTTGGCGGGGCGCTTGCTTTTTCCATTTCTGATCTGGCGATTTGCGCGTCGAGCCACATCTCGGGGGCGACCTTACGACCTAATCAACATCCACGAACCCTGCGCGTACGCGATGGCGCTACTCGCGCGTTGGGCCGGAAAACCGATGGTCGTGGTGACATCCCATGGACTTGAGCATCGCGGATGGACAATCTGCAAGGAAGACTCACGACTGGGGCGCGAGACCATCCAGATTCACAGCCGAATCACACGACCGCTTACGGTCGTCATCCCGAGCGATGCTGCGCTCCGACGCGCGGATCATGTGTTCTGCCTGAACGAAGAAGACCGTCACTTCTTGAACACGAGGCTTCACGTTCCGTCTGAACGCGTGACCCGAATCACCCCAGGGGTCGATGAGCACTACATTGATGCGTTCAGCCGCCGGGACTACGGATCTCCGCCGGAGGCCATCGTGTGGTTTGGTACCTGGTTGCCACGGAAGGGAGTAACCGATCTGGTTCACGCATTCCTCGAACTTTCGAAACGCTTCGCGGCATTGAAACTCCTGGTTTTAGGTGCCGGGTTTCCTGAGAGCACGGTGCTCGACGCCTTTCCCCTCGCCATCAGGGAGCGTGTCCGCTGCTATCCATCCATCAAAGGCGATGATCTGAGCCCCTATGTGCAAGCCATGTTACAGGCATCGGTTTACGTCTTGCCCAGCGTTTTTGAAGGTACCCCCCAAACCTTATTGGAGACTATGGCCACAGGGCTACCGCCAGTGGTTACCGATACTTGTGGCATGAAAGACGTTATTGCTCACGAACAGAACGGTCTGATTATACCCACTCGTTCCCCCGGAGCACTTGTGGGGGCGGTTTCAAGATTGATCGAGGATAGGACGCTGCGTGAACGACTTGGCAGGCGCGCGAACGAGGATGTGCGCTCGCGATATACTTGGGATCAGGTCGCCCAGCCGGTCATCCGTGTGTATCGGGAATTGGCCAGCCGACGCTTGGGGGGGGGGCGGTGAGTGTTCTGGGTCACTTTCTTCGGTGGACTTTGGGCCTAGCCGGTCCTGAGACGCAAACAACTCCTGCTGAACGGGACGTCCTTGCACAACTCGCTCGCGGCCAAAGGTCCTTGGCGGAGATCGGCGTTTGGCACGGGGTCACCACCTGCCGACTTCGATCCGTAATGGCCCCAGATGGCACCCTGTTTGCGGTTGACCCATTTCCACCTGGCCGCTTGGGGCTTAGCCTGCAACGAATCATCGCGCACCGAGAGGTGAATCGGGTCAAAAACGGTCGCGTGCGTTGGCTAGAGATGACGGGCGACTCAGCGGCCCTGTTTCTGACGACCGAAGCTGAAGGCTGCCAGTTGGCCATGGACTTGGTCTTCATTGATGGGGACCACAGCTATGAAGGGTTGAGGAAAGACTGGGTTGCGTGGTCCGCTCTGATCAGGTTAGGTGGTCTCGTGGCGTTGCATGATACTCGATCGACTGCCGCCCGGCCTCTTCGCGATTGTGGAAGTGTCCGGTTCGCTCAGGATTGCATTCGGATGGATCCCCGGTTCGTCGTGGTCCGAGAGGTGGATTCGTTGACCGTCGTTCAAAGGAGATTAGCATGAGCTACCAATCGGCGGTGGAAGTTTACGATAAATGGCATGATCGGCTGCCTGTCGATGAAACTGCAGACTCCCCATGGCATCGGATGGTTCGAGCTCGGTTACGGCCTGTCGATTTGCAGGGGAAGCGCGTTCTGGAAATCGGTTGCGGGAGAGGTGGTTTTGCCGCTTGGCTAGCCCGCCTCGATGCCGGACCGAGCGAGATCGTCGCTGCCGATTTCTCGTCTGCAGCAGTCGATAAGGGGCGTAGTTTCGCTGCTCAGAATGGCCTTAAAAACCTCACGTGGAAGGTGGCAGATATCCAGAACTTGGGGGAGGGTGACAACGAATTCGACACGGTGATCTCTTTTGAGACGATCGAACACATTCCAGATCCGCCTCAAGGGGTTAGAGAATTAGCGCGGGTCTTGAAGCCGGGTGGGAGGCTTTATCTCAGCACGCCAAATTATTTGAGTTCCATCGGGCTATATCGAGTGTATTGCTACCTTCGAGGTAAAACTTTTGACGAATGCGGACAACCTATTTGTCATGTGACCTTACTTCCAAAAACTCGAAGATGGATTCGAAGCGCTGGTCTTTCCATCATCGAAACCAACTCGTGCGGTCAGTATCTGCCGTTTCCTGGTCGACCTCCGATCGAGCTTCGTTTCGCAGAAAAACCTCAATTCATCATGCGTTGGTTCGGGTTGCACTCAATCGTTGTGGCCCAAAAACCGACTGCGTCAGGATAGTTTTGGAGGAACCTAGGCGGGGGTAAGTAACAAAGCCGCTAGACAGTCCTTTCCTCGGACACCTCGGCTTGGGATTTTAGAAGGGTGTTCGGGGCATTGCTCGATTGGTCCGAGAATCGCTGCTCCCGCTGGGCCTTAGTGCCTCGAGCAATCGTTGCTCGCAGAAGTAACGGTCGTACATGTTCAAGGCAGCGATGCTCGAACTCCGACGACTTTCATCGTTCCGAAGCAACCGCAAGGTCTGCTCCAGGAACAGCACAGGTCCCTCGACCGTACCAACAAGGCTCAACCCGCTGGACCGCCACATCGGTTCAGTGAGCCTACCGTCCGTCGTGATCACTGCTGAGCCGTGAGCTAGCAGGTTGGTCATTGAGGTTCTTCGAGCCGTCACGCCGTCTGGATAGGGTTGAATCATGAGGTTGCAAGCCTGGATCCACAAGGACGTCTGAGCCGCTTCCAGATCTCCTGTGGCTTGTATCCTGCGGCGATAGGAAGGGTCGAGGGAGTCGAATTCGGCGATGAAACGCTCGCTGTTACGTCCGATGCAGACAAGATGGACTGCCGGGTCTTCTGCGAGCAGTTCACGGATGATCGCTCGGAGCGGTTGCGCGATGTCGTGTCCGTAGGTTCCAAAATGGCCGACCAAGGGTGCTCCTGATGCCGATGCGCGCGTGCGAAGCGCCCGGACCGCATTGTCTTGGGGGATCACGGGTAAAGTTGCGGGGAACGGAAGCCACTGAAAGCGTGGAAGGGATGGCCAGGCATAGGGCCGGAGGTAACGTTCCCAGGTCGGAGTCGAGAGGTAAACCAGCCCAGCGCCCTGCATCAGGGTCCACGCCATCACTCGGTTCACGACGGCGAGTAGGTTGCGCCAAGGTCGGTGCCAACCAAAATAGAAGTAAGGTTCGTGAAACAGAACGCAGACCTCGTCGCCACGTCGCCTTCGGTTGCGTAACCACCGGCACATCGGCAGGTTCATTCCTCGCATGCCGAACGAATTAGGTACGTATTGAACGAGAATCCGTCGTGGAGCAGGGAGGGCATCCCAAGAACTCCCCAATAACTTGCGACCCCGGGAAGCGAAGAGGGAAGGAATCCTCCGGCACTCGAGGTTGCTTCCCAGCGAGTTCCGAGCCGACGCGAGATCCTGGGGCTTTCCGGTTACCATCCGTCGGCATTCCGGAGCCCAAATTCCTACCTCCTGCCCGTCCTTCCGGAGTAGCGTGGACAACATTCCGCAGAAATCGCTGACTCCCCCCCACTGAGGCGGATACTCATTTGTTAGTATTTCCCATGAAGCAGTCAAGGTCCCTCGGTAAACGGGGTGGCTCAACACATAATAGCGATATAAACCCCTGATACCAACCGTTCCATCCAGAACAACTCAAAAACGCGAGGTAGGATGAGTCAGAGGGAGATTGGTTCGACTCGTATCTCGGGTGGAGCCTTTGTTCACCACAAACACCTTATTGCTAATGCTGGATGCCAGGGAGTGAATGTGCCGGACGGCCAGGTTTGTAATTTTCATGAACCAGAATGATCTACAGATGCAAAGGGGAAACCCCGAGTGGTTGGCTTGTGTTCCGGAAGCGCGCCCTGCCTCATCCGTGCAAAAGCGATCCGCTACTCAAGAGCCGGGCGAATGCTCCGTTCCGAGCCACCAGTTCGTCCCAAGGACCGTGTTCGACTACCTGGCCACCCTCGAGAACAACGATGCGATCGGCGTTTCTGACGGTGGATAACCTATGTGCGATGACTAGGACGGTTCTTGAATGCACTGCGGCCTCAAGCGCTTTCTGGACGTGGAGCTCAGAAACGGTGTCCAACGAGGATGTAGCCTCGTCCAGGATGAGGAGTTGTGGATTCCTTAGGATCGCGCGTGCGATGGCGACTCGCTGACGTTGGCCACCGGAGAGTTGGACGCCTCGGTTTCCCACCAAAGTCTCCATCCCATCTGGAAGCCCATCCACGAATTCCATGAGGTTCGCGGTTTCCGCAGCCTTCTGCACCTCCGCCTCCGTGACATCGGTAGCTCCGTATTTGATGTTTGCCAGCAGGGTGTCGTGGAACAGGAAAGTGTCCTGGTCCACGATGGCAACGGCTTTGTGCCAGGAATTCGGACAGTAGTCCCAGTGGTCGCGACCGTTGACCGTGATTCTTCCACTCGTTGGGGGGCGGAGACGGAGCACGAGGCTCGCGATGGTGGACTTCCCCGAGCCCGAGGCCCCAACGAGCGCCACTTTCCCTCCCAGCAGAAGTTCGAAGGATACATCCTTCAGGGCTTCTTTCCCGTTGCTGTAAGCGAACGAGACGCTCTCGAAACGCACCGCAGAAGAGATCAGCCCCAAATCCAGGTTACCAAACTCTTTCTGAGGGTATTGGACCAAAGACAGCCATTTTTCTACTTGCTCGACTCCGTTGGCGGCGTGCAACAAATAGCCCTGTGTGACATAGAGTTGGTTCAATAGCGGTATGAGTCTGAGAAGGATGAAGCAGAATCCGAACAGATGGCTGCTCAGCAGCAACCCCCCTTTAACGTAGAGGAAATAGGCACCACAAATGAGCAACATTGCACCGAGGATAGCGACCGACTCGGCGACCGGTAGGATATGCGCGTTGGCGAGGTTCGTCCTTTCTTGGATCTCGAGCTGCGCTTGGCTTGCACGCCGGAACCGTTCTGTTTCAAGCCCTGCTGAGTTGGTTGCCCGTATCAGTCGGACGCCGGCGAAGGACTCGGAGACGAGTTTGGCCAGAACTTGATTCGACTGAGTCAGTTCGACGCCCAGTCGGTAGAGGCGACCGAAGAGCACGCTCAACGACCCTCCTATTACGATCGCGAGCAACGTGACAAAGAGAGTTAAACTCCAGGAGATGTAAAAGAGCGCGGCGAGGTAGATCACTCCCATGCTCCCCCGCTGCACCAAGGCGATGACGCAATCGAAGGCGTTATTCGCTCGGCTGGTTTCTTCAAAAAAAATGTTAGAAAGCTCACCTGAAGTCCGCTGCTCGAAGATCTGAAGCTCTGCGGCGTGCAAACGATTGAACAGCGCCTCCCTCAGGTTGCCCTCGACGCGGCGCTTGAAGCGCGCCGACAGCCTCGCGCCGCCGAGGACCGCTAGGTTTTTAAGCCAGATCGCGCCAACAATAAACACCGCGAACGCAACAACGTAAAACGTCGAGGATTGCCCCGGGAATGCGCCCTCCAGCCATTGGATGGGACGCATGGGTTTGGATTTTTCACCCTCCATCAGCAGACTCAATAGAGGAACCAAGAGCCCCACTCCGACGCCTTCAAACAGTGTCATGAGCAGGGAGCTTCCGAGCACGGCGGCAAGTAGCCAGCGACCACCGCGGAGGTGAGGGCGTAGCCGACCTAAACATTCGGCCAAATCGCGCAGCCGTTTAAAGGAGATCAGCATTCGAGGATGTGCCGTTCTAGCCGCAACAACTCAGAAGAATTTTAATGCGAAGGCGCAAAGAGCCAAAGACGCAAAGGAATGGAATCCAGTTCTATGTGGCATCGGGGTGACTGGTTGGTATGTGTTTTCTACCCACCACCGGGCGGAGGCCTTTTTGTCCCAGCCTCGCATCCTTGTGGTATTCCGTCTTTGCGGTGAATTTTTGCTGCATGGTCCTGCTCAAGCTCCGGTGGCAGTGTTTGGATGGGCACTGCCCGGTATCCAAGCCCGAGTGATCAGGCCAGCCATCAGGTCCCAAGTCCAGGCGCGCAGTTCATTGGCCAACCTTGACGTACACTCCTGAAGTTGGATCCTATCGCTTTTCCACCGAATGACTGCCCGAACGATCGAGTGGGAGCCGTCGGTCGGATCCATCAAAAGTGGGGTCAACTCCGGAGAAAGGCGTTCCGCAACGCCTGCGTCTTTCGAAAGAATGACAGGCACACCACAACACAGGGCCTCCTGGACAGCCAATCCATAGGCTTCGTAGCGGGCGGGGTGTATCATCAGATCCGCAGCGCGCAGGAGTCTTTCGACGTCCTTGCGAAATCCGAGAAAATGAATTCGACCGCTCAAGCCCTCGGCGGCTGAACGGGTTTTCCAGTGATCCGCATCCTTGCCGGCACCCACGACCCAGAGGTTGAGATTGAAGTCGGGCGTGGCGCTCAGAACGCGCCACGCTTCGTAAAGCATATCGAAGCCTTTGCGCCGATCCCCGAGCGCACCGATGAAAATCGCGACGGGCTCCTCAGTGCGGAGCCCTAGCTCCTGGCGCAGGGCGAGCCGTTCTTGATTTTTGGCGGGATGGAAGCGGTCGGGGTCGGATCCGTAGTAGACGACTTGGATGCGATTCTCGTCCATCGGATAATGGTGGAGTATGTCCTTCTTGGTCCGAAGGCTGTTGGCAAACAGGAGGTGGTTTTCCGGCAGCCAACGTCTTTCACACGATCGATAGAGAGCGTGATGGAGCGAAGCGAATGCGCGAGCGGTTAGGCGTCCCGCAGGCACGGGTGTGTGCGATGCGTGGAGGTAGTGCACCCATGATACATCGCGGCCGGGGCAGTTGGCACCGTTAACGAAGCTTCGCACGCCCCTCGGTGCCAGTTGGCGGATGAGGCGTTGGCCCCTCGCGGCAATGCAGGGGAAGCCGAGAAAGTAGGAGCCTAACGGTTTTATGACTCGATGAAAGCGGACCGCAGGTTGGGCTGCCAGATCGTCATGGATACGGTGGGCGACGAGGTGGAGTTCCAGGGTTGGGTCAGTGGCTAGATGACGCGCGAGCGCCCAGTTGCCTGCGTCCATACCGCCGTAGGGGACAAAGTCGCCGGAGATCAGAATGACCGGGGTTGTTTTAACGCGGAGGGAATGGTTCACCGCGGATTACGCGGATTACGCGGAAGGGACACAGGGGAGTGTTTAACGCAGAGGGCGTGAGAGGGGGTGAGGCGCGGGAGGGAGAGTGTTCTTATCCTCTGTGATCCCTGTGCTCTCTGTGGTTTATACCTGCCCCTCTCTGCGACGTTGCGTCGATGC
>Ga0172367_10007325_pt1 | contig 12680 bp, 8 predicted proteins | sample Lak10m_FD_114542 | JGI IMG/M metagenome (GOLD analysis project Ga0172367, IMG submission 114542) | Freshwater microbial communities from Kabuno Bay, South-Kivu, Congo - kab_022012_10m | ecosystem: Environmental > Aquatic > Freshwater > Lake | place: Democratic Republic of the Congo: South-Kivu...
GCTCTAGTATGGGTTACCGTATAAATATTGTTATTATTCATAGGTGGTTTCCAATCCATATTATAATAATTAGGATTGATTAATGCTGTCCTTTGAATAATTGCTAATTGTTCTAATTTAGTACCCATATAATTAATTTTTAAGGAGTTTTATATTGTCCGTAGTTGCTAGTTGTATCTGGTGCTTTATATGTTTGAGATGGACCATAACCCCATTTCGCTGTATTTAATATAAAGGCATTATTTCTACCAGAACCATTTATAATTGGGCTTCCGTTAATATCTAATTCACCGCCAGCTTTATAATTCTCAGTATCTAAGAATTGACCAGTACCCTTACCATAAATTGGTGTTTTAGTATCAGCTAATGCTCTAGTGTGTGTTGGTGAATATTCGTTACTATTGTTATTAAGTTTCCAATCATGATTATATGTGTTTGGATTTATTAATTTAGCTCTTTGTTCAATTGCTAATTGTTCTAATTTAGTACTCATATTATATCATATTATTATCATTGTTATTTGTTAAATATCCTATAAGGTATTTAATTTCATTAATTTCATTATTTAAAGATTCATTCATTAAACTATCATAAACACTACCAGTAACTTTTGGTTGTTTAGTACCTTGGTTTTTATTGTGAGCATTTCTATGTGCGTTTTGAGTTGAACCAGCCGCTAGATTTTCATTTCTTTTATATATTTCTTTAGCTTTATCTTCTAACGTTTGGTTAATCCAATCTAATAAATCATTTTCATGATTCACTAAATTTAATTTATTATTATCCAATCTACTTTTTTCTGAAGTTAAAGCTGTATGTGTAACTATATTACTTTTAAAATCACCTCTAAAATTAGAGGGTACTTGAAATGTTTCATCTTTAATTTGATGTCTTGACATAATTTATTTATTTAACTTATCTAATTTATCTTTAAAAGAATCAAGTTCTTCAGGTGTTAAATCTTTAATTAACTTTAATATTTTTTCAATATTTTTATCACATTCTTTTGATACTAGTTCACCGATATCATCTCTTTTTGATAATAATTCTTTAATAATATCTTTTAATTCTTGTTCTTCATTAATTGTTCTAATTATAGGATAACCTCTTAAATAAAGTTGCCACCAATTTCTAGGGTTAGCATATAAAGCCAATTTATCTGTTATGGTTGGTATACTTTGTTTAAAACTTGAATTATCTCCAGCTGATTTTGCTGGATTGGTGAATACCTGTGAATTATATCTAGGATTCACATTATTATCATCCAAATCAAAAAACTCATCAATATCTTCTTTATTTTTAAGTTTCTTTGTAAATGGTTTTTTTTCTGATAATATCTTTTTCTTTAATATTTTCGAATTATTAGACATAAATATTCTTTTATTTATAAATATAAACAATATGTATAATATTTATTATTAAAGTTAAAAATATGAGTGGATTTAGAACAAAATTAGATTATTCAAATAATAGACAAATAAAACAATTTGAAAAAACTAATACAATTTTATCTGGAGGAACCACATTTGGATTGCCTTTTAGCGCTTTAACTTCTGGACCTGATTTGGAAACTACAGGTACGACAGATTCATATGCATATGTTTTAAGTACATTTTCTGGTAATAATACAACAACTAATTTTACATGGGCTGATTCTAATATGATATTGGCTGAATCCGCTATATCTGCTATAACACCATCAACAAGTGCTGTAACACAAGAAACTGGACAATTTTTCACTGGTAACACACAAAGTAGTTTGGATGGTAATTCTTTTTATATTGATTATTCTGGTGTATCATTTGATTTAAGTGTTAATTATTTAATTGATTTGGGTGGTGGAAACTATAGTGGTACAGTTGAACATAGTTATGTTGATTTTTTAAGTGCAAGTAGTTTAGATTATCAATCTAGAACAATATGGATTGATAATCCTGAAATAACAAGAACTGATAGATTAATAATAACAAGAAATCCGCAAGTTGGTTATGTTTGGACTTGTATAGATTCAGAAGGTATGGGTGAGTGGCAATATAATGGTACTGGTTCCACAACAACCATATGGACAGCTGGTACAGGTACCAATTCTGCTGTATTAGGTGGTTCTAATAACATAGCTAGTGGAAATTATTCTGTTGCTGAAGGTAGTGGAAATATTGCCAGTGGAAATTATAGTCATGTTGAAGGTAGTGGAAACACTGCTAGTGGTCATTACTCACATGCTGAAGGTACGATATCTAGTGGTGATGCTATTGGTGGTACAAGAGCTATTGGAATAGGTTCACATGCTGAAGGTGGTACAACATCAGCTAGTGGTAATTATAGTCATGCTGAAGGTATGTTTTCCGTATCTAGTGGTATAGGTTCACATGCTGAAGGTTATAGTACAACAGCTAGTGCTATTTATACTCATTCTGAAGGTAATCTTACAAAAGCTAGTAGAGAAGCTGCACATTCTGAGGGGAAACAAACAACAGCTAGTGGTAATTATAGTCATGCTGAAGGATATAAGGCTGTTGCTGCTAATACTGCGTCACATGCTGAAGGTTATGAGACAGCCGCTAGTGGTTATAGTTCACATGCTGAAGGTCGTTTAACTAAAGCTATTGGTGGTTATGGTTCACATGCTGAAGGTTATAGTACAACAGCAATTGCTGATGGTTCACATGCTGAAGGTTATAGTACAACCACTATAGGTGATTATTCACATGCTGAAGGTTATGTATCTAAGACTGGTTTTTATGCTTTAGGTATTAATAATATGACATCAACTTTAATAACTATTAGTAATAATTTTGATTATTCATCATATTTTACTGGTGATACAATTGTAACGGATGTTGGTGTTTTTACTTATACTAGTACTGCTTATGATACACCATTTCCTGGTGATTTTACTATTTATATTTCAAATAATTATGATGCTATAACAACAGGTACTCGTGTTGCACCAATAGAGTATATGAATAATTCAGCTTTTGATGATATCACTAACGGTAAAGGTGGTTGGTATTCACATGCTGAAGGACAATATACTCAAGCGGTTGGCTATGCTTCGCACGCTGAAGGTAATAGTACAACAGCATTAGGTAATTATTCACATGCTGAGGGTTCTGGTACTACAACAATCGGTAATTCGTCACATGCTGGTGGTTATTCATCAGAAGCGTTTGGTAAATATTCATTTGTTCATGGTGAAAATTCAAAAGCTAGTAATACAAATACAGTTGTATTTGGTAAAAATATTACTGGTACATCAGAAAATACTGTTTATGTACCTAATTTAATAATTAATACTGGTGGTACATCATCTAGGTTAGGTATAAACACTTCAACACCAGAATATTTGATTGATGCTAGAGGACATCTTAATAATAGGTTTTTTTATTACCCTGAATTTGCTAATAATTCTGGTACTTTAACTATGTCGGCAACAACTGGTCTACCAACTATCGGTGTTTTCACCTACTCTGGTACTGTAAGTCAAAGTGGTGGTATTAGTATCGGTATGAGAGCTTGGACTGATACAGTATGGGATGCTTATGGTAAACAAGGTGATGCGCATGTATATTCTAGTAAACAATCTAATGGTTTGGTACTTATTAGTTCTGATGGTATTAATACTGAAGATTATATTAAATGTTATGTTGGTGGGGATGCTGATGGTAGTGGTGTATTGGCTATTCATATGCATGGAACTGGTTCTACCAAAGGTTATGTAGGTTTTAATACCGATTTACCAACTCAACAAATAGATGTTAATGGGAATGGTAGATTTAGAAGTATAGATTCATCAGCTTCTGCTGGTGCGTTACATTATACAGCTAATGGTACATTAACAACAAATACATCAGATATTAGATTAAAAACAAATATAGAAACATTAACAAATGCATTGGATAAGGTTAAACAATTAAGGGGTGTAACTTATAATTGGAAAGAGGAACCTAATGGTGATATTCGAATAGGTTTTATTGCTCAAGAAGTTAATGAGATTATTCCTGAATTAACATTTGTTAATAACAATACTGAGGAAAAATATATGGGTGTTCATTATGATAATGTTGTTGCATTATTGGTTGAGGCTATTAAAGAATTAACAAATGAAGATGGTAAGACTTATTTAAAGACACAAACCATATTGGCTGAGGATAATAATATCGATTTAAATTATAATGGTACAAAAGAATCTTCCGTTGGTGGTGGATTAAGAATTTTAAATGCTAAAGGTGATGGTTCACATTCTGAATTAATCACCGATGAAAATGGTGATTTTATTACAAATAATGATTTTAAACCAAATTCATTAACCATACCAAGATATACACCGACATCTTCTGAAGATAAAAATGGTAGTGAAGGTAACATTACTAGAGATGATGAATATTTATATATTAAAAACTCAACTGGTTGGATGAGAACTAAATTGGAAAGCTTTTAATAATGAACAAGATTACTAATTATAAATTTAATAAACATACGTTAAGGTTATCATCCTCTGATTATTGGGATTTTAATTTGGCTTTCGATGATATTTATACTCATAAAATAAATGGTTGTTTACCTTCAGTATTTTTTGATTTCGATAATAAAAATACATACCCAAATAAAGATTTTGATTCCAAAACAATTAAGAGTTTAGTTACTTGGGACGAAGCTATTAATAGTGGTGCAACATTAAATACAATTGGTTTAACAGGTTTAGATAATGGACTAATAGATTTTAAAAAAGATATTAATGATAATACAAATTTATCTTTATTATCTGCATTAACAAAATCACAATTAATTATTCCATCTGGTGATACAAGGTTAATATTAAATAGAGTTACTGGTTACACTTCTGATGTTATATATCCTATAGATATTATTACTGGTACAACTTCAGGTGATACGGCTTATGCTCAATTCTGTGGTGGATTTTATCAAGGATACTATAAGTTGGATGGTTATGATTATGAATTATTACCAACAAGAGTTAATGATGCATGGACCGCTGAATTTTGGATTAATAAACAAGATTTATGTGGAAAATATTCTGGTGGGACAATATTAAATGATTTATACCCAAATAATAAAGGTATTTTCTTTTATATGGGTGCTAGAGCTGAAAATAAGTTCTGGAATAAATGGGAAGGTGCTGATACTGGTTGCACAAAAGATTGTACGATACCTTCTGGTTGTACGGATACATTAAGTGAGTGGTGCACAATACCAAAAGAAGATGAAATATATTTTATAGGTGATTACGGAATTCCAATTCCTTTAAGTCCACCACAATTGGATATTGAATTAATTAAAAATCAATTTTTAATTTATGGTAGGTCTTCTTGCGCACCATATGAAAAATTAAGTGGTGAAACAGGTTCTTTCTATAAAAAGGTAGATAATGGATTTGAAAAGATTGATTTGGGTACAAGATATCCTAGAGAATTTAAATCATTACAAAAAAACATTATAATTAATGATAATCTACCAGCTTCAGTTTATCCGATTACTTTTGAGGTTTCTGGGTTAACTGGAACAATAAATAGCATTCAATTAGGGTTATCAGGATTATCTCATACATTTTTTGGTGATGTTGGTATTGTATTAGTTTCACCAAACAATTTAAAATATACTGTAATAACAGGTAGAGATGCTAATTCAGCTGTAATAACAAATAAAAATGTTATAATTAGTAGTGATAGCAATGTCGAATGGAATTATTCTAGTGGTGGCACATATATTAATAAATCCATATCCACAGTTAATTTAACTTTTGATTCACCATTTCCTTTAATAATATCAGCTGGAACACATCCAAATATTACAACATTTCTAGATTTAACACCTGAAGAATTAAATGGAACTTGGAGCTTATATATCCAAGATTTTTCAACAGTTGGTTTTGGTATTGTTAATGATTTATCAATTATAATAGATGAAACATTACAAAATGAACCAGAGATATATCCATACGGTGATAACGAATGCAAAATATGTTCATCTTGTGGAACAGCATATGATGGTTTGGGAAATCAAACCGTTTGTTCTTATGATGGTGCTGGATTGGTTAAGGTAACTAAACAACAAAAGAAAGTTAATGATACCAACCCATTTTTATTATATGGTAGAGCAAATGATAAAGATTCATGTAATTGTGGAAACCATCAAACAGATGAATACGGAAAAACAACTGTATGTAATTTCACAGGTTTTACTTCCGATATTGATGAATATGATTATAATTTAGATACGGTTGATAATGCATTAGGTTTTATTATTAAAGACGATGGTAGTATTGGTTATAGATTATTAACTTATACTGCGGATTGTATTAATAATGTTTATACAAGTGGTATAACCGTTGAGGAGAAATTCTCACCAGCTGGTGTTATCGAAGATGATAAATGGACTTATCTTGTTATAAAATTCATAACCGATTATAAAGATGATTGTGATTTAAAGATAGTAAAAAGAAGAAAGGGTAGATTATTATTTTATGTTGATGCAAAATTAAAATTTGTTGTTGATGAATTTGATGAATTTATCGCAAGAAGATTAAATGAATATAAAGATAAACAATTGGGAGTACCATTTAATTTCTCATTGGGTGGTGGTACACAAGGTTTATTTGAAACGGTTACATTTGATGGTATTGATTTTAATGATATTAATTTACCATTGCAAGAGAATTTTGCTGGTACATTTATTGGTGGAATTCAAAGTTTTAAATTTAGCACATGTAGATTACCTTATGAAGATATTGTTGCTAACTTTAATAACACAACAATACATATACCTGATATTAAAGCACAAAGTGGTTATTTCCATGGTAAATTCACTGGTTCAACAATTACTTATGAAAATATAATTGGGTTAACATTTACTTTAGACACCCAAATCATTAATAATAGTATTAAATTACCAATTAGTGGTCCTAGTTATGGGTATGTATTAGTACCTATGGAATTTGTTCAACCATCTGAATTTAGAAATAGTAATGAAGGTTGTGTAGGACTTATTATCCCAATGATGACAATTGGTTCAATTATAATACTAGATGAAAATGGATTTGACATTAAGTATATTATATACAGAACATATAATAAAACAAGTGGTTCATTAGATGTTTGGTTTTGTGATTAACATTTAAATAAAGATTTTTTAATTTATGACAGAATTTTTTAAACTAGGTGGTATTGGAGTCATGGGATATATTAGTCCCATGGATACTGGTGATACATACGCTGTTATAGACCCTTTATATGGTATCGATGGTATACGAAACGTAGAGAATATCGATGAGATGATTGAGATACCTTTTGAAAGAAGAAGAGGTGGTATGATTGTCGGTGTACAATATGAAAACAAATATTATAAATTAAAAAATATTGAATGGGTTGGTGATTTATCTGATTGGTCTGAATTGTATTTGGTTACGGTTGATGAAAGACAATCTGATTATAATTTTTCCGATAAAGAAATTCCTGAAGGTTCAGTTAATGATGTTAATCATACTTTTACCTTATCTAATATCCCTATTTTAAATAGCGAACATGTATATCTAAACGGTTTATTACAAGAATCTGATTATGATTATATAATAAATGACAATGAAATAACATTTTATGAACCACCAATTAGTGGTATGAGAATTCGTTGCAGTTACAGATATTAATTTTTTTTTATTAATAAATAAGTTTTTAATATTAAATAACATATTTATTAATAAATTATGTATATGCGTGAAAATTTGTATGTGACTTCTGATTTGTATTTATCAGCTTATTTAAAGGTCAAAGGTTTCAAACCTAAATTGGTTAAAGAAAAAAACAAGTTTATGTTTGAATTTGAAAAAACTGAAGAAATAATTAATTATGTAAATGAGTATTTAACAGAGAATGGTAATTGTGAACCATTATCTTACACAAATGCAATAAAAAATTTAAAGAATTTATTGCATAATCAATAAGCAAACTAATAACAATAAAATAAAACAATTTAAATTTTATGTCAAACACTAAAATTGTATTAAATCGCCAAGCCGATTTGATTTTAGACAACGCAATCATTAGAACGCCAAGTGGAATTACACAAAGTGATATTGCTGAGTTAGTTGGGGATTTAGCAGCGTTAAACTCCACGGATTCATCGATTGAAACGAAGTTATCTGTTGATGTTTCTACTGAGATTGCTGCACGTATTTCTGGTGATGCATCAGTAAATACTTTATTATCTACTGAAGCTAGTAGAGCTGCTTCTGCTGAAGCTTCTATTACTGCTTTTGAATCAGCTGCTATGTCAACTGAAGTTGCTGCTCGTATCTCTGGTGATACTTCTTTAGCTACTTCTTTATCTACTGCAATTTCTAACGAAGTTGTTGCTAGAAGTACTGCTGATTCTACTATCGATTCAGCTTTATCTGCTGAAATTTCTAACCGTTTAGCTGCTGACGTTACTTTCCAAAATTATTTGGATGCTGAAGAGTCTAGAGCTGAATCTGTTGAAGTAGTATTAAGTAACGCTATCTCTGGTGAGATTAGCCGTGCTAACTCTGCTGAGGGTTCTTTAAACACAGCTTTATCTGCTGAGATATCTGCTCGTACTTCTGATGTTGATGCTGAGCAATCAAGAGCCGAATCTGCTGAATCTTCTTTAAACAGTGGTTTATCTACTGAAATTAGTCGTGCAACTTCTGCTGAGGTTTCTTTGGATAATGCAGTTATCACTGAGAAAAATCGTATTGATGCTATTTTATCTGCATCTACATACTCTGCTGATTCTTTCTATGAAATCGTTCAATTGATTAACTCTATTGATACTGAAAACGATACAGCATTTGCTAACTATGTATTATCTAATGACGCTGCATTATCTACTGAATTAGTAGCTAGAGCTTCTGGTGATACTTCTTTAGCTAATAATTTAAGTTCTGAAGCATCTCGTGCTGAATCTGCTGAAGCTTCTTTAAATAGTGTTTTAAGTACTGAAGCTAGTAGAGCTGCATTAGCTGAAGGTTCTTTAGATACTAAATTATCAGCTGAAACTTCTCGTGCAACTTCTGCTGAGGCTGCTTTAAATAGTGGTTTATCTAGTGAAATCGTTGCTAGAACATCTAACGATACTTTATTCCAAGGTAACTTATCTGTTGAAACTTCTAGAGCACAATCTGCTGAAGATTTATTAAGAAGTGATTTATCTACTGAAGTAGTTAACCGTATTGCTGATGTTGATGCTGAAGAGTCTAGAGCTATGTCTGCTGAAGCTTCTTTATCTAACTTATTAGGTGCTGACGTATCTACTGAGGTTTCTAGAGCTACTTCTGCTGAATTATCTTTATCTAACAGAGTATCTACTGAAACTTCTCGTGCTGAATCTGCTGAAGCATCTTTAAATAGTGGTTTATCTGCTGAAATCGTTGCAAGAACATCTGCTGATACTTCTTTAACAACAAGATTATCTTCTGAAGAATCTAAGAGTACTTCTGCTGATGCTTCTTTAACTACAAGAGTGTCTACTGAGGAAGTTGCTAGAGCATCTGCTGATACTTCTTTAACTACAAGAGTGTCTACTGAAACTTCTAGAGCTACTTCTGCTGAAGCTTCTTTAGTAAGTTCTATCTCAAGTAACATCTCAACTGAGGTTGCTACACGTGTTTCTGGTGAAACTTCATTACAAACTCAAATTGATTCATTACCATTTACTGATAATACAACAATTGAGGTTGTTAGTGACAACGTTAGATTAAAAGACGCTGTAGCTGCTGCTAGTGGTGGTACACGTACTTGGTCTGGATTACAAAATGCTGCTGCACAACCAGATACTTTAGCTGGTTTCGGTGATTTAACTTATATCACTAAAGCTTATGTAAGTGCACAAGTATCTACTGAAGTTGCTGCAAGAACATCTGCTGACACTTCTTTGACAACAAGATTGTCTTCTGAAGAGGCTAACAGAACAACTGCTGATACATCTTTAACTACAAGAGTATCTACTGAAACTTCTAGAGCTACATCTGCTGAGACTTCTTTAAATAGCGCTTTAAGTGTTGAAACTTCTCGTGCAACTTCTGCTGAGTTATCTTTAACAACAAGAGTATCTGCTGAAACTTCTCGTGCTGAATCTGCTGAGGTTTCTTTGGATAACGCAGTTATCACTGAGAAAAATCGTATTGATGCTATTTTATCTGCATCTACATTCTCTGCTGATTCTTTCTACGAAATCGTTGAATTGATTAACTCTATCGATACTTCTAATGACGAAGGATTCGCTGCTTATGTATTATCTAATGACGCTGCATTATCTACTGAATTAGTAGCTAGAGCAAGTGCTGATACTTCTTTAACTAATAGAGTATCTACTGAAGAGTCTAGAGCTGGTTCTGCTGAAGCATCTTTAGCTAGTTTATTGTCTGTTGAGATTTCTACAGAACATTCTCATCATGTGTCTGCTGAAGCATCTATCGATGCAAGAGTATCTGGTGAAATTTCTCGTGCTGAGTCTGCTGAAGGTTCTTTAGCTACTTTATTATCTGTTGAGATTTCTACAGAACATTCTCATCATGTATCTGCTGAAGCATCTATCGATGCAAGAGTATCTGGTGAAATTTCTCGTGCTGAGTCTGCTGAAGCATCTTTAGGTTCTGCATTAAGTGCTGAAACTTCTCGTGCTGAATCTGTTGAAGCTTCTTTAGGTAACTTGTTAGGTGCTGACTTATCAACTGAGACTTCTAGAGCTACATCTGCTGAAGCATCTTTAAATAGCGCATTAAGTGCTGAAATTAGTCGTGCTACTTCAGTTGAAGGTACTTTAGATGGTAAAATCTCTGATATTATTTCTAATGCTGATGTTACTCAAATTGATTCATTCGTTGAAACAATCAATGAGTTCAACAGTATGATTGAAACTAACTTTGATAGTATTTATGCTAAGAAAAATACTTCTACTCAAGCACCAAATGGTTCTGCGGTATCGTTCCCATTTGTTAATGCAGTTAAAGTAGGTTCTGAGCAAGTATTCTTAAACGGTCTTATGTTAGACGCTGGAGATTATACAACTACAGAAGTTAATGGTGAAGTAACTGGAATCACTTTCGGTGCAGCACCAGCTGAAACTGATAAAGTAGTATTCTACGGAGTTTATGGTACATTTACTCAAGTTAATTTTGATTAATAATTGAAATAACAAAAAAATAAAGAAAAGGTTTGGGTTTCCAAGCCTTTTTCTTTTTCTCATAATATTTATTATAAAAATATATAATATATGGCAAATATAATTAATGCAAATGGCCAAGTAAAAGTTGGCTTTAGAATTCCCTCTGGGGCTGCGCCCTCATCACTATGGACCAGTATCTATGCGGTGTATAATGCTGAACAATTAGGTACATCACTAGACACGTCAATTTATGCGGTGTATAATGCCGAATCAAACACAAATGATAGTAGTGGAAATGGAAGAAATGGGACAAATGTAAACAACGTAACATTTACCACTGGTAAAGTAGGAAATGCATTTACATTTAATGGTAGTAACTATATTACTTTACCAAATAACTCAATGAATTTAACTGGTGATTTTAGTATTAGTTGCTGGGTTAATATAACTGTAATTTCAGGAGTACAAATGTTTTTAAGTACATATCAAACTATTGGAGGTGTAGAGTATGGATTTTGGTTAAGAGTTATAAACGGTTTTCAATTTACCGTTTTTAATGGTCCAACTCGAATAGACACCAATCCAAGCGGTGGTGCTATATCAACTAACACATGGTATCACGTTGTAGTCACAAAAACATCTTCACAAATAAAATGGTATATAAATGGTGTTGCTAACAATGTTTTTAATGGTACTTACAATATACCATATCATCCTACTAGTAACATTGCTGCTATTGGTTCATTGTATAAATGGAATGGTACTGATACAAATCAATTTATGTCTAATGGTTCAAAAATTGATGGTTTAACAGTTTGGAATAAAGTATTAACAGCTAACGAAGTTACATCACTTTACAATGGTGGTTTAGGTGCAGAATATCCATTCTCATCACAAACACTACCAACATACAATGATGCTCTTGGTAATTACAATGGAACATCACCATCATCAACAGTAACCAATGGTATACATGGTCCATCATTCACAACTGGTAAAATTGGAAAAGCATTTCAATTTGATGGTATTAATGATTATATTCAATTACCTAACGCTTCTCTTAATTTACCTGATAATTTTACGATTTCAGCGTGGGTTAATTTTTCCTCATTCCCTTCATCATCAACTATAGTATCAAACTATTATAGATTATCACCATTTACCGTATATTATGGTTGGTCAGCATTAATGATTGGTGATAAAATTGCTTTTGATATATTTAATGGTGTTAATGCATTATATGTTAGATTACTATCACCATCAATTCCATCAAACACTTGGAAACATGTTACCCTTATACATAAAAAAAATACATCTTTATCGATATATATTGATGGAGTATTTTCAGTATCCACACCCACAACAACACCTATAGGTTATAGTGGAAATGAAACTCCTACCATAGGAGGTGTTCAAGCTGGTACAGGATTTCAATACCCAACAAACGGTAAAATAGATGCCTTTAATGTATGGAACAGAGAATTATCCGCATCCGAAGTAACTGAACTATATAACTCAGGTAATGGTAAACAATACCCTAA
>Ga0172367_10007328_pt1 | contig 12675 bp, 7 predicted proteins | sample Lak10m_FD_114542 | JGI IMG/M metagenome (GOLD analysis project Ga0172367, IMG submission 114542) | Freshwater microbial communities from Kabuno Bay, South-Kivu, Congo - kab_022012_10m | ecosystem: Environmental > Aquatic > Freshwater > Lake | place: Democratic Republic of the Congo: South-Kivu...
AATACAATGAGCTACAATGAAGACCTCAATGAAGAGGAAAAAATCAGACAGGCATTTATTCCAAAGGATTGGAATGAAATAAAATCCCATGATTCATGGGAGGTTTTTAAAATCATGGCTGAGGTTGTTGAAGGCTTTGAAAAATTGGCCAAAATCGGCCCCTGCGTGACCATTTTTGGTTCTGCCCGCTCGCGAATGGGAACAACATACTACAAAATGGCCGAAAAAATTGCCTACCTGCTTACCAGCAAAGGCTTCGGGATTATCAGCGGCGGCGGACCCGGTATTATGGAAGCTGCCAATAAAGGAGCCTATTTCTCCGGAGGAAAATCGGTTGGTCTGAATATTAACCTTCCATTTGAACAGGCTCCCAACCAGTTCATCGACAAAGACAAGCTGATAACTTTTGAGTTTTTCTTCGTCCGGAAAGTGATGTTCATGAAGTACAGCCAGGGCTACATCGTGATGCCCGGAGGATATGGCACACTAGATGAGATGTTTGAAGCCGTAACCCTGATACAAACCCACAAAATGGTAAAATTCCCGATTGTCCTGGTCGGAAAAACCTACTGGTCGGGTCTGGTGACCTGGTTGCATGAGCAATTGCTTTTGCAGGGCAACATTCAGCGGGATGACCTGGATATTTTTACCCTGGTGGATACCGCAGAAGAAGCTGTACAGGCCATTGAGGATTTCTATAACAATTATGCATTGAAACCGAATTTCTGATTGTGGCTAAAAAGGTTAAAACGAAGATTTCGCTGCAAAAAGTGGCTGTTGAACAGGATGGATATCACCTCATGTGTACCGCTTATGCAAACGGACAATCTGTTAATTTACTGATTGATACAGGCGCATCCCGTACTGTTTTCGATAATGAATCCATGGAACGGATTTTAGACATTAATCTGACCGACCTTGAAAATAATCAGCAATTATCCGCCGGCATCGGAACAACCAATCTGGAAAGTCGTTTTTTAACCCTGCATCACCTGACTCTGGGTGATCTCAGTATCCAGAATTATCAATCGGTTTTAATTGATATGGCTCAGGTGAATCAACTTTACAGATCACTGGGGTTACCGGCCATTGAAGGGATTCTTGGCGGTGATTTATTAATGGAACTTAAAGCCGTTATTGATTACAGGAAAATGGAAATGACTCTTTTTAAACCGGCAAAAAAGAAGGCTATCTACACAGTATTAAGCGTTTAACAATGGGCGCACTCCTGACAGCATGGAATTTGGGTTGCAGGCTGATAAAATAGGTTCCGTTTTTTAATGTACTCACATCAAGACTATTGCGGGAATTGCTTTCCATTTCGAATTCTCTGCAGATCCTACCGGTCAGATCGGTTATAATTCCTGAAAACCGACGGCTGGGCGAAGTCTCCATATACAAATTCACTCTGTCGGTAGCCGGATTCGGATAGATCGTAAATGATAAATTCTCATTTGAATTGTTTTCTCCAACACCCGCAGGTCCCGGATGAACTCCTTTCCAGTACGAAAGTCCGCCAGCAACAGTTCCGCAAATCATATCAATCAGCGTATCACCATCCAGGTAACCAACCGCCATAGCTGATCGTCCGGAAATCCGCATTCCCAGATAATTATCACTAATCAATGTAAAGGTATCCGTAACATGGCCTTCGATGTTCCGGTAGAAGGCAACCCCACCCTGCTGAGATCCGACAAAAAGTTTCAGTTTATCATCATAGCCTTTAAAAAAGCACGGAATACTATAGCCTTCATAACTTAAAAGCGGATTACGCACATCCACCCCGCCCAGGGTGTCCTGCTCCAGTGTCCAGGTATTCCCGTTTTTTCTGTACCAGCTCAGTAAACCTTTCTTATCACCAATAACGAGATCCTGAACATGGTCATTATCCAGATCAACCCATTGGGGTGCACTATAATCTCCGACATCTATACCATTATAATTATAAGCAGGAGCTGCATAAACCGGAAACTGCCCTGCTCCGGCAATATTTTCGAGGAAAATCAATTTTCCGTCGCTGTTTCCCAATAGTAAATCCCTGTCCGAATCAAGATCAGGATCACCGAATGCAGGGTATGCACCCTTGATATGCAAGCCGTAAATGCCGGCATAATTCGTATCAACAAGCTGAAATTCAGGCAAATTCTGCGTTCCGGTATTCCGGTAATAAATCAACCGGGAGGTAAAAGATGACTTTAAGGAATTCTGATACATCCAGGAAGAATCATAAAACCCAAAACTGCTCACGATTAAATCCATAAGTCCATCACCGTCAATATCTTCCAGAACAGGATAAGCAGCAGTTCCCAGGTCTATCATTTCACCTTGCAGAAAATCGGTCTGCTCAAAATTAAAAACAGGCAGTGCAGATGTTCCATTATTGCGGTATAACCATACTGAACGTACATTTTCAGGGGTTAATACATTCGGATCGAAGGGCGAAATCAACAAATCATCAAGCTGATCATTATTAATATCAACCTTCGAGGCCAGTGGGAACGAATAGAGACTGACCGGGTAATCTGTTGCCGGGAAAGTGGTATCCTGACTAACCATATGGGCTGAATCAAGGTTGCCTCCATTGATAAGAGCGGTAAGATTGTTGTAATCCACATCTCCTATAATCAAATCCTTCACGACATCTCCGTTTAAATCAAGCGTCAGTAAAGTTGAACCGGTATGGCGGTCTTTACGAAACTCAGGGTCCTCATTTTCAACAATCTGACTACACTTAAACGGACAAGGTGCATGGAGTGTAAGCGATGCTGATGTTTCACTTTCTTTCATATACCCCCAGCAGCGGTGTTCGAGTTTATAATCAAGGCTGTCGCAGGTTCCATACTTCTCCATCGACATATTCCGGTGATAATGGATATAGGTACCAATAATCCAGAACGTAAGAATATCCAGATCCCCGTCATTATCTATGTCCGAAATTGCCGGATAATCCACGCTGGAGATATAAATTCCCTGGTAGTTGTTGTACTGAAGTGATTGAAGTTGTCCGGTAATGAGTTTAAATTTAAGTCCGGCTGATGGAGTGGAAACATTCAAATACACTTTGATTCCGCCGATCCCGTACGTAAAAATATCCTGCTTCCCGTCGCAATTATAATCTGCCAGCCTTACCCAGTCGAATAAAGGCGGGAACTTGCTGTTGTAGTCGGCAGTAACGGTCCAGGGGTCAGCCGTCGTACTGCCATTATTCAAAAATGTCAGGATGCCCGAACCATAGCGATCGAACACAAAAAGATCCTGAATTCCATCCTGATTGAGATCAATGGTGGAAAACTGGCATCCGTTCATGCCACCGGCCCAGGGATGCTTCAGGTCATCGACCGGCACAGAAAAATTTCTCGAAAATCCGAAGTCACTGATATTCTGTGAATAAGCAATTGAAAACACAAAAAACAATGCAAAAATCAGGGAAATATGAGGGTGTTTTGTTGTCATTATGATAAAAATTGGTTTTGCTTTGCTAAGTTACGATAGTTATTTCTATATTTGCACCCTCAAATTTTGAGGTAATCTAATTAATTTATATTCATATGCAAAATAAGGGAGCTATCAAGTTTTTTGCGATTGCTTTTGTACTGGTATGTGCTTTTCAGTTATCATTTACCTTTTTTACACGGAATGTTGAGAAAAAAGCCCGTGAGTATGCTTTTAATGCAGTTGCTCAGGATCAGGCAGTCAAACTTTCGAAAGGGAATGCAGTAATCCAGAATTTAATCCTGGATTCAATTGCGAATGTACGCGAACGGTACTATCTCGACAGTATGTCGAACGAAGTGATTTACAACATTTTAATGCGTAAGTACACGTACAAGGATTGTAAAGAACGTGAGATCAATCTGGGGTTAGACCTCAAGGGAGGGATGAACGTTACCATGGAAATTTCGGTTGTTGATATTATCCAGGCATTGTCGGGATACAGTCAGAACCCAACTTTCGTTAAGGCCATCAACTCCGCCAATGAAAAGTTTAAGACCAGTCAGAAAGACTATGTAACCCTTTTTGCTGAATCCTTTACCGAAGCCGATCCCAATGCAAAACTGGCTGCCATTTTTGCAACAATTGAACTTCGCGACCGGATTACCCCAAAGTCGACCAATGAAGAAGTAATTAAAGTTTTACGGGAAGAATCTCAGGATGCAATTGACCGTACTTTCAATATTCTTCGTACCCGTATCGACCGTTTCGGTGTAACCCAGCCAAACATTCAGCAGTTACAGACTGCTGGCCGTATCCTGATCGAGCTTCCGGGTATCAAAGAACCGGAGCGTGTTCGCAAACTGCTCCAGGGAACGGCAAACCTTGAATTCTGGGAAACCTACGATTTCGCTGAATTAACAGGCTATTTCACCGAAGCCAATAAACAACTTGTGGGTTTAATCGGTCCTTCCGGTGAGATTATTGCCGCAGTGGATACCACAAAAGTAGTAGCAGATACTCTTGCAGGCGACACCACTGCTGTTAAAAAAGAAGCTGAAAAAGCCGTTGCTGAAACAAAGAAAGATACCGCCAAGGCCAGTTTACTCGATAAAATGGACACCACCAAGGCTAAAAGCAAGGACGATAAAGAAAATTTTGCTCAGTTTGCCAGGGAAAATCCGTTGTATGCCTACCTGCAGCTCAACCTGCAACGCAACGAACAGGGACAATATTTCCCTGGAACCGGTCCACTCGTAGGGTTCAGCGCCATTAAAGATACTGCAAGAGTCGGACAACTGTTGGCTGCCGTAAAAAATGTATTCCCGAAAAATCTTCGTCTGTTATGGACAGTTAAACCCAGTCCTGACCAACCTGAAATTCTGCAGTTAATTGCGATCAAGGTAAACTCACGTGAAGGAAAAGCTCCGTTGAGCGGAGATGTAATTGTTGATGCACGTCAGGATTACAGCCAGACCGGTCAGGTAGAAATTACCATGTCGATGAATACCGAAGGTGCCCGTACCTGGGCTCGTTTAACCAGCGAAAATGTTGGGAAATCGGTTGCTATCGTTCTTGATGATTATGTTTATTCTTTCCCGCGGGTGAATGAAGAAATTCCAAACGGACGCTCTTCCATCAGTGGAAATTTTGATATTGAAGAAGCAAAAGACCTTGCCAACATTCTGAAAGCCGGTAAATTACCTGCTCCTGCCCGAATCGTTCAGGAAGATGTTGTTGGTCCTTCTCTTGGTAAAGAAGCCATTAACACCGGGATGATGTCCTTCATCATTGCCTTTATCATGGTTATGCTTTACATGGTTCTGTACTATAATCGTGGTGGTATTGTTGCTGATATAGCCTTACTTTTCAATGTTTTCTTCCTCTTTGGTATTCTGGCGTCACTCGGTGCTGTATTAACATTGCCCGGTATCGCCGGTATCGTACTCACCATGGGTATGGCGGTGGATGCCAACGTGATCATCTATGAGCGTATCCGCGAAGAAATCAGGATCGGAAAAGGAATGCGTCTTGCTATTGCAGATGGATATAAAGCTGCTTACTCCTCGATTATCGATGCAAACGTTACGACGATCCTCACCGCTGTTATCCTCTACATCTTCGGTTCCGGACCTATCCAGGGTTTTGCAACCACGCTGATTATCGGTCTTGCTTCCTCCCTGTTTACCGCCATCTTTATTTCCAGAATTATTTTCGAATGGATGCTCGATCGCAACATGACCATCAACTTCTGGAATTCGGTTACCAAAGACTGGTTTACCAATATTAAAATCGATTTCATCGGCCTCCGCAAAAAACTGTACGTTGTTTCTGCCGTCGTTATTCTTATCGGTTTAGTTTTTATCGGAGTACGCGGATTTGTTTCCGGTGTCGACTTTGTCGGAGGACGTACCTTTGTTGTACGTTTTGATGAAAATGTAAAAACCAACGAAATCAGGTCATCCTTACGGAAATCATTCGGACAGGAACCGGAAGTAAAAACCTTTGGTCCTGACAATCAGGTACGTATTACAACGAAATTCATGATTGAGGACAATACAACAACTGCCGACTCAATCATTGATATGAAATTGTATGAAGGGTTGAAACCATTCTACAAACAGGAAATTAAATTTGATGATTTCAGTTCCACAAAAGAAGATAAATTGCTTGGAAAACTGAGTAGTCAGAAAGTCGGGCCTACCGTTGCAAAGGATATCAAACGTGGAGCAATCATTGCTGTTATCCTGGCATTATTTGTAATTTTCGCCTATATTGCTCTTCGATTCAAAAAATGGCAATGGGGACTTGGCGGTGTTTCATCCCTTTTACATGACTCTGTAATCGCACTTTCTATGTATGCAGTTTTACATGGAATTGTACCGTTTACCCTGGAAGTTGACCAGACGATGATCGCAGCCTTGCTTACGATTATCGGGTTCTCCATCAATGATACGGTTATTATCTTCGACAGAATCCGTGAATACCGTAAACTCTATCCGAAGCGCGAACTGGGTGTCAATATCAATGATGCTATTAACCATACCTTAGGTCGTACCATCAATACCTCCGGTACAGTAATTACCGTTCTGTTAATTATGGTATTATTCGGCGGAGAAATTATTCGCGGTATGAACTTTATTCTTCTGGTTGGTATCGCAATTGGAACGTACTCGTCGGTATTCAATGCAACTCCTATTGCCTATGATCTGATTCTCTGGAGAGAAAAAATAAAAGAGCGTAAACGCCTCAAAGCCGCAAAATAAAGCGATCAACCTTGATTTGAAAAAGAAGCTGTTGTAACCCGACAGCTTCTTTTTTTTATGCTATCTTTGCAGCAACAGCCAAAACATGGAAACTTTATTATTTCTCGACATCAGCGGAGGTGAATTACTGATCATAATTGTGGCAGTATTCCTGATTTTCGGCCCGAAGAAAGTGCCTGAAATAGCCCGTCAGATGGGAAAAGCAATGAACGAACTCCGTAAAACCACGAATGATCTGAGTCGGGAATTTAAAGCCGGCGCCAATCAGGTTAAAAGCGATTTTGCTGATGCCAGTGCCGGATTTCTGGAAGAAAAAACCAAAGTTGAAAACGGTATCCGGGAGATCAGCGAACCCCTGATCGCGGAAACCAAAGCATTTAAGGATACTGCCTTCGAAGAAGTTTATGCAAAATCAGAAAGTCATTCCGGAAATTCAGAGGATTCCAAGGCAACCCCTCCTCCAACCGATGGTCTGTTATTCTGAAAACAGCGAGAAACTTCCTCATGAATCTGACGTATACACTGAATAAGAGGAAAATGTATCAGAATAGTCTCCAACTTACAAATATTTTTTAACTTAGCAGATTGTAAATAATAAACCCTCACATATGAGAATTTTCAGGTTATTGATTCCCATGCTCTTTTTCGGGATGATTATTGCTTTTGATGCCTCCGGCCAGCAAAAACGCAATTATACACAGGAAGCCGATCAAGCCTTCGAGGACAAAATGTTCAATCTGGCTATCGACAAATACAAAAAAGCCTATAGCAAAATCAAACGGAATAAAGTGGAGAAAAACCGCATTCTGTTTCAGATTGCAGAATGTTATCGGTTGACCAATAATATGAAGAAAGCCGAATCCGAATTTAAACGGCTTGAAAAAATACAATACTATAAGGTGAATCCGCTTTCTTTGATGTATTATGCAGATGCCCTGAAAATCAATGAGAAGTATGAGGAGGCCATTATCCAATATAAACGGTATGCAGAAATTGCCCCCAAAGACCCCAGAGGTGAAATAGGGGTAGAATCGTGTACCCTTGCACAAAAATGGAAAGACAACCCTACCCGCTATGCTGTCAATCCGAATGATGATGCACACAAAGAATTAAATGCCTGGAAAACGATAAACTCCGGTGAAGATGATTTTTCACCCGTTTTTAGTGATGAAAAAGCCCGTACCCTCGTTTTTACCAGCTCACGCGAAAACAGTACCGGAAACCGCATTGATGACTGGACTGGTCAGAATTTTTCTGATTTTTATTATGTAAGTATCAGTGCAAAAGGAGATTGGTCCCAACCCCTGCCATTGGATGATCAGCTCGTTCTGAATACCGAGGGAAATGAAGGCAATGCCAGTTTTAACGGAAAATATACTGCCATGTATTATACCCGTTGCGGGTATGAAAAGAAAAAACAGGTTGGTTGCCAGATTTACCGCACCGAAAAGAAAGGGAAGTCATGGGGCGAACCTGAATATGTAAAATTGGGCACCGATACCACACGCATCTACGGACATCCTTCTATCAGCAAAGATGAACTGACGATCTATTTTGCTTCAGATATGGATGGCGGCGAAGGTGGAAAAGATATCTGGGTAGCTACCCGAACCAAAAGAAATAAAGATTTTGACACTCCGCGCAATCTCGGACCTACCATCAATACCCCGGGCGAAGAAATGTTCCCGTATATGCGCACCGATTCTATCCTGTATTTCTCCTCCAATTTCCATGCAGGAATGGGTGGAATGGACATTTTCCGGACCGTGAAAATCAGCGATACAAAATGGGGTAAACCCGAAAACATGCGCTCACCGGTCAACAGCAGTGCCGATGATTTCGCGATTACCTTCTTCCCGAATTCAACTGAAGAAAAAGGATATTTCTCCTCTAACAGAAAACAAAAAGGAGTTAAAGGAGGTGACGATATCTACTCATTCATCAAAATACCATTGGTATTTACCTTATCCGGTGTTGTAAAAGATGACCGTACCCTGCAATATTTATCCGGTGCAACCGTCAAAATGCAAGGTTCTGATGGCAGTTCCGTCGAAGTAAAAACAGATGCAAAAGGCTATTACAATTTCGATAAAACCCAGATTTTACCCACCACCTCATACGATCTTACTGTTAACAAAGACGGATATTTTGCCGATAAAGGACGCGAAACAACAGTAGGCCTTGAACAAAGCAAAGATCTTGTACTCGATTTTGTATTGGTACCTGTTCCCAAAAAACCTATTCCACTGCCCGAAATTCTGTATGATCTGGCAAAATGGGATCTTAAACCTCAATTCCAGGACTCCCTCCAGGGATTGATTCAGATTCTGGAACTGAATCCGAATATCAGCATCGAACTGGCCTCCCATACCGATGCCCGTGATACCGATATCAAAAATGATACCCTCTCTCAAAAACGTGCCCAGAGCGTTGTTGATTACCTCTGCACCCGTGGTATTGATCCAGACCGACTGAAAGCCAGAGGATATGGTGAACGTGTTCCCCGTGTACTCACTAAAGAAATGACCCGCGACGGATTTACATTCGCAGCCGGTACAGTTTTAACTGAAGAATACATTAACAGCCTGAAAACCAAACCCGAACAGGAAGCTGCTCACCAGATGAACCGCCGTACCGAATTCAGCATCACCAGCATGAATTTTGTGCCGAAACCCAAAATTGATACCACCGCAAAATCGGTTATCCAGATTGTGACCAATCCTATGGAAAATTCAATTCCTATCACCTTAGGAACAGGAGAAGCATTTGATGCACAGTGTATTATCAATGGATATGCCATTAATTTTACCTACGAAAAACCCATTAAAGAAGTTAGCTTTACCATTGAAGAGGCGCTGAATCTCCTGTTAAAAGGCTTTATCAGCAAAACCGATTTCCAGGGAGACGTTACCAAAGTTCTGGCAAATAATACCATTGCCGACAAATCAAAATTCACCATTTCGAAACTCAAAATCGGAAAAACTGAATTAACGGGTGTCGAAGCCATCGTTTTAAAAGATCAGAAAGTTCCTCTCCGCATTGGTGATACTATTCTGAGTAAAATTGGAAAGTATAAAGTTGACAAAGACAAAAGCAAATTAATATTTGAGTAAGCATTAATAAGAATGAGAAAAGCATTCCATTCCGGGATGCTTTTTTCTTTTACCTTCACCCCATGAATTCATCGCGTTATGCTCAACGTGGAGTATCTTCTTCGAAAGAGGATGTACACCATGCGATAAAAAACCTCGATAAAGGACTCTTCCCCAAGGCTTTTTGTAAAATCATGCCGGATGTCATGGGCAATGATCCTGATTTTTGCAACATTCTTCATGCCGACGGAGCCGGAACCAAATCATCATTGGCGTATCTTTACTGGAAAGAAACAGCTGATCTTTCGGTTTGGAAAGGCATTGCGCGCGACGCTATTGTCATGAATACGGATGACCTGCTTTGTGCCGGTATAACCAACGGGATGCTGCTTTCTTCCACGATAGGACGTAACAAAAACAGAATCCCGGGTGAAGTTATTGCTACCCTTATTGAAGGTACCGAAGAATATCTTGAAATACTGCGCAATCTGGGTGTCGGCATTTATTTATCCGGTGGAGAAACGGCTGATGTCGGGGATCTTGTGAGGACAATCATTGTTGATGCCACTGTTGGAGCCCGTTTACACCGTGATCAGATCATCGACAACGCGAACATCAAAGCCGGAAATGTAATTGTTGGTCTGGCCTCCTGCGGCCAATGCACCTATGAAGAGGAGTATAATGGCGGCATGGGCAGCAATGGCCTGACTTCTGCCCGGCACGATGTATTCAAACACAGTTATTTTACCCAATACCCTGAAAGTTGCGAACCAGATATCCCGGAATCGCTGGCTTATTCAGGTTCATACGGACTTACCGATCCCAGTCCGGTATCCGGTGTTAATATGGGTAAACTTGTATTGTCACCAACACGCACCTATGCACCTGTCATGGTTGAAGTGTTCCGTGAATTACGAACTGTAATAAACGGAATTGTCCACTGCAGCGGGGGTGGTCAGACAAAAATTCTGCATTTTATTGATAATCTGCATATTGTAAAAAATAATTTATTTGAAACTCCTCCCCTGTTTCAGGTAATTCAGTCGGAATCCGGAACACCCTGGGAGGAAATGTACAAAGTTTTTAATATGGGTCACCGGCTCGAAGTTTATCTGCCCGAAACCCATGCTGCAACGCTGATCGCGATTGCGAATCAGTTCGGAATTGATGCAAAAATTATTGGTTTCTGTGAGCCTGCTGATCGTCCCAAACTAACCATCGAAAGTCAGTACGGCCAATTCACCTACTAAGATTCGTGAATTTTTGCTACTTTTGCACTCAGTTTCAGAAAGAGAGAGAAAAGCATGGATTTATTAGAAAAGTTAAGAGGAATATTCAATCGTTGGGAAGAGATTGGCAATCAAATCAATGATCCGGAAGGGATGAATGATATGAAACGCTATATCAAACTGAACAAAGATTACAAAGACCTGCAACCCATCGTTGAAGCATATCACACCTATAATCTGATTATTCAGAATATTGAATCAGCCCGTGAGATGCTGTATACCGAAAAGGATGAAGAGTTGAAAGCCATGGCAAAGGATGAAATGGCAGATCTTGAAATCCGCAGGAATACTATCGAAGAGGAAATTCGTCTGATGTTAATCCCGGCTGATCCTCAGGATTCGAAGAATGCCGTTCTCGAGATCCGCGCCGGTACCGGAGGAGATGAAGCCAGTTTATTTGCCGGAGACCTTCAGCGGATGTACATGAAATATTGCGAAGCCCGTAACTGGAAAATTGAGTTGATTAGTTTCACTCCGGGAACAGTAGGCGGGTACAAGGAAATTATACTCGAAGTAAAAGGCGAAAATGCATACGGCCAGTTAAAATATGAATCAGGTGTTCATCGGGTTCAGCGTATCCCCAATACAGAAACTCAGGGCCGGATTCATACTTCCGCAGCATCTGTTGTAGTATTGCCGGAAGCGGATGAATTTGATGTGGAAATTTTGCCAAGTGATATTAAAAAGGAAACCTTCTGTTCTTCCGGACCAGGCGGACAATCGGTTAATACAACCTACTCAGCAATTCGCTTAACCCATACCCCCACCGGTATTGTGGCTTCCTGCCAGGACCAGAAAAGCCAGATCAAGAATTTCGAACAGGCCATGAAGGTATTACGCACCCGAATTTTCGAGCTCGAATACAAAAAATACCTGGATGAAATGTCCTCCAAACGCAAAACGATGGTCAGTACGGGTGACCGCTCGGCCAAAATACGGACATATAATTATCCGCAAAGCCGGGTTACCGATCACCGGATCAATCTGACACTGTATAATCTGCCGGGCATTATTGATGGAGATGTTCAGCCTTTGATTGATGCCCTCCAGGTTGCTGAAAATGCCGAAAGACTAAAAGAAGCCGTTGACGCTTAATCATACATCCCATGAACCGACAGGAAATCATCGAATTAATTAAGAAAAAAGGAAGTTTTTTATGCATCGGACTGGATTCGGACATCAAAAAAATTCCACCTCATCTGCTTGATCTTGAAGATCCTGTTTTTGAATTCAACAAACAGATAATTGATGCCACTCACGAATTTACACTGGCTTACAAACCCAACACCGCCTTTTATGAAAGCCGCGGAAGTGAAGGATTCAAAAGTCTCGAAAAAACAATTGCCTATTTAAAAACCTATGGCAATGAGCTCTTTACCATAGCCGATGCCAAACGCGGAGATATCGGGAATACATCTGAACATTATGCCCGGGCTTTCCTCGAACGCATGGATTTTGATGCCATTACCGTGGCTCCCTACATGGGTGAAGACAGTGTAAAACCTTTTCTGACTATAGACGGGAAATGGGTCATTTTGCTGGCACTTACCTCGAACGATGGTGCAGCTGATTTTCAGTTTCTGCAACCACAGCGAG
>Ga0172367_10007330_pt1 | contig 12672 bp, 17 predicted proteins | sample Lak10m_FD_114542 | JGI IMG/M metagenome (GOLD analysis project Ga0172367, IMG submission 114542) | Freshwater microbial communities from Kabuno Bay, South-Kivu, Congo - kab_022012_10m | ecosystem: Environmental > Aquatic > Freshwater > Lake | place: Democratic Republic of the Congo: South-Kivu...
TCGGGGGATGAAAAGTTGGAGAGTGGGGTGAAGTTATCATCAGCAGATGCTATTTTTTCTATGCTGGAAGAGATAGTCAAAGCTGCCGACTTCAGGTTTTCGGATGCTATTTCAGGGGCTTGGCTGTATGAACGCCATGCAAACCAACCTGCAGCAATGCTGAAGAGAAGAGGTGTTATGAGTATGAGAACGGTTTTTTTATTCATCAAAAAAGATATGTAAGTGCGATGCCAGCGCCATAATCTGGAGAGCTTTCTGAAATTCCTTTTGAGAGATAAAGCTCTAAATCATTTTTTGCTGAAATATAAAAGATACTTTTTGCTCTTACTTCAAGCAGATCGTCAGAAAATTGAGAAGGTGCAGTTCCCCCTTTTATCTGGATAGATGGCTTTGCAAACTCTTTTATCAGGTATCCTGCCGAAAAATTGTAGGTTACATAGTTTTTTAATCCATATCCATCAACCTTACCCTGAATATTGTAGGCACTCTCTGCAGCAAGTTGAAATTTATCAAACCATTTTGATATGTCAAAGCCTGCTCCATAATCAAATTTACCTGTCCCAAGACCTTCTGAAACATCCGCTGATGGGGTCTTCACAAATGCAGAGAAGCGAATCTGCGGCATCTTCTCCTGTTCAAAAAGAGCAATATAGCCAGCTTTCAAGATTATATCCCCAAGACCTGATACTGAATCGGAAGAGCTGCTATTATAGTTGTAATATCCTGAAGTTGTCCCTGAAGATGTTGCAGCATAGCCTTGACCTGCACCATACATTCCGCCAGGACCACCCCTCTGGAGAATCTTTGCAGCAGCAACGCTGTTAGAATTGTAGAGAGATGTCGTTACAACAGAGCTGTTTTGATATACAAATGGAATCTCAACCGCCAGATCGATTCTATCTGTTGGGAATATTGTAATTGTTAGAGGCATATACAGAGATTGAATGCTGCTGTCACTGTTATAGTTTCCGCTTGTATATTCTGTTGCCAATGAAACAGAACCGCGCTCTCTGCCATCTGCTGCAAAAACGGAGTTGCAGATTGATAAAGCGAAGAGCGCTATCAAGATGATTCTGTATCTGTTAAAATCTGGTTTCATCTTCTCCCCCCAGAACCACGCATTGAACCACCCCTAAAACCAGCTCCACCCCTCCCTGTGCCGTTTCTCTGCGATTGAGACGAATTAGCTCTCGACCAATTTGGCACACCGGAGTTGTTTCGCAAATTAAGAACGCCAGACTCTCTTGTCTCCAAAGATTTTGCAAAAATAAACATTTCACCATTCTTACCGACAGCTTTTGAACCTGTAACAGAAATTTCAGAGCTATTTTCTATCTTGTATCCGCTCTTTTCCCAATACGACCAAGGTCCAAGCACTACCGTATAAACTCCATCTTTTGATTCAATCTTCATCTCTGTATGCTCGCTATTTCCCGTTTTTGAAGCCGGAGATAAAAGCTTGCCAGAAACAGTGATAACCGTATTTGCATCATAGCCGGCCTTGAGATCAAGTCCGCTATCGCTCTTTTCCTCTGATCCCCAGAATGCTGAAGCATCAAGAGATGTAAATATTAAAAATGCTGCCATCAGATAAATAATCCGGTACATTTGTTCGCTCCGCCCCCTCCTTGCCTCTCACAAACAAGAGGCAAGGAGGGAGAAGTTTTTTTACTGCGCAGTTGTAGTTGTAGTGGTTGTTGTGCTCTGATTCAAACCTGAGCCATCCATCAGACCGTTACCTTTCCCCTGGCGGGTGGTAGAACCGTTTGCCGTAACCCCTGTTGTAAGAAATGTTCCATCTCTGCGTTGTGAACCTGCAGGTCTTGTTGTTGTAGCTGTACCTGTTGCGCTCTGTGTCTGTGTGCAGGTGCCGTTTCTTTTACCAGCTCCGCCACCATTGCCGCCGCGTCCACCTGCCGCATAAATATCTGCTGCACCCATCGCCCCAATAATCGCTGCTACCGCCAAAACTGTTGCAAATTTCGTTTTCATCGTCCTGCTCCTTTTACATTGAAATAGTGAATCACAATCTTAAATAGAGCAGTTGATGTGCCAAAAAATAACATATTGATATTACAGTACATTTCTAAAAGAGCAAGGTAGCGGATAAAGAAAAAGTGCAAATCCTGCACTTTTGTCAAAAGCCGGTTTGCACTTTTCTGCACTTATTACATTTCTAAATCAGATATTAAGGCGCTTTTGCTGTTGCAAGTAGAACAGGAAATTCCCTCTCACCCTTTGTTATTGAGGTTGCCTCGACTATTTTTATTGTTATAAAGCCTGCCGATTCAAGAAGTTCCTGAAGTTTACTGCGGCTGAAACCGTTATGATGCACGCCTGACGGGTCATCATGAAAGGTTCCATCCTCCTCTTCAAGATCAGCAAATGCGATGTACCCTCCGCTTTTAAGAGTTGGTAATAACGATGCAAAAAGTTTTTGCGGCTCTTTTATATGATGAAGTGTCATCGAGCTTACAATAAGGTCAAACTTTTCCTCAAATTTTAGAGATTCTTCGAGGTTCAAGTATCTGCTTTTAACATTGCTTATCCCTGCAACAGCTATCTTTTCGGCAAGCTTGTCGAGCATAGCGAGTGAAGAGTCTGCTCCGGTGACAGAAGCGACTGAATCTGCAAGATTTAGCGTCAAAAGTCCTGTCCCGCATCCGATGTCGAGCGCTCTCCAATCTTTTGAAATGGGAACAGATTTTCTGATTGCAGAAGCAACATCTTCCACAAGCTTTACCCTGCGAGGCTCTTCATCCCAATTCTTAGCCGCTTTATCAAATCTCTCTGTCATCTCTATTTTTCCGAAGGATTCATCATCCAGATATTTTTGTATGCAGATTTTACAGCGCCAGAAAGCTTTTTCGCTTCTGCGTAATCACCTTTTTTCAAAGTTGAGAGATATTTTTCGATAGCATTTTTACCCTCTGCAAATAGAGGTGCAAAGTTTGCCTGAAATTTTGAAATGTCGTCACCATTTTTAATATCTTCCCATTTTATCTGAAACCATCTGCCGTATCTTTCATAGAGACGCTGTAGATCTTCAGGCTCTTTTGAAGCTGATGCCTGATTGAATAAAACCTCCATCGCTTCATGAAAATCGTTCGCCTTGTCTTCAAGCGATGCGACACCTCCATTTACACGCATTTTCCAGAATATGTATCTTATCTCTTCAAGAGAGGTGTGTGCTCTGCCGATGTTACCGGCATTTATGTATGCAAGCGATTCGTTTGCAACATCCATAGCTCTTTTGATTGAAGTTTGATAGCTGTTATCTTTTGCAAAGTTTGCAGGTGGATCGGCAATATATTTTTTAGAAAATTTGCTGTATGTTTCCACAAAAGAGTTTATTGCAGCTTTTGCCTTTTCTGTATCATCTTTCTTTGTGGTCATCGCCAGAGCTTTTCTGTAAAAGCTGTAAGGCTTTGATAAATCGTGACTGAAATCTTTATACTCAGATGCAGCTGCAAACGAAGCTGTTGCCGTCAGTATTAAAAAAGCAGCTAATATTTTCTTCATATTTTTTATCTCCATAGTTAAAAAGCAACATTCCCTTTTATTATTGAATACATACCAAAAGCGACAAGTGTGCCGCCGGTAACATAGCGCAATATTTTGTCGTGGCTTAACAAAGATTTGAGTCTATTCTGAATAAGCTGCGATGAATAGGCTACTACAAGCATAGGTATTGCAAGACCGGCTGAATAGAAGCCGAGCAGAATTATCCCTTTGAGCAGCTCTCCGCTTGTACCGACCATTGTGAGTGTGCTTGAGAGGAATGGACCTACGCAAGGAACCCAGATTACGCCGAGAGATAGCCCCAGAATAAGCCCCCCAAATCTACCTTCTCCCTTTACCTGTATGTTTGAGAGTCTGTACATCTTTTTGAAGATGCTCAGGTCAAACATAACCATAAGCCCCATAATTACTATTATCGAAGAGCCTGCTATTTCGATATATCTTGTTTTACCGATAAGCATTGCGCCGAAGAGTGACGAGATAGCCCCCATCGCCATAAAAGATATTGCAAGTCCGGTGACTACAATCAGCGGGCGGAGCTTGTCCTCTCTCTCTGCTCCAGCCATTATTATCGGTACTACAGGGAGTACACAGGGGGAGAATACGCTTGCCACTCCGGCGGCTATCGCCATAAATATTGTTACAAAGCCGAAGTCTATCATTTTAGCGCGTTGATTGCAGCGGCTACGCTGTCAGAGCTCTGAATGCCTGGAGGAAAAACTTTGCTGATTTTGCCCGCTTTATCTACAAGCACAAGTGAAGGGAGGCTTCTTACACCATAATCATAAAAAGCTTTCTGGTCGTTCTGATCTATAGCATTTACTGCAGCTATATTGAATTTCCCCTTCATCTGTCCGGCGCTTAATTTATCAAGCTCACGCTTTTGGGCGCGACAAGGTCCTCCGTAAGGATTTTGAAAGAATACAAGGGTAGGCTTGCCGTTTCCTACGCTGTTTTTGATAGCTGGTGTACTTAATGGTGCATTTTGTGCCGCCGTGGAGAGTGATGCTGTCGCAAGCATAATTGCCGCTGCTGCTAAAATGATTCTCTTTTTCATCTTGTTCTGCTCCTTTTTAGTTTTTTAATTTATGCCACAACTCTTCAGCGGTGACAGTTGTAATCCCTTTGCTGCTGTAAAGTTTTTGAATGCTTTCTCTATCTTTGCGCGATGCTGTTGCATCAATAACTATTGTTGTCTTGTATCCCCTGTTTATCGCTCCAAGGGCGGTGTAATAGACGCAGTATGCTGCATCGACACCGGTCAGGTAAAGTTCGTTGATGCTGTTTTTTATAAGGAACTCTTCAAAATCTCTGCTTGCAAATGCATCTGTACGGCTCTTTTCAAAGTCGTTTGAATTTATCTTTTTGACTCTTCTATCTACAATTACCTTGTCAAAGTTCTTTCCGCCGTGAAGCCTGACAAAGATATTTGATTTGAAAACCTGCCTGATGTAGACAACCTCAACTCCGCGTGATTGAGCAGCATCTATCAACCTGTTGATTACCCCGATTAAGCCTGAAGATGCCGCTGCAGCGGGCGGAAGAGCGCTTTCATCACCATTGTACCCCTGCTGAATATCGATTACTAAAAGAGCCGAGTGGGGGGATGGATAATCTGCAATCATCTCCCCTTTTGTGGCGGTGAACATATTTCTCTTCAGAAGCAGCGCAAAAGCAATTGCTGCAACTAAAATTATTCCGAGTATGATTATCAGAATGTTTATAAACAAAGAGTCAGCCCCATAAAATCATCTTATTTCAATCGTCCGCCGGTTTTCATAGGGTCACCTTTGTAGCCGAGCGCTTTCCAATCCATTCGAGCAGCATCACCGTGGCACTCCTTGCAGCTTAGCGCCTCTTCTTTCGGGGCAACTTCATGACTCAACCCAAAGTAAGATACAGTTTTGACAAACTGATATTTACCGCTATACGGTAGTCCTGAACCTAAAGCGCCACCTTTAAGAGCCTTATCCCAGTCAAAATCAACCCAGAAAGATTTGTAATGCTGGAATATGCTTAAATATTTGTAGCTTGAATCCATAGGGAGATCACCCAACAGCAATTTGTATGGATAAATTTTTGCGTTTTTCTCCAAAATAGTGCCGGCTGGTTTCATTACAACAACCGGTTTTGATGGGTCGGCGATAACATCTCCCTTCATATATCTCTCTACCTTCCCGTTGTACCAGGCATATACAGGTTTTTCATTCATACCCCAACGGAAACGACCGAATTTCTTTTCATATGTCTCTTTATCAAACTGCTCTTCAGATTTCAGATTTTTTCCTGCATCAGACCAGTACCACTCCATTCTTGTCGCTTGAGAACGGGCAAAATATGGTATGTGGCAGGTTTGGCAAGCTACTGAATTGAGATGTTTTCCTATTACAGCACCATTCTTTGATTTTTGATGTGGGGCATTAGAGCCGTTATGGCAATTTTCGCACAGCACCCTTGCGTCATAATGTGCGCTCATTGATGATGCGCCTGAAATCTTGTGATTTTTTGTAACATGGCAGGTTTGACAAGCCATATCTTTGCCGCCGCTTGCTTTTGTACCCATATGGACATCAAGTTTGCGCGACTTCTTTTCGAGAGTAGTTTCTATTCCAGGTACTTTAACAGAATCGGCTCCCCCTCCAAAATAATGGCATGAACCGCAGTTGTTTCTGCTTGGCACTCCAACACTTTTTGCCGCAAGCTCAAGGTTCATTGACCCCTTCTCAATCGCTTTTTTGTCTATTGTTCCACCAACCGCTCTGCTGTAATTCCCTTTCTGGGCATGACAGATCAGGCAGTCAACTTTTCCTGTATCGTTGAAATCATAATTTGTACGGGTCCACCCATAACCTGCGTGGCACTTGGAACATTGCTCATGAACAATCCCATCTTTACCCCCCTCTATGGATGTGCAGACAGCATTTACCATATTGGATTTCCCATACTCTTTGGAGCTGTTCTCCATCCCCTGTATATGGTTTGGTGTCCCTTGCCACTTCCAGTGGGTAGTTTTTATGAAATCTTTTGCCTGATCGCTATGGCACTCAAGACACGCTTTTGTGACATCCTCCCCACTCTTAAAAGCTCCTTTAACCAAAGTGGAATGGTCAGTTGCTGCATATAGTGCGCTGCAACTAAACATTAGTAAAATGGCAAATCCTACTACAGAGTTAATTTTTTGTGACAAATTCATAATCTTATCCCCTCAATATTATTATACTTTCAATCCTGGCTATATTGAGCAATAGCCAAAGCTTTTTGAGTAACAAGTGCATGAGCAACCTTATATCTTGCCTTTGCAAGAAGTCGCTGCACAGTCCCTCTTGAAACCTCCATACATTTACCCGCCTCCTCTTGAGTCATCCCTTCGGCATCACAAAGATGCAGCGTTTCAAGTTCATCTTGAGCAAGATCAACTACATCAAGCTCCTTAAGAGGAATGCCGGCAGGCTTGTAAACAGCTGAAAATTCTGCTCTGCAAGGGCAATTACATTTTCTTTGCTTAACCGGTCTTGACATAACTAATGAGAGCATCCGTGGCTGTGACCATGTCCGCCACAGGTATGTCCAGGCATATATTCCGGCAGCTCCTCTTTGCGAAAAAGATCAAGGTTTTCGTTAATAGTTCCACCTTGTGACTGAAAAACACGAATTCCGGCGCTATTTAACTTAAAGAGCGCTCCACCGCCAATACCCCCGACCACTATAGCATCGACTTGATGCCCGCCAAGACCGGCGACAGGATTACAGGCGCCGTGCTGGTGAATTTTGTCGCTATTACAGATAGATTCAAATTCATTGCTGACAACATCTACAACCACAAACTCTGGTGCAGAACCAAAATGGTTAAATACCTCGCTCGATAAGCCGTTGTTTATTGAAACTGGAAAACAGATTTTCATAAACTACCCCCTTTTTGTGAATATGCACATATTTGCATTCAATTATATGAATGTCAATATGTTTTCAATAAGAAATCGATTTATTCAAAATACTGGCAATTTTTTGTATAAACCTATATTCGGTTTTCGTTGTTCTGTTGGTTAAACTTTGGCTGCAGCAGAGAGCTTTTTGTAAAAGCACTAAAGAGGATGAAAAAGGCGCTTGATTCAATAAAATCTGAAAATTGAGGTACTTGCAAAAGTCTCTACGATCAAGATAACAATTTATGAAATGAGTATTTTGCAAGAGCCTAATTTTGAATACATTTTTGTTATTTGAGATACTTTCTTAAGATCCATTTAGATATTGGGAGTAAAGCAGCAAATGCAATAGATTGAATTATTGGAAGCAATAAAACCCCAATTGCACCTTGTGGGTCTGGATGCCAGAAGATTATATCTGTTAGCAGAAAAATACTTCCAGCGGTAACTAAAAAAGTTACTGCATACCAATGAAGAGTTGCTTTGTTGTTGAGGTTTAACAAGATTATAGATATAATGATTAGTATGTAAGGGGATAGAAGCCAGAGGGTCAGAAACAGGAACGCTAAAGAACTTACCGGTTTTAGCGCACTCACAAAAAAAATGGTGCTGAACAATGTTATTAAAATAAGGATTGAAATTATTGGGTTTATTATTTTCAATTTGAAATCCTGCTGACATTTAATTTTCTATTTATATTACAGAAATCACTAATTCAATTTTTCAGAAATCAGAATGCTTGGATGACTCATAAGCTAACCGCTTGTTCAAACTGCATTTTCAGATTTTCTATAAACTGTTCGCTCATACGACCATCAAAAGCTGAACCACCAAAAAGGTAGATTGTTTTTCCGTTTCTTAAAACTACACCGAGATCATAATAAACTGAAAAGTTGCTGCTTTTCCCTTGGCGTAGAATAGTAAAATTGGTTATCTGATTAAACGGAATTACAATATGTTGGCATTTCCAAAAACGCCTCTTTATATCTATGACAATCCTCTTATGCTCTTCATCAAGTTCGATGGAGCGTTTTTCTCTCACCACAAGTGTAAAAAGCCCCAGAATCACCATAAAAGATCCCATACAAAATGCGGCAAATTGGTTGTCGCTATATCCAGAATAGTTGCGCCCCAACCAGACCAGTGGCAATCCTGCCAATAAGATGCAAGTTGAGATGATAAAATTTAGATCCGGTCTACTATTTAGTTTCATATATTATCCACTTTTCTCTGATTGGTGCCTGCCAGATTGAAATCACGGGCTATCTGATGAATCGACTTCTTCTCCCTTTCATACGCACAACGAATCTTACGCATTGTTTCCACAGTTACTGTTCTTCCGGTAACAGGTTAGCGGCATTAGTAAGTAGTGCCAAGTGGCAACCTTTAGCTTTACGTTATCATCACAATCGTGATGAGTACGTTATAGACATCAAGTAAATTTACTATCTGCATCAAAATCTGCGTCAACAGGATAAAACAAAAGGCACCTAGCGTAGCTAAGTGCCTGATATTAGTGGCTGGGGCGCCAGGGATCGAACCTGGGAATGTCGGAATCAAAATCCGATGCCTTACCGCTTGGCGACGCCCCAATAATAATTATAGTGTTGCGACAACTGCAGAAAACCAGTTGTGCGATGAGAAAATTTTCTTGGCATTTTCTGCAGTATCTCTATCTTCAAAAAGAGCAAAGACAGTTGATCCACTCCCGGACATCATAGAACCGACAGCGCCATTTTGTATCATCAGCTCCTTAATTTCCGAAATCACCGGAAATGCCGGGATAGTGACTTTTTCAAGATCATTTTCAAAAATTGAACAGATCTCTTTAACTGTCCCATAAGAATTAGGAAGTTTAGCCAGCTCCTTATCATTTGTCAACTGCAAACTTTTATATACCCACCCTGTAGAGACGTGTACGCCCGGGTTTACAAGTAAAACCCAGGCTGCGGGCATGGGTGGCATTTCCTGCAATTTTTCACCGATTCCTTCAGCCAGAGCTGTTTTTTTGAAAATAAAAAAAGGGACGTCAGCTCCAAGCTTGACTCCGATTTCCATTAATTGAGTTTCAGTTAACGCCAAACCAAGGAGATCATTCAAACCGATAAGAACAGTAGCTGCATCACTGCTCCCACCTCCAAGACCGGCGGCTACAGGAATATTTTTTGTAATGGAAATATCAACACCATGCAGCGTGCCGACAATATCAAGCATAGCTTTTGCCGCCTTCCAGGCAATATTATCCTCTCCATCCGGTACCCCATTTTTACCACAACTCACAGAAATACCCGGTACATCCGTAAGAGTAATAGTAAGTTCATCGCACAGGTTTATGCGTTGCATAACCATTCGTAAATCATGATATCCATCCTGACGGCGACGGATTACGTCAAGCAGATAATTTACCTTTGCGGGGGCTTTAAGAGTAACAGTTTTCACATTTGGCTCCATCTCTGATTATGTAGGTACTTTTCTTAATTGAAGCATTGAGGTAAATCAAGGCATTTTTTTAATCTCGCGCTCTTGCACCAATCATGAGTATGCCCTATACTGCCCAAAATGATTTTAAGGAGAAACGTGTTAATGGAACCAAGATTGCCAGCGGAATGGGAAATTCAGGATGGTGTGCTGATGGCATGGCCACACAAAAAAACAGACTGGGCTCCATTACTGGATAAAGTTAAGTCAGTTTTTATTGAAATAATCCGTCATATTACCAATTTTGAAAAAGTTCTTTTGGTCGTCCCCCCAAATGAAGCTGTTGCAGATGAACTTGCGGCAGCTGGACTCCCAATTGAAAATATTTTATTCTGCACGGCAGAAACCAACGACACCTGGGCGCGTGATTTTGGACCAATTACGGTTATTTATAATGACCGCCCGGTGTTAATGGATTTTGGTTTCAATGGCTGGGGTCTTAAGTTCCCTGCCAATTTTGACAATCAGGTAACAAAAAAAATAAAGGAAAATGGATTACTCACTCCCAAACTCAATACCATCGGACTTGTGCTGGAAGGTGGAAGTATCGAAACCGATGGTCTTGGAACTATTCTAACAACATCCGAATGCCTGCTATCAGAAAACCGTAATCCACAGCTTGATCAAAGTGAAATTGCCCAGGCTTTTGGTTCAATCCTTGGTGCAAAGAGGATTCTATGGCTCAATCACGGCTCGCTTGCCGGTGATGACACTGATTCGCACATAGACACTCTTGCGCGTATCTGTCCTGACAATACGATTATTTACCAGGCTTGTGATAACCCTGTAGATGAACATTATGAAGAGCTAAAGCTGATGGAAAAACAACTGCACAGTTTCAAAGCGCCTGATGGTTCATCATATCGCCTGTTGCCACTTCCATGGCCAAAAGTATGTTTTGACGCGGAAGCCCACAGATTGCCGGCTACATACGCAAATTTTCTCGTTATAAACGGTGCAGTGCTGGTCCCAACCTATCGTGATCAGGAAAATGATCATAAAGCAGAGGAAATCATAAAATCAGCTTTTCCAGGTCGTGAAATCATCGGCATTGACTGTTTGCCGTTGCTTGAACAGCACGGTTCGCTTCATTGTATCACCATGCAGTTGCCCCAGGGGGTACTTCCGTGAAAAGCCTCAAGATTGCCCTGATTCAGCAGACCTGCTCTTCGAATCGAGACCAGACGATTGCTAAAACAAGCGACATGGTGCGAAAAGCAGCGTCATCAGGCGCCACGCTTGTCGTATTGCAAGAACTTCACACCTCGCTATATTTTTGCCAGTCAGAGGATACTGGCAATTTTGAACTGGCGGAATCGATTCCTGGTGAAAGCAGCAAACTATTTGGAAATCTTGCAGCCGAACTCGGAATAGTCCTTGTAACTTCGCTGTTTGAACGCCGTGCAGCCGGTCTGTATCATAATACAGCTCTGGTTTTTGAAAAGGACGGGACAATCGCTGGAACATATCGGAAAATGCATATACCGGATGATCCCGGTTTTTATGAAAAATTCTACTTTACTCCAGGAGACCTCGGCTTTACCCCAATTGAGACTTCCGTCGGCAAACTTGGAGTTCTAATCTGCTGGGATCAGTGGTATCCCGAAGCAGCACGCCTTATGGCGCTTGCCGGAGCCGACCTTCTCCTATATCCGACAGCAATAGGGTGGGATCCGAACGATACGGATGACGAGAAAAAACGTCAGCGCGAAGCATGGATTACTGTACAGCGCGGACACGCCGTTTCCAACGGAATTCCGGTTCTTGCCGTGAACAGGGTCGGTTTTGAAGCATCACCAGAAGATAAGGCTACGGGGATTGAATTCTGGGGCAGCAGTTTTGTGGCAGGTCCACAGGGTGAATATCTTGCTGAAGCGACAAGCAATCAGGATGAAATAATTCTGGCAGAAATCGATATGAAACGAAGTGAAAATGTGCGCCGAATATGGCCGTTTCTCCGTGACCGGCGCATTGAAAGCTACGGCGATCTTAGCAAGAGGTATCTGGACTAATGGCACTTCACGAAAAAGAGTTGCTGGAGGCTCTATCCAGTTCTCGTATTTTGAGCTCCATGATTACCCCGGCGGTATTGATTTCAGCCTGTGGAACCCTCATATTTTCTACATCCGCACGGCTAGGGAGGATTTTTGACCGGGTAAATGTCATGAAGGGTGAGATTGAATCAATAGTTTCAGGCAAGATAACCTATCCTGAAGAACGCTTGAAGCATTTGCGTGATCTGGTTCAACTACAACGTAGAAGGGCAACATTGATCCATCGGGCAATGTCATCTCTATATACCGCCACATCCTTATTTGTTGCTTCCAGCCTTGCAATTGCCATAAACGTTGCTTACGGCAGTTCTGAACAGTCATGGATCCCTACCATGCTTGCCCTGGCAGGTGGATTATTTCTTTTTGTGGCATCAGCACTTCTGTTGTATGAAAGCAGATTCAATCTCCGTTTTGTCAAACGATCAATCGAGTTTATAGAATTTCTTGAAGAAAAAATCGAGGGGAAGTAACAATGTTGGGAACCTCACGAATAAAGCGTTGTCACCCATAAAGTTACCCTTAAAAATAGATGATTTCTGTATATAGGTTTGATTATTTTTTTTGAAAAACAAAAAAGCCCCTGTTTTGAAGGGGCTTTGTATAGTGAATTTATCAGCTTGAACCATATTTGGCGGAAGCACATGGGAATCGAACCCACCGGGGCGATTTCTCATCCCCCCCACCGGTTTTGAAGA
>Ga0172367_10007331_pt1 | contig 12672 bp, 21 predicted proteins | sample Lak10m_FD_114542 | JGI IMG/M metagenome (GOLD analysis project Ga0172367, IMG submission 114542) | Freshwater microbial communities from Kabuno Bay, South-Kivu, Congo - kab_022012_10m | ecosystem: Environmental > Aquatic > Freshwater > Lake | place: Democratic Republic of the Congo: South-Kivu...
CAGCAGCAACATCCAGTTGCCAGCTATTTTTCCCCACAAGAAATTACAGTACACAACAACAAAAGAAAGACAACAAGCAAAATGACACAAGGAACAGTGAAATGGTTCAATGCCCAGAAGGGTTTTGGATTCATAGCCACGGAAGACCGAGACGTGTTCGTGCACATCACGGCAGTGCAGGCAGCGGGCATGGACACCCTCAACGAGGGCGACGCAGTGATGTTCGACATGGAGGACACGGCCAAGGGTCCGGCCGCGATCAACCTATCCGTGCAGTAACCGGCACGCACACAGGGCCGCGCTCAGTGGCCCTGCAGACAACACACAACATATTGTATTACCAAAGGTTGACACACATCCGTGTTGTGCTACAATACTCACACCAACAAAGGAGAACGACATGAGCAATTTGTTCACAGTCAAGAACGGCATCATCGCCGCGGTGGTGGTCCTGGTGATCATCATTGGCTACAACCTGCTGAAGCCCGCGCCCAAGGCGCCAGCACCAGCGGCCAAGCCAGCAGTGACGGCACCGGCCGCACCTGCTGCACCTGCTGCCAAGCCAGCAACACCAGCAGCTCCGGCCAAACCAGCCGAGCCTGCCAAGAAGTAATCACACACACGCAATGTAATCACGGGGTGGCATGCCACCCTGTGATAACTACGGCAGCATGTCAAACTCGGCAAAGATAGATTTTATCTCCATGCAGGCCCACGGAGAAACAATGCATGACGCTCCGTACGTGGAATACATATGGCACAAGCTGCTGACCGACCCCGGGGCCAGTTTCCAGGACAGTCAGCAACACAGGTCATGGACTTTTCCCGACTGCTGGAAGCTGAGGCACTATCTATACTTTTTCCTGCATGGACATCTACTGCGAGGAAAAAACATACTGGACATAGGATCAGGCCTAAATTTTTATAGCGGATGGGCACTGCTTAACGGAGCCAATTCATGCACCTGCGTGGAGCCCGACAAAATCAGGTTCGAACTGGGAAAAGAATATCTTAAGATTAGGAAACTTGATCACAATACCAAATTGTTCAATCTGACTGCAGACCAGTACATGGTCTTGCGCAACACGGAAAAATTTGATGTTGTGTTGTTGTTGGAGGTATTTTATTATCTCACCAACGGCGCGGAACTGCTGACACAAATAAAACAAAAGATCAAACCGCGTTACTTGTTTTTAGAAAGCACTGTAGTTGACGACACAGGACCACAAGGGCACAACCAAGTGCATCTAGCCTCCACGGACAGCCGGCTAGAAGAATCATATTCACGCCCGGACAATGTGGCACACGTCGAGGCCCTCATGCCGTCTAGGAACATGATCAGGTCCCTGATCAACGAAATAGGCTATGAAATTGTTTTTTATTATGATTACCATGATTTCATTGGAATGGGAGAAGATCCTCCCCGCAGAGAAGGAAAAAAAGTTTTTTATGTGCTGAGAGATCCAACACGCGACCAGCCCCTGAAGTATTGATACAGCAGCACAGCAACGAACATGCCCACGGACATGGCAACAGTACCAAAGGCCGGGTACGTAGTTTGCCATATTAAGATCCTATAACCTATTATAACTGGTGTTTTATTTCATGGCGTGCCCAGTAAATATCTCACATGAAGAACAAGAGATACGGCACGGACAAACTGATAACCGAACCCGACCTGTGGTTCCGCCAGCGACAACGGCTGTTCATTTCCATGGAAATGATCAGTATTGTTTTTGATTTAGAGGACGCCGAAGCAAAGTAAATATTGGCAATGTCTTACACATGTTACCTAATCTCCAACACCCCCCATGCGCTGATAGGAATAAAAGAGCACTGTGAACCGCAGGAGGTTCTCTGGTACGACGGTACCAATGCACCCAGCTTCAGCGCTCTGGTGAACAGTTGTGCGGCAAGTTGCCCAACCGAAACTGTGATCATGATGAGCCACCGGGTGCGTCCCACTGCACAGCACATACAAAAAATTCTGCGGTTGCTGGATCAAGGCCATGCGTTTGTCGGGCTCTACAGGTTTGGCTTTTTTGGATTCAGGAAGCAGTTGTTCAGGGCCATCGGCGGCCTGGACGAAAGGTACACGGGGGGTGGCTACGAGGATGATGATTTTTACCTAAGGCTGCGTGAGGCAAACCTGGCCTTCTATCTCACGCACGAAGTGCCATATCAATCTGGTCCCAGCACATGGTCAGAATCGGGTAGAGAACTCTGCCGTCAGCATTTTGTAACCAAGTGGGGAGATAGGGTCGTCGCCCAAAACTTGGCCCAGCGCTGCATGCCGGAGTTGACAGGCAAATACCAATGGGGAGATGCTGTGCCCTGCAGCTGGATGACCACAGATCGATCTCTGATCACGCCGCGCGGGGTCAAACGCTACTTGTCAACCCAAATCACCCAGCGTTAAATACTTTATATGACAGTGGACGAAACTACGCACGGCATACTCAATCGGGTGCCACAATTCAAGCAGTGGAGCTATCTTGAGCTGGGAGTTGGCAACAATGAAAATTTCCTAGCAATCAACTGTGCCAACAAATTCAGTGTTGATATCGGACGCAAAGGCATGTTTCGTGGAACCACCGATCAGTATTTTTCACAACTGTCTCCCCAGAGCAAGTTTGATGTGATATTCATTGACGCCTGCCATGATTTTGATTTTGTCCTGAGAGATTTTAACAATTCTATAAGACATTGCACAAGATGGATAATCATGCATGACATGATACCTCCCACGGAAGATTTTACCAAAGCCTCCAGGTGCAGTGATTGCTTCCGGCTGCTGCCTGTGCTGTGTCGCAGCAGCATGAAGGTATATTGCCTTGATGATAGGTTGGGACTCACATTTGTCAAGATGCCAGGAAATCAACTTAACGCCGACCCAACAGATAAACATTTAAGTCATAAAGATTTTATAAAATGGATAGGACAAAACATCAAAATGATTAATCTTGATCGTGCCGTGGAGTTGATTGCCAATGAATAAACCACTTTTATTGAGCATTTAAAATGTTCAACGGATCAAAAATATTTGTCAGTGGTGCCACAGGATCTTGGGGGCAAACGTTGATTTCTTCGTTATTAACTACATATCCAAACATCAAAGAAATAGTGAGTTTTTCCAGGGGAGAGTTGCAACAAGTTTTAATGAAAAGAAAATTTCACACCAATAAGATCAAATTTGTGATAGGCGATGTCAGAGACGCGGTCGCCGTTGAAAACGCCACGAGAGATGTTGATTATATATTTCATTTGGCAGCGCTGAAACATGTTCCTGTGTGCGAGGAAAACGTGCAGGAAACAATAAAAACAAACATCAACGGCACGAGAAACATAGTACAAGCAGCGATAAAAAATAGAGTGAAAAAAGTTATAGACGTATCGTCGGACAAGGCGGTGGAACCCATCAATTTGTATGGCATGACAAAGGCAGTGGGAGAAAAAATTATTATCCAAGCAAATAATTTGAGCGACTACACCAGATTTGTTTGTATAAGGGGAGGAAACGTGATGGGCTCTAGTGGTTCTGTAATTCCTTTTTTTGTCGATCAAATCAAAAAAGGTGGACCAATCACAATCACAAACTACAATATGACCAGATTTTTTATCACAGTCGGGGAAGCTATAGACCTATTGTTCAAGGCATCTATTGATAGCATCGGCGGTGAAACATTTGTTATGAACATGTCATCATGCTACATTAAAGATATGGCCGAGGTGCTCATGGAAGAATATGGCCACGTTGCAATGAAAGAAACTGGAATTCGTCCTGGGGAAAAATTAGACGAGACATTAATCTCATCTCATGAATCTTCTCTGACTTATTGTTATGACACCGATTATTTTTTAACCTTGCCACAAAATTATAACCAATCCTTAGCTTTGAGATATGAAAGCTGTCAGCCCTTCACTTATGAAAATTTTTCCTCTAAAACAAAATTAATGAATAAATCTCAAATTAAAGAAATGTTGAAGAAAGGAAAATTTATCTGAAAATTTTAGTCTTTGGTTCAACAGGAATGGCCGGACACATGATTGTTAAGTACCTACGGGACAAAAGTCACAGTATAGATACCGTAGCAAGGTCCAACGCTAAGTTTAATTTAGACATACAAAATGTAAACACAATCGATCAATTTTTATTTGAAATAAAAGATGATTATGACTACATAATAAATTGCGCCGGCGTGTTGGTCAAAGATAGTATAAATCGACCAGACAAGGCTGTCTTGATCAATTCTTGGTTCCCACATGCGATTGAGCAGGCCATACAAAAAAGTAAAACACGCCTAATTCACATATCCACTGACTGTGTGTTTGATGGTAGCAAAGGAGATTATATCGAGTCAGACCCACACACAGAAAGCAACTGGTATGGAAAATCCAAATCCATGGGCGAGGTATGCAACACCAAAGATCTCACGCTGAGGACCAGCATCATAGGCCCGGAGATATCAGACCACAGGACCGGCCTGTTGGATTGGGTCCTGCACAGGTCACCCATGCAGTTGCAAGGATGGCACGATGCGTGGTGGAACGGGGTAACCACCCTGCAGTTGTCCAAATGTATTGAACACGTCATTGTCAATCAGCCCTCGCTGGCAGGGCTCTACCACCTGGCCGCTGATCCCATTAACAAATACGACCTAGTACGTTCTATAGTGGAGATCTATGGCTTAACCAAGAGCGTAGAAAGTACCAACGCCCCAAGAAATATCAATAAAGTTTTAGTGGACACCAGAAAAGAACTTAAATTAGACATTCCTACTCACAGAGAAATGTTGCAACAGTTATTAGAATTTTCTAAATGATCTACGAGTTCTTTTCATTTTACAACGAGTTTGACATGCTGGAGCTAAAGCTTCAGGAACACGATCCCTATGTGGATCAATTTGTGATCACCGAATCAAATAAAACTTATAATCAAATAGATAAGGACTACAGATTGGAATCACAATGGCAGAGATATGGAAAATGGCATCACAAGATAAAATACTTAAAATTTGATGCCTCGGGCCTGGAGCCGGGCTGGTCCACGGAACAGGCCCAGAGGGAATGGCCAGTTGGTCAGACACAATTACAAACAGAAGACATCATGATTATCAGCGACCTGGATGAATTCCTGCTTCCTGCAGACTGGAAATTTATTAAGAAGGTTATCAAGGAAGTTCCTCGGGAGATACTTTTTGAGATGACAGGATATTGGTGTTATGCCAACATACAGCAAAAAAACTCCGTTAAGGCCACTGCAGTGGTAGTGAAAAGAAATTATGTTGACTCTACCACTCACCGTCGACCCCAAAAGGTTTTTGCCCACCTAGAGAAACCCTTTGCACTTACCAACCTACGCAGAGGTGGCGTGCACCTGTCGTGGATGGGTGATAAAAAAATGTTGGAACAAAAACTACAAGGATCAATAGAAGCACACCTGTGGGCAAAGGATCATTCACCGGAAGACATGTGGAAAAACAAAAAAAATAATAAGCTCTTTCACTGGAAAGAAAAATTTGCAGCAAGTAAATTAATATTAGTGCCGATTGAGCAAAACGGGATTTTTACAAAATCTATGAAATCATTTTTATTGTCACACCCGGAATGGATACAAAACTTGGATAATCTGTCATGATAATAAATGGTCCAGCCATGCAGAACTGGTGGGATTGGGATGAATCCGATGCGCCAATTCCGTATTTGCCAAGAGAATGGATGGATCCAGAGCAGTGGGGTGAAAGAGAAAGCGGCACTGGCGGATTTGGTGACGATTGACAATTTTGAATGTACGTGCTAAAATAATGGATTATGCCACTTATACCAGTAGTAATAGAACACACCAGCAAAGGAGAACGCAGTTATGACATATTCAGTCGACTGCTCAAAGATAGAATCATAGTTTTAGAAGGACCAATCGAGGAGCACGTGGCTTCGATAATCTGCGCACAGTTGTTATTCTGTGAATCACAGGCACCCGAGCGAGACATCACCATCTACATCAATTCTCCCGGTGGGTTGGTAACTGCCGGCATGGCCATTTACGACACAATGCAATACGTTGCCTGCGACATACAAACCATAGTGATGGGCCAGGCATGCTCGATGGGCTCTTTGCTAGCATCAGCAGGAACCAAGGGCAAAAGATTGATACTACCACATGCTCGACACATGATACACCAACCACTTGGGGGTGCCTCAGGACAAGCCACAGACGTTCAGATACAGGCAAATGAGCTTCTACGTTGGAAGGCCGAGCTTACTCAGGTCTATCAAAAACATACCGGCCAACCACTAGAAAAATTACAGGTCGACATGGAGAGAGATAACTTCATGACATCCGAACAGGCCGTAGCATATGGATTGGCAGACAAAGTAGTCACAGCAAGAGAATCCGATAATAAGTAATTACTAAACCTAGTAATTAATAAATGTCTTTCAAAGAAAATTTTTGTCCAAGTCCTTGGTTCCATATGAGAATCGACCAAAATGGAAGCTATCATTTTTGTCGCTGGAAAGACAGACAAACAGAAGAAAAAAATTTCAATATACAAAATACAACCACCACAGAATATTTTCAAAATTCACTTGCCGACTTAAGAATGCAAATGTTGAACGGAGAAGAAGTAAAAGGATGTGCACAGTGTAAAATAATGGAAAGCCAGGGAAAAGTTAGTGGTAGGCAGAAACAATTATTGAAGACAGGAATACAGTCAAATAAATTTCTTTCGACCTTGCAGTCTAGTCCGTTTTTTGAAACGTTTAAAAAGACAGCCGAACAACACGGACGTGTACCCTTGGAGCCTCAAGATTGGCAAATTGATTTAGGAAATTTTTGTAATAGTGCATGTATATTTTGCGCACCAACTAGCAGCTCAAAGATGGCAACCGAATTTAAAAAATTAGGCCTTATCAATGATATGCCAAAAAAAAACTGGGCAGACAATCCCATACTCCTAAAAAATTTTATTAAAGTTTTAACACAATCAAAAAAAATATCATATCTACATTTTTTGGGAGGAGAAACACTTATAACTCCAGCGTTTAAAACAATGCTGACAGCGTTAATTGATGCCGGCATGCATAAAAATGTTTCAATTGGATTTACTACCAACTTGACAGTGTGGCCACAGAAAGTTATTGATCTATTAGTACAGTACAAAGAAGTAAATTTGGGCATGAGCATTGAATGTCTACATCAAGTCAACGACTATCTTCGGTGGCCTAGTAAAATTGATCAAGTAAAAATTGTTTTAGAAAAATGGTTGGACCTAGCAAAAAAACACAATTGGTTGATACAGATAAGGTCAACTCCAACTATTTTGAGTATAGCACATTTAAAAGAGCTGTACGAATATGCTTTTGTAAAAAATATAGGAATAGAAAGCTGTAATTTTCTATATAATCCAAAATTTATGAAAATATCACTATTGCCAAACGATTTTAGAAATCAAATTATCAAAGAGCTGGAGGCATGGATTCGATCACATAATAATTTTTTAACCGAACAAAACATCATTAATACCCGAGATCAAAACAATGTTAGGAAATATATTTTGCAAGATGCACAAAGTTATGTGAATTATTTAAAAAATATTCCTCACGAGCCGGACCTTTGGAAGGATCTAGTAGATTATGTTAAGAAGCTTGAATCTTCCAGAAGAAATAGTATTTTAGATTACGCACCAGAATATGAAAAACTTTTACGAGCTGCTGGATATTAAAGAAAAAATTTTTGTATCTTTAACGGTCGCACCCATTATTGATATATTACCTCCTTGCATGAGTGTACAAATAAACGATACCACACTGCATCATGGAAGTCTAACGGAAAAGAAATGCATTCAACATTGCATAAAGTTACTTGACGACATAGATATAAAGATAACATTATACAACAAAGATTATAAAAAATTTAATAAAATAGCTATCTTAATTGAATCATGCGACATAGACGATTTTGAAATTGTGCCAAAGTGGACCCAATTAGCGAATTATAAAAATGATAATAGTTTTACTGAACCAACTAATTATTTAGGTTTCAACGGAGTATGGAATCTAAAAATTACTGAGCCATTCTATAGATGGAAACACAGAATTACAGGACAAGGTTGGTTGTTAGAACCTTAAATAAAAATATGTTAGATATCAGGCAAGCAACAATGGATCAGCATCGCCGAGCCGAACAGCAAGAGTTCGTTTCAACGATGATGTCAGGCAAAATACATCCTCGTTTGTATGCTACCTATTTGTACAACCTGGCCCATTGTTATGGTGCGCTGGAGGAAACTTGCCAGCGTCGCGGACTGTTTGATTCTCTGCCCGGTATAGCAAGGGAGCACAGACTCAGGCACGATTGCCAGGATCTTTGGGTGCGCATCACGCCTCAGCCGGAAATGGTACCAAGCACGCTTGAATATATTTCGCACATTGGCACTATTCAAAATGATACAGCCAGATTGTATGCCCACGTGTATGTGAGGTATCTGGGAGACCTGTACGGGGGTCAAATTATAAAGTCAAAAACACCCGGACCCAACACATATTTGGAATTTAATAACGCCAATCAATTAATATTATCCATCAGAGAAACAATAAATCAATATGTGAAAGAAGAGCCTGACAGCGTGATTGCAGAAGCGAACGGGTGTTTTGGATATGCTATAAAACTTTTTGAGGAGATGAATGATTTGGGAAAAACTTATACACTGCAAAGATAATATCGTAGCGTTGTTGGATCAGCACTGCGCGGAATACCAGGAAGACGGCATGCACAAGTTCAACAACTCTGGATGGATCAATAGGACCTGGCGCAACGACAATGTCAGGAGGGCACACATAGACGTGGTGGATGCTAGAGACACCAGGGGCCTGTGGATGATGCACGTGTGCCTGTTCCCAGAGCTGACCAACGGTGGCCCCATCTATGGCTTTGACGTGATAGCTGGCAAGAACAAGGTCACGGGGGCGTTCCACGACTTCTCACCTCTTCTCAATAAACAGCATGCGTTGACCCAGTGGTTTCTTGACAGCGCCAAGTCTTACCAACCCAGCAAGGCTAGGGAGTTACCGGACTGGGCCAAGGCCATTTTCAGCGGCGGCATGATAGCCGCGGGCAATATACAAGATGAGCAGGAACTGACACAGGTATGCAGCATGGCGGAAAATAACTTGAACTATTATCTGCAGCACATAGGTGACTACAAAAAAGATTCCTACCGTGAGGATGTGATCTCAGCACAGAACTACTACTGCGAGCATCAGATGAAGAATCCGCACACGCCGCGTGTGATGCTTAGCCTGGGATTACCAGAGGATCTCGTTAGGATATTCGTTGCGGAGAACCTGTTCCCTAAAGTATAATACAGTAGTGAAAAAGATATTATTGTTAATATTGTTGTGTACCTCAGCGGTGGCAGCTGACGCGGACAAGATCAAACAACTGGAGCAGAGAATAGCCAACCTGGAGACCAATAAACTTTCCATCCCCAAGGGAGTGTTCATCACGGGCGAAGTAGAGGCCTACTATGATGATCGCACCTACGACAGCGGAGTGGATACGAGAGCGGAACTGCAGGTGGGAATCAATCACAAATTTAATAACCCCTATGTCAACTGGACCGGGGCCTCCATGTTGTATGACACCTATTACTCCTTGGACACCTCACTGAACAACACCGTGCAGGAAAAACAAATGGGCGTGGGCAACGACTACTACAGGCTCTACCTGGGCGAGACCGACGCACAGCGTTTGGGCTTCGCCAAAACTGCCAAGGTTGGAGCACCACTGATCATCACACAGACCAATTCAAGGATAGATCACAGAGAAAAGGCAGTGCTGGCCATTGGTGGTTTCAATTGGGATGACCAATTTGATTTTGACTCATATAGATTAAGACAAGACTTGCCTGTGGGGTTGGTCGTGGGCTGGGACAATGAGAGAGATGCATTATACACGAGCGCAACTGTGGGATTGTTTGGGTATGCCGATGTATCTTACATGCAAATCAAAAATCCAAAAAGTTCAACAAGTGCTGCCACATTTAATAAACGAACACAACAAGGTTGGTCATTGGGTGGAACTTTGTATCGTTGGGACATTCCCTTGATATGGGGTGCAGAAGTTTGGGACGATAAAGACACTGGTTTTGCTTCAAAGAACAGATATGACTATGGATTGCTGTACAGTTTCAATGATCGTATCTATGGCACTGTTCACAGAACGGAAAATGACGACCTGGGCTTCACCGGCAACTATTGGGGTTTGGTTTACAACCTGCACACCGAAGATGACAAGCACAAAAGACCAGACAAGAGAGCTGGATTGGAAGTGGGAATCTATTACCATGACAAGGAGCAGACATCAGTCAACACAGGTTTATACAAGGACTATAATCCACAGTTGTTGGCAACCATTCGTTACAAGTTTTAATATTTTGTAGATAAATACTTTTATGTTTTACTTTTGGCACACATTATTGGTCGCGGCTTTCATAACGGTAGCATTCGCACTTGGTTACAAGTTAGGGCAAAAAAAGCCAGCAAATAAGAAAATTAACATACGTTAAACAATGGCAGCACTGCCAAGCAATCACGAAGAAATCATCAAAGAGATAGACAGCTTATCTCTGCCCAATAATTATTTCAATCCATACATGTCAGCACCACAAAAATTCCGAGAGGATCATCAATCACTAAAATCGCAAATGTACTTGTCAATAGGGAGATCCAAGATCAAGATCATAGCAGTGGCACTGACTATCTTATTGGCCGTTGTACTGCTGTTTAGATAAAATTTTTATTTGGATATGCACGTTGGGGACCTAGGCCCCCAAAGGCACGAGGTGTGTTATTTTTTCTTTTTGAACCAATTCAATGGATTGATCTTCTCGCCAAAGTTCTCAACTTTTTCGTTTACGAACCAACCTGCGGCGAAACCTAGAATGAACGCTATGGTAAGCATCTTGTTCTCCCGTTGTTGCACAAATATTTATGGGCTTACCAGCCTAATATTAGCTGTCGTATTTGAGGATCAAGGCTCTGCGGGCTCCATTGGGGGAACATGGTGATTCTCACATGGCATTTCTTGATACCCTCCACGCTCTGCACTGCATTCTGTATGTCCACGGGTATGATGTCGGCAGCGGGGCAGAATGCAGAGGTCAGGGTGTGCAGCACATGGCATTCGGACTGCTCCGTCACTTTGATGTCATATATCAGGCCAAGATCGTAAATATTAATGGGCAGTTCAGGATCAAACACAGTCCTCAATTGTTCCACAATTTTTTGAATGTACATCAATCTAGTCTCTTCATGATCAATCACATCTGTGAGTGTCTGGCTGACATTTTTGGTAATATCATTCATGCTTCAGTATAACATGACTTTGACAGAGTCACAACCTGTGTTACAATTACAGAAAAGAAAGATGTTTAATAAAAAAAAGAAATTCAAACACAAAAAAAAGTTCAACGGAAAAACCAACCACAATCACGGCTCATCCACATATGACAGCAAGCTGCATCATCGCAGCAACGGCAGCTCGGGCTATGGCCTGAAGCGGGGAGTGGAACAGGACCCTGCAGAGCTGCATGGCAGCTCGTTGCGGGGATTGCTGGACAAGTGGAAGATCAAAGATTGAGACCTATCTAGGCAGGATAATTTTTTCAAATGCACGGACGATGTTGCCCATTTTGCTGTCCTCGGCCCGTGGCTGCTCTGTGGAGGCACAGCTCGCCAACACCAACAGCATAGATACAAATAGTATTTTTTTCATTGCAATATTTAATCACATTATATTTTAAAAAACCAATTGACGCAACCAGCAAAATAGGTTACAATAACTATAACAAAAATTAAAAAAATATCATGACACCACTATTGAGTTCCGCATTTGTGATATTCCGAGAAGGTTTTGAGGTATGGTTGATCATGGTTTTAGCCCTGGCCAGCACAGGTGGTAATGTAAAGCAACAACAGAGCATCTGGATCAGCGCTGCGGCAGCATTTATAGCCACAATTTTATTGGGCAGTGCAACTGCTGCATGGCTGGGAGATCATGCAAATTTAGAGCGATTTGAAGCTTTAATAGCCATTATAACGGGTGTTATATTGGCCTGGGTGGCCTGGTTTTGTCATGGTGCCGCACAGCACGTAAAAGACCTACCCCGGCACAGCGCATGGGCACTAGGCATCACTGCATTCTTTATAATTTTCAGAGAAGGTGTGGAAGTGGTACTTTTCCTCACTGGCATCTATGCCGACTATCCCAATGTAAGTTTGATTGGTTTGGGTATTTTGGTGGGTTTGGTGGTTTTGGTAATAGCTGTTAAGGTTGCAAACTACCAGATCAAGAAACTGCCAGTTAAACAAATTTTCTTATACAGCCGTTGGCTGTTCACAATACTTGCTGTGTATTTCCTATATTCTGGCATCCACGAATTAGTAGAACACGGATTGGGTTTTTAACCAATTGGCAAATCACAAAAGCCTGTTATAATACAAACATGCCCCTATAGTTAAATGGCATAACAAATCCATGGTAAGGATTAGATCCCTGGTCAGTACAGGGTGGGGGCACCATGCATGGGGGCGTAGCTCACTTGGTAGAGCGCTTGGCTGGCAGTCAAGAGGTAGTCAGTTCGATCCTGATCGCCTCCACCAAACATATGA
>Ga0172367_10007333_pt1 | contig 12667 bp, 13 predicted proteins | sample Lak10m_FD_114542 | JGI IMG/M metagenome (GOLD analysis project Ga0172367, IMG submission 114542) | Freshwater microbial communities from Kabuno Bay, South-Kivu, Congo - kab_022012_10m | ecosystem: Environmental > Aquatic > Freshwater > Lake | place: Democratic Republic of the Congo: South-Kivu...
AGCTACAGCAGATACTGGGCTTAAAGTCAGATGGTGTATTTGGTGATGTAACTAGGGCTGCTGTTGTAAACTATCAGTTGCATCATGAACTTTTCCCAGATGGTGTTGTCGGAAACGCCACATGGACACTTCTTTTGTCAAAGGGGGGTTTCATGGAGGCTATTGATAAAGACACAGATCTATCTGCTAACTATTATGCAAACAATTATGAGCAATTAATACATAAGTATTATATGCCTAAAAATGAGTATGTTAATGATAATGTGCCTAAAGAATATGCTGTTCTTCATCACACGGCCGGCAATGATAACCCATATTTTACGATTGACATGTGGGCAAAAGACACCAGAGGGCGTGTGGGTACTGAGTTTGTTTTAGGGGGTCAGAATCATGTCACAAGCTCAGACAAAAATGATGGAATTATGGTGCAGGCTTTTCCGACTGGTAATAATGCTTGGCACATAGGTAACTCAGGATCAGGGTATATGAATCGCAGGGCTGTGGGTTTAGAAATCTGCTCAATGGGGAATTTAGATGCCAAATTTAAAACCTATGTCAAAAGTACTACAGCGCCTGAGCAGGTTATTAAGCTAGACACCCCGTTTAAGGGTTTTATAAATTGGCATAGATATTCTGATAAACAGATTGATGCTGTATCTAAATGGTTAAGATTTATTGGTGAAAGAGATGGGATTGATTTGAGAGCTGGTTTGTATCAATGGATTAAAACCCAGGGTGTCAATAAAGCTTTTGATTACCAAGATGATGCTTATTACGGTAAGGTTAAAGGTTTGTTGTCTCACACTAATATAAGGAGGGACAAGATGGATGTTTACCCGGATCCTAGGCTTATTGATGTTATAATGAGTTTATGATATGATTGTACAAAAAATTGAAAAAAAGGTTCAGACAACATCTGAAAATGCTGTGAAATATCAGATTTTCACATATTGTTTTTTTAATTCAATTCATGTCACGGAAGCGGAATTGGACTGTTTGACACAACTTGCTTTAAACCAAGATGTGGAACTCACTAAATTTTGCAGCACTGTTTTTAATATGAAGATTTTTAAAAGCGAGCAATCTGTTAGAAACGCTTTGGCTAAAGCTCATGCTAAGAATCTTATAACTAAACATGGGAAAAACAAAAAGACAATAAGGATTAATGATGATATGCAGATTACAGCTTCAGGTAATATTTTTTTAGACTTTAAAATACTTGGTAGTGAACCCCAAAAAGTATAAAGATTTTGAAAAGGATATTGCTGAAGAAGTGGGAGTACATTCTAAAGTTGTCTCAGATTTTATAGATTTTTTTTATGAAGAGGTTAGAAAAAACTTAAGTGGTTTAACTAGCACCAGAGTTTATATTGAGGGTCTTGGTACATTTGTAATAAGAAAACAAAAACTAGAAAAAACAATTAAAAGAAACAAAGATATTCTGGGTAATCTTGCTAAAAGCACATATCATGGTTATGAAAAAACAGTGGCGGTAAAAGAAAAAATTGAACAGCTTGAAAAAATAAATGCCGAATATGAGGAGATTTTAGAAGATAAAAGAAAATTCAAAAAGGACAAATATTCAAAAGATAAACTATGAGCTTAAAAAATTTTTTAGGGGCTTTTGCAAATAGCACTCAGATACTTGAGGGGATTAAAAATAATATCTTTAAGAAGGAGCACATAGAGGCAGAAGCTGCTTTAAGATGGTCTATATGTAAAACGTGTGACCGGCTTGATACCACAGGTTCAAAGTGTGTGATGTATGGAACCCAGCCCTGTTGTGGGGAATGTGGGTGTAGTTTAGAATTTAAAACCCGGGCTTTATCTTCTAGTTGCCCACTTGATAAGTGGAAAGCTGTTATGGATGAGCAAACCGAACAAACACTTAAAACAAATATTAACTATGAAGATTGAAATTTTTGAATCCGAAATTGAAGCTATTAAAAGCAATGCTGAGTTGGGTAAATATGTTAGATCTAAAATGTTAGTTGCTAAGGCAATTAACAGTGAAGATTTTTTTATTGATAGTTTTATGGACTTGATAAAAGATAATAATGCTTTTGACGAGGAAGTTTCTATTGAAAACATATTTTCTGAAGAAGAGAACGAAGTAAAAATATTAGATAATGTTTCTGTATCAGCTTCTTTACCTGTGGAATGGGTGTCAAGTGTAACTGGAAATATAAAAATTAAATATTAAAATATGGCGCTTACTTTTAGTGAAGATGGGCATAAATACAAAAGTGTTCAAAATGATGATATAAATTGGATCAGTGTCACATCTTTTATTGGGATGTTTAAACCCAAGTTTGATTCAGCAGCTGCAGCAAAAAAAGCAGCTGGAAACAAAAGATCTAAGTGGTATGGAATGACAGAAGCTGAGATTATAGCTGCTTGGGAAGGAGAAACTCAAAGGGCTATCACATTAGGTAATTGGTATCATCACCAAAGAGAATCAGATATGTCTGAGTTTGAGTATATCAGTAAAGATGGTTTTGATCTTCCTATCATAAAGCCAATTGTCGAAAATGGAATTAAGATTTCTTCAGATCAAAGATTATCGGATGGTATTTATCCTGAACATTTGGTTTATTTGAAATCTGTTGGTGTTTGTGGTCAGGCTGATTTAGTTGAGATATTTAACAATACAGTTAACATCACGGATTATAAAACAAACAAAGAAATTAAAGAAACAAGTTTTACAAATTGGGAGGGTGTATCTGAAAAAATGCAATCGCCGCTCTCTCATTTAGATAATTGCAACCTCAATCATTATAATTTACAATTGAGTATTTATGCGTATATTATAAAGAAGCACAACCCGAGATTAAACGTTGGAAAGCTCACGCTTCAACATGTAAAATTTGTGCAACTTGGAAATGATAAAAATGGATATCCTATAATTGAACATGTTAATGGTGAACCTGTAATTGAGGATATTGTTTTTTATGATCTTCCTTATTTAAAGGATGAAGTTAATACATTAATGCATTGGATAAAAGATAAAAAATGATAATAAGATTATTTGATATACAAAACGGAAAGACAATTCCAACAGAACATTGCTATGCAATCAGTTCTTTAAAAGCAATTATGGACAATTACCCGGATACATATATGTCCGTTTATCAGTATTTATTTTACATGACCTGCCCAAATCCAGATATGAATCCTTTCTTTAATGTTTCAGAAGTGGAAAAGGAAGATTTGATAATTGATGAGGTTAAATTGCAAGAATCTGTTGAGGATGATGCAATTGTATATGCTCTTTTGATATGTAAAAAACTTTATGAAACACCAACATACAGAGCATACAAAGGAATTAAATCAATGCTTGATAGACTTGCAAAGTATATGGAAACAACAGCTATTGAGCATGGTCGTGATGGTAATATTAATTCTTTAGTTAATGCAGCAGCTAAGTTTGAACAGATAAGACAATCATACAAAGGTGCTTTTAATGACATGGTTCAAGAACAAGAGAGTCATGTGAGAGGTGGTCAAGGTTTAGCATATGATCAAATATAATGGCCTATTTAAATCATAATCTCCCGCTCACTCCTTGCTTTATTCGCAATGAGTTTTTATTCAATCATGAACGAGGTCATGGTGAATATACTGTAGCAAATTTACATACTGTAGCATCAATAGAAGGTATGGTTCCTTTATTTGAGGCTTTTTTAGAGAATGGTGTGAACTGGACTCGTAGGCCCATTCATGCTTTTTGTTGGAAAACAGATGCAGAAGTTTTACCACTAACAGAACATGTTTATTGGGATAGCTTTAGCCCATATATTGACGTTCAAGTAAGAGCTAGACTTTACCCATTAAGCGCGGAACTAATTTCAATTAGTGGAGTTAAAAGATTGGGTGTGTATATGTTCACTCTTGATTGGTCGCATGAGAATAAATCAATGCTAGACACAAATTTTTCTGAAACATATGAACATAAATGTGGGCATGTGTTTAAAATGGATAATGGTAACTATTTTATTTACCCCAATAATAGAATTATTTGGATTGATAAAGCTTATACATTTGTCAGAATCAATAATAATCCCGGTTATAGAATTGATAGAAATATTTATACTGTAGATTCTAATCGCGGTTATTACACTGATGACAATTACTTAACAGATTTTAAAAAGCAGTTATGATTTTATTTAAAACGTTAATTGACAAATCAGCCGGTAAGGGATTGGGTTTATTTGCTGCTGAATTTATTCCAAAAGATTCATTGGTTTATGAAAATAGTATACAAAAAATTAAAAAATATGATACTGAAACGCTCAGTGCTTTTTCAAGTTTTTACATCAATACTTACACTTGGGTTGTTGGTGACCATGTTTATCATTGCATTGATGATACTATGTATATTAATCACGCTGATGATCCCTCTGTAGATGGCGCTACTGGAAAAGCTTTAAGAGATATAAACCCCGGAGAAGAACTTACAGAAAATTATTCAACTTTTGACCCCACTTATGATACTTACAAACATTTATTAAAACCCTAACGATGAATAAAAATATAGAGCTAATTTTTTGTTATTGGGATGACTGTTTGTTTATTAATGAAATAAATAAAAAAAAATATAAAAAAATAAAAGATGAAAAACCAAAAGATAATTCCGATAGGGAAAAAAATACTGATACTGGAAAAAAAACCTGAACAATTTTTTCCAGGCACTACTATTATTATACCAGACAGCGCCAAAGAAAAAACCTGTCAAGGTTATGTTGTTGGAGTTGGTAAAGAAATTTCTGATATTAATGTTGGGGAGTTGGTTCAGTATGTAGATTACGCAAATGCCCAAGAAATGTATCATAATGGTGAAAAGCATTTGTTAATTTCTCACAATGATATTTTAGCTGTGATAGTGGGTGAGTAGAATTATACCAACATATGAGGATAAAAAATGGACCGTTACAGAATTTGACACGGATCAGGAGTTTATTGATTTTTTAATTTCTATTTTTAAAATTCCTGGGGAATATCAATTTGATGAGACATCTTTAGATTTTAATCAACAATCTAGAAACTTTGAAGAGCACGGTTTTTATTGCGCATCACCCTTTAGGTCTAAAGATTTTAATACTTATTGGGATGATCAAAAAGAAAAATGTAGAAAAGGTGTAATTTTTAAAAATGGCGATCAAGTGTGGTATCTAACTAGAGATTACTACATGTGGCTTAATTTTCTTCCGATATATAATAAAGAGGAAAAGAAATATGGGTTTGCTAAAGTCAGAGATGCTCAGTATCATATGGCTTTATATGAGTTGCTGGCGGAACTTAATTTTAAGCATGTTGCAATTTTAAAAAAACGTCAGATTGCTTCTTCTTACTTTCATATGGGTAAGATTATAAATACATATTGGTTTGAAGAAGGTAGTGTGTGTAAGATTGGTGCTAGTTTAAAGGACTATATAAATGATAAAGGTTCTTGGAAATTTTTAGATGAATATAAAGATTTTCTTAATCAGCATACAGCTTGGTACAGACCAAGCAATCCAGAAAAAGTTCTCTTATGGCAACAGCAAATTGAGGTTAGAGTTGGAAATAGAAAAACCACAAAAGGTTTAAAATCTAAAATACAAGGTACTTCATTTGAAAAAAGTCCTACCACAGGCGTCGGTGGACCAACTACATACTTTTTTCATGAAGAGGCCGGCATTGCTCCAAAAATGATGGAGACGTATGAGTATTTAAGGCCGGCTATGTCATCTGGACAACTTACTACAGGTATGTTTATTGCAGCGGGTTCTGTTGGTGATTTAGAGCAATGCAAACCTCTTAAGGATATGATATTAAATCCCACTAATAATGATATATACGCTGTGGAAACAGATCTTTTAGATGGAGATAATACTATTGGATTAGCCGGTTTATTTATACCTGAACAATGGTCAATGCCGCCGTTTATTGATACCCACGGTAACTCATTAGTTTCAGAAGCATTAGTGAGTATTTATAACCAGAGAGCAAAATGGAAGACAGAATTAAATCCTGAACAGTATCAACTTAGGATATCTCAGTCCCCCACTAATATTGCAGAAGCATTTGCTTATAGAAAGGAATCTATATTTCCTCAAGGTCTTATTTCTAAACATCTTAAAAAGATAGAAGAAAAGCATTTTCCTTATGAATGTATTGAACTAGAAAGAACAGCAGAAGGCATTGTTGCAAAAAGAACTAGCAAACTACCAATATCTCAATTTCCCATTGATAAACAAACAACAGACAAATCTGGGGTTTTAGTTGTTTGGGAAAGGCCAACAAAGAATCCTGGGTTTTTAAACTACTATGCTTCTATTGACCCTGTTTCTGAAGGTAAAACAACCACCTCTGATTCTTTGTGCAGCATTTATGTTTATAAATCTGCCACAGAAGTTAAACGTGAAACTCCAGATGGGTATGAATCTTTTATAGAAAAAGATAAAATTGTTGCCGCTTGGTGTGGTCGTTATGATGACATTAACAAAACACATGAGCAATTAGAAAAAATCATAGAATGGTATAACGCTTGGACTGTAGTAGAAAACAACATCTCTCTTTTTATTCAGTACATGATATCAAAAAGAAAACAAAGATACCTTGTTCCAAAACAACAAATTTTATTTCTAAAAGACTTGGGTTCAAATACCACAGTTTATCAGGAGTATGGTTGGAAAAATACAGGAACTTTGTTTAAAAGCCATCTCATTTCTTATGCAATTGAGTTTTTAAGGGAGGAAATTGATAAAGAACTTGACTCCGAAGGAAATACATTAAGTGTAGAGTTTGGAATTGAAAGGATTCCAGACCCAATGCTATTAAAAGAGATGCTAGCATATCAACCTGGTGTAAACGTTGACCGGTTAGTTTCTTTTGCAGCTTTGGTGGCATTTGCTAAAATACAGCAGTCTAACAGGGGATTTACTAAAAGAAATGAAGAAGATAGCACAAAGAACTTGGAAAATCAAAAAAATTTGTATAAATTAAAGTATAGTCCGTTTAAAAATTTAGAGCGCCGGGGGTCTTTGATTTCAGGTAAAGTTTCTAGAGCGGCTTTTAAAAATCTTAAATAATGAAACTATACAACGCACTAGATTTAAAAAAAGGAGCTAAAGCAGAGGGTTACCAGGCTACATCAAGCCTTACACAACCGGTTCAATTTTTACCACAAAAAGATAAAGATGATGATTGGGCAGCTTGGAATATAGATTGGTTAGAAATACAAGGTGTTGAATTTTTAAGAGTGAATGCTAGAAAGTTACTTAAAAACTATAAACTTGCCAAGGGTATTATAGATAAAACAGATTACATTGTTTCTGATGATAATGACTACGCTGATGTGCTTGACGTTTTAACCAAAGAAAATGAATCAGCATTAGAACTTAAATTCTATCCAATTATTCCAAATGTAATTAATGTACTTTGTGGAGAGTTTTCTAAAAGATATAATGGTATTCAATTTAGAGCTGTTGATGACACCTCTTATAACGAGATGCTTGAACAAAAAAGGGCTCTTATTGAACAGAATTTATTAGCTGATGCAGAGTCAAAACTTATTGCTAAAATGATTGAAATGGGATTGGATCCTCAAAGTGAGGAAGCTCAAAAATCGTTAGCTCCAGAAAATATTAAGTCTCTTCCAGAAATTGAAGACTTTTTTAGGAAAGATTATAGATCTTTAGTAGAGGAATGGGCAAGTCATCAGTATAAAGTTGATGAAGAAAGATTTAAAATGCAAGAATTAGAGGAGAGGGCTTTTAGAGATATGCTTATCACGGATAGAGAATTTTGGCATTTTAAGATGCTTGAAGATGACTATGATGTTGAGTTATGGAATCCAGTACTTACATTTTATCATAAATCTCCGGATAGTAGATATATATCAGAGGGAAATTTTGTTGGTAAAATTGACTTAATGACAGCCGCGGATGTTGTTGATAAATATGGTTATTTAATGACAGAAGAACAATTAGTGTCTCTTCAGAATATTTACCCTGCTAAATCAGCATTGTATCAAGTAAGCGGATATCAAAATGATGGCAGTTATTATGATGCTACTAAGTCGCATGAATGGAATACAAATTCTCCAGGTCTTGACTATAGACGTTTTGTTAGTAATTGGACTAATGACCCAGCTATTGGCGGGGATATTTTAAGTTCTATTTTAAAAGAGGGGGATGATATTTCAACTTGGGGTGAAAGATATTTAATGAGAGTCTGCACAACTTACTGGAAAACACAAAGAAAATTAGGTCATTTAACTAGAATAACTTCAGAAGGTGAGGTAATTCAAGAAATTATTGATGAAACATTTAAGGTTACGGAAAAGCCTATATACGATACATCAATATTTAAGAACAAAACAAAAGAAAATCTTATTGAGGGAGAACATATTGAATGGATTTGGATTAATGAAGTTTGGGGTGGTGTTAAAATTGGACCAAACCTTCCAGCCTTCTGGAGATCAAATGTATCTAATAACATCAACCCAATTTATTTGGGTGTAAATAGAAAAAAACCAGGCAGAATTCCTTTTCAATTTAAAGGTAGTCAAACTTTGTATGGATGCAAGTTGCCGGTTGAGGGTCGTGTATTCTCTGATAGAAATACAAAATCAACATCTTTAGTTGATTTAATGAAAGCTTATCAGATTGGTTATAATATGGTTAATAATCAAATTGCTGATATATTGGTGGATGAGCTTGGCACAGTTATTATGTTTGATCAAAATGCTCTCCCTAGACATTCTATGGGAGAGGATTGGGGAAAGGGTAATTATGCTAAGGCGTATGTGGCTATGAAAAATTTTCAGATGCTTCCTTTAGATACTAGCATTACTAACACTGAAAACCCTTTATCTTTTCAGCATTATCAAACTTTGAATCTTGAACAAACAAATAGATTAATGACAAGAATTCAGCTTTCTAATTATTTTAAACAACAGGCTTTTGATTCAATTGGAATTAATCCGCAAAGACTTGGCGCTCCAATTGCACAAGAAACTGCCACTGGTGTTACACAAGCCTTAAATCAATCTTACGCTCAAACAGAAATTTACTTTAATCAGCACTCTGATTATTTGATGCCTCGTGTTCATCAGATGAGAACTGATTTAGCACAGTTTTATCAAAGTTCAAACCCAAGTGTTAGACTTAGTTATATAACAAGTGAAGCAGAAAAAGTTAATTTTACTATTAATGGTACAAAGCTTTTGCTTAGAGATTTTAACATTTTTGCTACAACAAAAACTAATCACAGAGCTGTTTTAGAACAACTTAAACAACTTGCAATTCAAAATAATACATCCGGCGCTTCTATTTATGATCTCGGTAATATTATTAAATCTGAATCAATGGCTGAAATTACATCTGCCCTTAAGAGTTCTGAGGAAAAACAAAATGAAATTAGAGAGAGGGCAATGGAAAACCAAAGGCAAATGCAAGAACAACAGCTTCAGTCTCGCGCACAGGAGAATCAAGAGAAAATAAATTTTGAAACCACCGAAAATGAAAAGAATAGGCAAAAGGATATTTTAATTGCTGAAATTAGATCTGCTGCCTTTGGTTCTGGCCAAGATGTTAACAAGAATATGATTTCAGATTATAAAGATGCAATGACTGATATACGTAAGACAACAGAGTATCAGGAGCAGATGAACTTTAAAAGAGAAGAGAATGCCGTTAAAAGTAGTATTGAAAGAGACAAACTTAATGTTGAAAAAGAAAGATTAAACACACAACGGGAAGTTGCTCAAACTCAGCTTGAGATAGCTAGAGAAAATAAAAATAAGTATGATAAAGGGGTGAAGAAAAATGATTAAAGTTTAAAGTAAAAATTATTTTTGATTATAGCCATATGATGTAAAATATTTTATTTCAAAAAAATTTTATAGGTTTAATTTAAAAATAATTTTATATATTATATACATAACCAACAAACCAAAAAAAATATGAGTACACAACAAAACGTGCAAACTAAAGTGGAAGTTCTTGATCTAGACATTGATCAACTTTTTGGAGGAGCCGCCTCTGCGGATAGCATTACTGTTCCAGAGTCTGGTTTAGAGAAAAAAGCAGTTAATATTTTTTCTAAATCAAAACCTGTGGATTTTTCATTCACCGAAGATTCTGATAGTAAAGATGATCTTAATGATAAAGTGGTTGATAATAAACCTGATGAAAATAAAGATAAAACTCCAACAGCCACTATAGAAGATTTAGAAAATTTTTCTGATGATGAGAAAATTGAAACAAGGGGGAGGAAGAAAATTGAGGGGATGTCAGATCTTTTTAATAAACTAATTAAAGAACAAAAACTTGTTCCTTTTGATGATGATAAATCTTTTGATGAATACACAACAAAAGATTGGGAAGAACTGATTGAAGCTAATTTGGAAGAAAAGGCTAATCAGACTCGAATGGAAACTCCTAAACAATTTTTTGAGTCTTTGCCTGAAGAATTGCAAATTGCTGCTCGTTATGTAGCAAACGGTGGCTCTGATCTTAAAGGTTTATTTCAGACACTAGCTTATGTTGAAGAAACTAGAGAGCTTGATGTTAAAGACGAAAGAGATCAAGAGACAATAATTAGAAATTATTTACATTTCACCGGTTATGGCACACAAGATGAAATTGAGGAGGAAATTGAAGTTTGGAAAGATCTTGGTAAACTTGAAGCACAAGCTAATAAGTTTAAGCCAAAATTGGACAAAATGCAAGAAGAAGTTGTAGCTCAAAAACTTCAAGAACAAGAACTTAGACGTAGGCAACAAGAAAATGCATCTCGTAAATATGCCCATAATGTTTATGAAACTTTAAAAGATGGTCAACTTAATGAAATTAAATTAGATAAAAAGACACAAAATATGCTTTTTGCAGGTTTAGTTGAACCAAACTATCCTTCTGTTAGTGGTAGAAATACAAATCTTTTGGGGCATCTTTTAGAGAAGTATCAATTTGTTGAACCAAATTACGCTTTAATTTCAGAGGCACTTTGGTTGCTATCTGATCCTGATGGTTATAAATCTAAAATCATGGAAAAGGGATCTCAAAAAGCTGTGGAAGCAACTGTTAGAAAACTAAAAATTGAACAAGCAAACAATAGTGCAAATTCTACAGGAGTATATGATAATGAAGAACCAAATAACAAAAGAAAAATACAAAGACAAAATAACATTTTTAAACGCTTTTAACCTTTAACAATTAAAAAAATAAATTATGGCAACACCAGTTTTAAACAATGGAATCTTCCTGAGAGATACTAACTACAAAGCTAGTTCTCACGTTGATTCGTATCACCTAACTCAAATGTTGGGTAGTGCAGAACCTATGGATATGGGTCCTGTTGATTTGTGGGCAATGACACAAAAAGTTGAAATGCCCTTGTACCAAATGGCTTCTTTTGGTGGCAAAAATACTATTTTGGTAGACAATGCCCGTGGAGAATACAAATGGCAAACTCCTATTGCACAAGACCTTCCCTTTATTGTTTTGGATCTTGATCCAGCTAACACTACGAAAGGTGTTGATGGTACTACTTTTACTATCAAATTGTCTAAGAGATCTTTTGGTCATGGTGATATTATCACTTATGATAAGTACAACGGTTTGGAATTGTATATTACCGCAGCAGATATTATTTCTGCAGGTGATGGTTTTATTTACACTGTTCAGCTGGTAAACAACAATAACGCCGCAGTACTTGCAAATAAATATCTTGCTCCTGGCACTAAGTTTTTCCGTAAGGGTTCTGCCCGTGGTGAGTATGGTGAGCGTTTTTCTGACATGGAAACAGGTTCAGGATTTCGTGAGTTCTACAACTTTGTAGGAGGAGCTGAAGCTCACGTTCATTATTCAATTTCTAGCCGCGCGGATTTGATGATCAAAGGTGGTTTGAATGCTGATGGAACTGTACCAGTAACTGAAATTTGGAGGAACTTCAATCAAGATCAAAACAATCCTTCAGTATCTTCAATTGAAGAACTTGTTGCTGCTATGGGTAAATCTGGCGCAAGGCAGGCTTTTGAAAGCGGTCAATTGTCAAGAACTTTTATCACTAACCTTGAAGCTGCTCACCTTAGCAAAATTGCAAACGACATTGAAACTTACTTGATGTGGGGTAAAGGTGGTAGAGTTAAGCAAGATGGTCCAGATGATATTCGTCTGTCTGTAGGTTTGTGGAGTCAGCTTGACAATTCATTTGAGAGAGTGTACAACAAATCTTCATTCTCTCTTGATATGTTCAAATCTGAGCTTTATAACTTTTATCAAGGTAAAGTTGAATTCAAAGGTCCGGATCCTCAACGTAAGCTTGTTGTTCAAACCGGTATTGGCGGTATGCAAATGATTAATAAAGCAATTGCTGATGAAGTTTATGGTTCTGGTTTGGTTCAGAATGCTTCTGAAATTGGAGCTGTTAATGGTAAAGGCATGGATCTTGATTTTGGATTTGCTTATACCAGCTTTACAATTCCGTTTTTGGCAAATGTTAAGTTTGTTCTTAACCCTGCATTTGATAACTTGCATACAAACGATGTTGAAAATCCATTGATTGATGGTCGCCCTTTGAGCTCTTATAGCTTCATCATCTTTGATGTCACTGAAAATGGTAATGATAACATTTATCTTTTGAAACTTAGCTGGGATAATCAACTAAAGTGGTTCTATCA
>Ga0172367_10007335_pt1 | contig 12663 bp, 13 predicted proteins | sample Lak10m_FD_114542 | JGI IMG/M metagenome (GOLD analysis project Ga0172367, IMG submission 114542) | Freshwater microbial communities from Kabuno Bay, South-Kivu, Congo - kab_022012_10m | ecosystem: Environmental > Aquatic > Freshwater > Lake | place: Democratic Republic of the Congo: South-Kivu...
ATCGACGACGGCAAACTCTCGAACTACCAGATGGTCGTGCCGACCACCTGGAACGCCTCGCCCCGCGACCACAAGGAGCAGGCTGGCGCGTACGAAATGTCGCTGGTTGGCACACCGCTTGCCGTGCCCGACCAACCGCTCGAAATTTTGCGCACCATCCACTCATTCGACCCGTGCATGGCTTGCGCCATCCACATGGTGGACGCCGACGGCAACGACCTCGGCGAAACCGCGACGGGCATGAGCGTCTGCGTCAGTTAGAATTGCATCACACAGGCAGCCCCCGCCCAAAATCGGGGGCTGCCAAACTTATTGGTATCCTCGTGAATGTAATCTCCCCCGACAGGAATCATTTGTAAACATTTTCAGAGTCTGCAAGTTTCGCTTGCGGAGAAACTTTCTTTGTCACAAGCAAGGCTTTAGACTCAAATGGAGATTGGCATGGAATCAGGAAGAAAAATTGTAATGGGATTGGGCAACACGCTCAACAAGGATGAAGGGCTTGGAGTCCACGCCCTTGCCCTGCTGGAAAAGAAACTGGCGGAATCCGCCCCCGAAGTGGAGTTCCTCGACGGCGGCGCGTTGGGATTGAACCTGTTGCCCTGGGTCGAGGAAGCCTCTCACCTGCTGGTGCTGGATTCTGTCGTCTCACGCTTTTCCATGCCTGGGCAGGTGATGGAATTGGCAAAGGATGAAATTCCGCTCTACCGCGACATCAAAATGTCCGACCACCAAATCACCTTTCAAGAAGTGCTGGGGCTGGCGAAAATCCGCGACCACTTCCCCGAACACCTGCACCTGGTCGGCGCCCAGCCTGTGGATATGAACATCGGCTACGGCATGAGTCCCGAAATCGAAGCGGTCGTGCCTGAGATTTTGGAGAGGGCAGAGCGGGTTTTGCGCGAGTGGGGGTTGGTGGGGTAATTGGTAAGTGGTGATTGGTAATTGACTTGCAAGAATAACATCGCAAATTACAGGAGACAAAGCAATGGATTACTATTTTCTCGACAAGGTTTCATGGGAACACAGCCAGGCGTTGTATCACGCGGCGGCGTATTTGGGACGCGAAGCGCTCTTCATTTTGCGCCCCGCCACGCCCTATGTCTGCATCGGTTTTCACCAGGACGCGGAGCAGGAAATCGACCTGAACTTCGCCGCCCAAAACAACATCCCCGTCTTTCGACGCGAGGTGGGCGGCGGCGCGGTCTATCTCGACGGCGGGCAGTTGTTCTATCAACTGGTCATCCGTAAAGACCACCCCGAAATGCCGGAGGACAAGGACGAAATCTATCGCAAGTTCCTCATGCCTGTGGTGGAGACCTACCGCGAGTTCGGCGTGAATGCCGAGTACAAGCCCATCAACGACATCATTGCCAACGGGCGCAAGGTTTCGGGCAACGGCGCGGCGGAAATCAACGACATGATTATCATCGTCGGCAACTTTATCGTGGATTTCAACTACGAGATGATGAGCAAATGCCTGCGCGTGCCAGACGAGAAATTCCGCGACAAGGTTTTCAAGACCTTGCAGGACAACCTCAGCACCATGCTGCGCGAGACGGGCTCCGCGCCCGACAACCGCCAACTGGGCGACGCGCTGGTCAAACGCTACGAACCCATCCTCGGCACGATGACCTTGAAGACCGAACCCGACGCCGACCTGGTCGCCAAAGCCGATGAACTGCAAGCCGAACGCTACACCGATGAGTGGCTCTTCGCCAACGACCGCCGCCGCCCCGACGCGCGCCAGGTGAAAATCCGCGAGGGCGTGTACGTCATCCAAAACATGTTCAAAGCCCCAGGCGGATTAATCCGCGTCACCGCTGTCAACGAAGACGGAGTCTTGCGCGACGTTCATCTTTCGGGCGATTTCTTCTTCTACCCCGCCGAAAACCTGCCCAAGTTGGAAGCGTCGCTCAACGGCGTTTCAGCGCAGACGGAAGCAGTATCCGCCGCCGTCGAAGCCTTCTACGCCCAAAACACGGTGGAGACGCCCGGCGTCCTGCCCGCCGACTTCGCCCGCGCCTTGATTCCCGCGTAAGACATCAATTTTGTACAAAATAGCCAATAAGTCATTGGCATGTGACTCGTTGAAAAAACGACTGCCACGGATTTCATCAATAAGCACGGATCAAAAAATCCGTGCTTATTGATGACAGGATGTTGAATAAACGACAATTACAAGCAAATCTAGGCGATCCACTTCTCCCAACGAACCGCCTCAGCCAGTTCCTGCCGTCCACCCTTCTTGGGCGGCGCGGACATTTTTTCTTCATCCAGCGGATACCCAAACGAAAGCGCAATCCGCAAGTGCCACTCGGCTGGGAAGCCCAAAATGGCACGCGCTTTTTCAAACTCATAAATCGAAGCGGGGCAAGAACCAATTTCCATCTCCCACGCCGCCAACTGCATGAATGCCGCTGCCTGACCCGCATCGAACATGGTCTGGAATTTCTCCGTCGGTTCGGGAGTCAGAATCGCAACACACAACGCCGCGCCCGCAATATGCCCCGCCCACTCGCCACATTGAGATAATGCTTTCAAGATTTCCCTGTCTCGAATGGCGATGAAACGCCACGCCTGATTATTCTTCGATGACTGCGACCTGCGTCCCGCGTTCAAAATGGCGTAGACCGCATCTTCTGGCAGGGGCTTGTCCAAAAACTTTCTCACCGCCCGCTTCATCCGAATCGCTTCTGAAACCTGCATCCAAACCTCCTATTCATCTCTTCATTCATTCTTTCTGAGTATAATTCACCCAATGACTTCCCAACCCACTTTCAGAAGTTATCTTTTATCGACCCTGGCGCTGCTTCTCATCGGCTGGGGCGGAATTGCCGCGCTGCTGTATTACTCCCTGCCCTTCGTCTGGGCGCGTTGGGGATTTTTTACGCTGGGCATCCTGGCGCTGACAGGTTCTGCACTGCCCGTCGTATATTTTTTCCATCGCCGATTTCCAGTCGAACCGCCCGCCGCCTCGAACGTCATTGTGCGGCAGGCGTTGTGGTTTGGCGTGTATGCCGCCACCCTGGCATGGCTTCAACTGGGGCGGCTCGTCACTCTTTATGTAATCCTCGGTCTGGCAGGCGGGTTGATTGCAATCGAATACTTCATCCGCCTGCGTGAAAAAGCAAATCGAACTCCCCCGGTGATCCCCGATGACAACCCTTCGTGACCTCCCCTCTGTCGATGAATTATTGCACACCAAAGCCGCCGCAGAATTGATCGCCCGCCACGGCAGACCCTTGGCGCTTTCCGCCATCCGCGAGACGCTGGAAACCGTCCGCACAAAATTTCTTTCGGGGCAGATTACCGTCCTGCCGCTGCACGATTTGATTCTCATCCAAACCAGCGCCCTGCTCGACTCATGGCTAAAACCGACGCTGCGGACTGTGGTCAACGCCTCAGGCGTGATTCTGCACACAAACCTGGGACGTGCCCCCCTGAGCGACGCGACCATCCGCGCGATGGATTTGGTTGCCCGGGGTTACTCCACCCTGGAATACGATCTCGAAAAGGGGGTGCGCGGCTCGCGCCTCATCCACGCCGAATCGGTCCTGCAAAAATTGACGGGCGCGGAATCGGCGGTTGTTGTCAATAACAACGCGTCGGCGGTGCTGCTGGTTTTATCTGCGCTGGCAAATAGAAAACGAGTCATCATTTCGCGTTCGCAACTCGTGGAAATCGGCGGCGGATTCCGCATTCCCGATGTGATGAAACAATCGGGGGCAAAACTGATGGAGGTCGGCACAACCAACAAGGTTCACCTGCGCGATTATGAAGAGGCTTTGCTGGAACAGGGGGCAGTGGTCATGCGCGCCCACCGCTCGAACTTCAAGATTGTCGGCTTTACCGCCGAACCTGGGCTGAAAGAAATCATCGACCTCACACACGAGGCGGGGGCATTTTTTGTAGATGATCTCGGCTCTGGCGCGATGTACGATACCTACAAATATGGGCTGGTTCATGAGCCAACTGTGCAGGAGTCGCTTACGGCAGGGGCTGACGTGGTTTGCTTCTCCGGCGATAAACTGCTGGGCGGACCGCAGGCGGGCATCATCGTCGGTAAAAAAGTGTTGCTGGATAAAATCAAGAAACATCCGCTGGCGCGCGCCGTCCGCGCAGACAAGACCTGTCTGGCAGGAGTGACCGCCACGCTTTTGCATTATCTAAAAGATGAAGCCGAACGCGAAATCCCCATTTTGAGGATGATGTCGCTGACGCCAAAACAGGTCAGGGGACGGGTGGAAGCATGGATGCGGGAACTGGGTCAGGGCGAAATCGTCGAGGGTGAATCCACCGTCGGCGGGGGCAGCCTGCCCGACGAATCCTTCCCGACATTTTTACTGTCCCTGTCGGTCGAGTCTCCCGAAAGATTCCTAAAACAATTGCGCGCGCAAAATCCACCCATCATTGCGCGCACGACAAACGACAAAGTGTTGCTCGACCCGCGCACCGTCCTGCCGGAACAGGAAGGGGCGCTGCTGGTCGGATTGAAGAACGTGCTAAACTCCTAACCCCTAATCACATCCTGAGAATATCGATCCGCAAATAACGCAGGCTGTCCGCCTGTATGCCAGAACAGGACGGTTTCATCTTTTTCGAAGAATCCCTTGCGGATGAGGTCGATCATGCCGGCGGCGGCGCGTCCTGTGTAAACGGGGTCGAGTAAAAGCCCCTCGTTGCCGGCGAATAATTTGATCGCCTCCCGTTCCCCTTCCCCAAAAACGCCATACCCCGCCTGGCAATAATCGTCGTTTGCCAAAACATCGTCGCCTGTGAATTCGATGCGCGCGCCGAGTTTTTCGCTGGCTTGGGTGGCAAGCGCAGAGACATTTGCCTTGAGCTGCGCCACCGGCTCATCGATGCTGATTCCCAACGCCCTGCCCTTGAAGTTGAAGACACGCTGTCCCAGCACAATTCCCGCATGTGTGCCGCCCGAAGAGGTTCCAAAGATAATCCAGTCCGGGTTCATATTTTGCCGCACCAACTCTTCCATCGCAAAGGTGTACCCCATCGCGCCCGTTACGCTCGAACCTCCGTACGGAACAAGATAGGGTTTTCGTCCAGCGGCAAGCGCCTGGTCGAAGGTCTCTTGCAAAACACGGTCACGATCTTTGCGGTCTGCAACGGTGATGATTTCCGCGCCGAAGAGTTGGTCGAGCAGGAAGTTGGCGGAGGGCTGTGCCGGTCGTTCGCCTGTCAGGACGAGGGTGCAAGCAAACCCAAAGCGGGCGGCGGCGGCAACCGTCTGTCGGCAGTGATTGGATTGAATCGCCCCTGCGGAAATCAACATATCCGCGCCCTGTTCCCGTGCTTCTGCTACAAGGAATTCCAATTTGCGGGTTTTGTTGCCGCCAAAGGCGAGACCTGTCTGGTCGTCGCGCTTGACAAGAATGCGCGGTCCGCCCAACGCCTGACTCAGGCGGGGAAGTTCTTCAATTGGCGTGGGAAGATGGGCAAAACGAAGGCGGGGGATTTTGTACGTCATATTCTCTCCTTCATTTCCTGGCAAGATATTCCTGCAACCGCTCGACCGCCTGCGGAAGATTCTTCCTGCCCAATCCCAGGCGGAAGTGGTTGTGGGAGTCGTCGTACATGGTTCCAGGCAAAAGCAGAACGCCCGATTTTTTCACAAGGTCATCACAGAATTTTTCGACGCTTCCTTTGAGCAGTTTCGGGAATCCCATTGAGCCAGCCGTGGGGCGAACCCAGGTGAAAAGGGAAGGGTAAGAAGTAAAAAGTTCGTCAACGACAGTCAGGTTATGCTGGATGATGGCGAGGTTGCGGTCAATCAGTTTTTGGCGGTTGCGGAGCGCAACTTCTGCCAGAAATTCGCTCGGCGCAGAATTGCAAATGGTGGTGTAGTCTTTGAGCGAAGCCATGCGTTCGTACACTTTGCGATTCTTCGTGGCAATCCAGCCGATTCGCAGCCCCGCCAGCCCGTAAGTTTTGGAGGTCACACCCAGCGAGACGGCATGTTCGCCGTAGTCACAGCCAGCGGGAAGGCGGTCGGCGGGGTCGTATTCCGACTCGCGATAGACCTCATCACAGAAGAGCAGCAGTTTTTTCTCCTGCGCAATTTTGTGCAATTTGTCAAACTCGGCGCGGGATATGAGGTAGCCCGTCGGGTTGTGCGGCGTATTGACCACAATTGCCTTTGTAGAGGGGCGCATCAGGTGGCGAAGTTCGTCCATGTCCAACGCCCAGCCATTCTCCTCCCGCGCCAGCCAGGGACTGACCTGACAGCCAATTCCCCTTGCCACTTCGCTCAACGACTGGTAATGCGGCGCGTGGACAATAATGTGGTCATTCTCTTTGAGCATGGCGTGCATGAAGAGATAAATCGCCTCCTCCGCGCCCGTGTGGACAAGGACATCTTCGGATTGGATGGTGGTGTAGAGATTGCAAATTTCCTTGCGCAAGGCGGGGTTGCCCTGCGATTCGGTGTATCCCAGCCAGGTGGCTTGGAATTTCTCCGCCGCGCCTGATTCAAAGGAAAGCAAGTCCGCAATGGACATGGCTTCACAGTCGGAAGAGCACAGCAGGAATTCAGTGTTGAATTCGTATTGGGCAAAATAGCGTTCGAGTTTGAAAAGGGGAAGAGACATGGGATGGGGGAAAGGATGAATTATGAATTATGAATTATGAATTATGAAGGATGAAGGATGAAACAAGTTACGAGTTACGAATTTACTATTTACTATTTACTATTTACCTATTTACCTTATCGCCTTCTTCACATCACGGTAATGAAGTTGATTATGCAGGTAAAGCAATTTTATCATCTCACGCAAAACGGTTTCGCCGAGAAAGGGATGACGCCCTTTGATTTCAAGGTCAGAGTCTTGCAAGCCTGAAACCCAGTGAATAGAATTTCCGCGCACGGCTTTATATTGCTCGATCAACTCAGCGGGCGGCAAGTCTTTGGACTTTTCCTGCTGTTCGGCATTATAGCGGTCAATCGAAAAATCATCCGTCGCGCCCGCCCCACCCTGACGGATAGCCTCGAACAACTTGACCAGTCCGCGCTCAGAGGTGACAAAGTGAGCAAGCACATCGCGGACTGTCCACAACGCGCCTTCGGTGTAAACCTCCGCCCGCCACTGGTCAGCCGTCAACGCGGAAAAGATACCGACAAATTTATCGCCTTCGATTTTCAATCGCTCTGCAAGTTCTAAAGTTTCACTCATGCGTCATTTCTCCTGTTTACCTGTTTACCTGTCTACCTATTTACCGCCTACGGCTCCGCAAACTCCGCATAATTAATCGACTTCTTGCCCGTCGCAAACCAGTAATATTTCTTCATCTTTGAAATCTGCTCGATGAGACGTTTGCTGTCCTCAAAGTCTGTCCGCACATAATAATAATGCGTGTCGTAGGGGCTGTCGCCAAAGACCGCTGCCAGCACGTATCCTTTCGCCTCGGCATACTCCTTCATCGTGATCGTCATGCCAAACCAACGCTGGGCAAGGTTGGCTTCTGTCAATTTGGGCGGAACCAGCGGCGAGTAATAATCATGGAACATGATGATCTCTGGCTTGTACTGATCGAGATATTCGGTCGTCAAGAAACCCTTGTGCGCGATGAATTGGTCATTCAACCCCCAAACATCAATCGCATCCCAGCCCGAATAGTACGGAATCAAGCCCGCCTCGGTGGTGGCAATCACATAACCCTTGCCGCGATACTCTGCCAGCAATTTCCCCATCTCATAACGCCCATCGCTTTCGTAGGGGCGGGCGCAGGTTTGTTGATAGGACGTGAGGAAGCAGTTCTGGAACCAGGAATAATAAACCACCCCGGCGGATACGGCGACCAGGGCGGCGGCATACACTCCCTTTTCCCACGCTGAAAGTTGATTCTGTTTCGATGGGTCTCGGTACAGGCTGAAAAAAGCATCCCGCCCTACTCGACCCACATCACCCGCCAGCGGAATCCACGAGAGCAGGGCTATCGGAACAAGAGCGTATTGAAAACGCGCCCCGTAGTTCATCTCGTCTGAAATCAAAACGAACATCATCGCAAAGCCGAGGATGGGAATCAGATAGGCAAGCGTCTGTTTGGCGCGGGAGCGAAAGCCAAGGATGAAAGGGATACCAAGCGGCAGGCACAATCGCAGAAGATTCAAAAGCGAATTGTTATACGAGTCCCAATGCAACCCACTGCCGCCTTTTTTGTAGAACGGGTTGGGCAATGGATAGCCAAAATAATCCCAGCGCCACAAAAAATACGCGCCGCCCAGCAACAGGAACACCGCGCCAAAGGTAACAATAATCGAAATGGAGTTCTTGAGTCCGCGCATGATGAGGATGGCAAGCAACATCAACGCGGCGAGGATAACGCCTTCGGGGCGAATCAAGCCAGTGACGAGTCCGCTCAAGGCGAAGGCGAGAACCAGCCAAAAGCGTGGATTCGGCTCTCGAATCAGAATCAGCCCCAAAGTCCAGGTGACGGCGGCGGCGAGGGCAAAGAATGGGGTTCCGAAATAGGCTGAGACGTAGGAGAGTCCCGTTCCAACCGCCAGGTACAATCCGCTCAAAAAAGAAAGCGGAATGTTGGCGTTATGCAGGCGGCGGTTTCCCCAGTAAACAATCAACACGGTCAGCAAATGCGAGGCGAAACCAATGCCGCGCACCGCCTGCCCCACCGTCAAGCCGAGTTTGATGAGCGCGGCGGCGGCAACCATAAAAAGAAAATCCGTCGCGCCGTCCACTGGGGCTTCGCCAATATTCCAGACAATGCCATGACCTTCCGCAAGATGTTGAGCGTAGCGCATGAGCATGGCGGCATCTTCAAACGGCGGGATGGTGAAATCGACAAAGCGCGCGGCATAATACAGCGTGGACGCAATGAGAACAAGGGAAATAATGATGTCAGGGAGAAGTTTTTTAGAAGTCATCAGTAACCAATCTACCAACTTACCAATCTACCGACTTACCAACTTACCTACAACAGAGAATACCCGCCATCCACCACAATCGTTTGACCTGTGATGTACTCGTTGCGGATGAGAAACTCAAGCGCGGAGGTAATTTCATCCAGCGCGGCGGGTCGCTTGAGCGGAAGCCTCTCGACGAGTTGATCCCACGCTTCGGGCGTCACCACGCCTGAATGCAGGACAAGCCCAGGCGCAATGGCATTAACGCGGATAGTCGGCGCGAACGAGCGGGCAAGAACCTTGGTCAACGACTCCAAGCCCGCCTTGCTGACGGTGTAGGACGGATAGCGGCTCCAGGCTTTTTGCGCGGCAACGTCGCTGAGGCTGACAATCAGCCCGCCGTCCGTCATCCGTTTGGCAGCTTGTTGGGCAAGTAGAAATGGCGCGCGCAGATTCAGGTCGAGGGCGGAATCCCAATCGCGCAATTCAAGGTCGCGGGGATTGCCAACGGGCATGACCGCCGCAGAGTTGACCAACACTTTCAGCGGCGCATGAAATTCATCCACCATGCCAAACAGAAAATCCACTTTTTTAGGCACAGTCAAGTCGGCTCGAATCGGCAGACAATCCACGCCCAAAGCGCGGATTTCCTTTGCGGTTCTCTCCGCTTCAACCGCAGAGTGACGATAATGCAAGGCAATGGAATAACCCATGCGGGCAAGGGTCAAGGCAAATGCTTTGCCGAGTCGCTGCGCGCCGCCGGTCACAAGGGCAAGAGATTGATTCATGGGGGAATTGTAAACGAATGGCGATTCCAGGCTCAGGCTTTTTTCGCAGCAATCTTCAACAACCCGCTGTCTTCACCGTAACGCAGGATGAAATAATTGGCAAGCAAAGCCAACCCCGCCACCATATAACTGGCAGAATAGGCAGCCACCGAAACGAAGTTCAACACAACCTGCGCTGCTGACGAAATAAAATCATATCCACCCAGCCAGTAAAACGAGTCGACGCTGTCCGCCAGGGCAAAGAGGATCAACCCCCACCAGGGACGGCTCCATTGTCCGCGCCCAAAGAGGAAGGAAAGCCAAATTGCAACGCCCCCCTCTGTCGCATCGAAAACGGGGTACAGAACGGTAATGAATAAAATAATCCAGGCATAACCTTCGCCCAACCCAGCCTGCTCCGCCAGGTAGGTCAGGAAGGCGGTAACCAGCAAGGCAAGGGCAACCAAACCCAGGTAGATTCGCCGCCGGTATTTCGGCTTCGCCCCATACACCAGCCTGAGTTGGTAATAAAGCGAAAGACCGAGGAAAAAGTATCCTGCCAGCCAGAGCAGGTCAACCAGGCTGAATTCAGGGTAGGTTGTGTACCAGTAAATGGCGTCATAGACCATGCCGGCAACCTCGCCTGCCGTCCAACACCATAACCCGATGGCAAATGCCTGCCAGATGGAATAGGGCGTCTCGCCCGCCTCGAATTGGCGCATCAACAACGTTGCCGTGACCGCTGAACCAAGCGCCGGGAGCAGGGTAAGAACATCCAGCAATTTATCCTTCCAGAAAGGCGACATGGCTTCGGACATGGCTTCGGAAAAATAAATCCAAACGATGACGGCAAGCAAAATCACCGCCGCTGCCGCGCCAATCCGAATCACTTGAGGGGGGGAAATTTTCAAATTCGACATGTTCAAACGAGTCATCCTATTCCGAAAATGCCGCGGGAATCAAACGCTGCGACTGCAACACGGCGCGTTCTTCGGAATCAATTTGGTCGAAGGTTTCGTTCAACAATCTTTGGGTCAGGTTACTGCCGATTACAAAATTCATCTGCGCGCCCATCGCCATGAACAAGGCTCTGTAGGCATGGGCGGCGTCCATCAAATAAGGGAAAAAGTGCAAATCCAGCATGTCCCTGCCATCGAAAACGATTTTCCAACGCCAGGGTTGAACTTGACGGTTCAACTCGCGATCCATCATTTGCAATAATTTTTGCCCGACCATTTCCTGATAGCGATTAAGAATACCGCCGCTCCAATGAATTGCCCCCTGCCGCAAAACCGTATATCGGAACATTTGCGCGGCGGGATGGTGGGAATAGGAAGTAACCTCCCACGCGGAATCATCCGCGCTGCCCGGTCGGGGAAAATCGCCAAAAAATCCCTGTGGGGTCGCAAATATCAGATCGGATTTTTGAGGCTCGCCCTGCCAGAAAAATGAAAACCCGTGATAACTTTTGGACTTGACTTCGACCAGCCCGCTCCAGCGGGATTGCTTCCATTGGTCAAGGCAACCACGCCAGGCTTCCTCATTCGCAACTGAAAACTTATTCTCCACCTGGGATTCCAACGCCAGCATCAGCAAGCGTCCGGCAACATCGGGCAGGTTGATGGCGCAGGGATGAGAGTCGCCCAATGCGGAAAACTCTGCCAGCGACATGGACCTGCCTCCCCCATCTTCGAGCAAGTACGCCGTTCCCGGCTCTCCGTTGATAAAAAACAAAACGGCAGACTTCCCGCTCTCTTCATGTTTCTCGATCAACCCTGTCGCATTTTCGCCGCGGAAATAGACCTCTGCATTAATGGGAGAGGTTTCGAGCGGAACGTCTTCAATCTGGCGAAAGAAATGTTTCATGAAAATATCGATGAATAAGGGCGTGTTCTATAAAAATTTTACTTGATTTTTCAGCCTTTCATGATTGCAGTTTTGTTCAGGAAAAACCTGCCTTCGATTACCGCAATCCGGCAAATAAATCCGTTTCGATTTCCCTGCCGCCGTTCACAAGGCTGAAGACTCGGTAAAAAGCGCCCTGCATGGCGAGAACAGAGGCAGCGGCTTCTTCGGGCATATCTGCCAGCGCGCCCAGAGTCAGCAACTGGCTGCGATGACAACGAATGGCGCGCCAGGCTGTCTTGCAATATTCAGTCATCTCGATGCGCGTCGTCACCATCCAATCCTTCCACGGAAATTCACCGCGAACTTCATCGCCAACCTGAAACGACATATCGCCCATAAACGGCGCAATCAGGTCGATAAAACGCTCGGCATCCACCATGTAATAGAATTTCGAGACGCGATGGGCGGGGAGATTTTCCGCATCTCGATATGCGGAATCTGCCGCGCAAACAACCGCCGCAGAAGTGAATTGTCCAATGGCAATATGATCGGGATGACCGTAATTTCCATCGGGCGGAAAGGTCACAATCACCTGCGGCTCGATGCGGCGAATATGGGCGACAATTTTATCGATGGCTTCGGCGTGGGGAGCCTGATCGACCTCCCCGTCGATGTAATCGAGAAAATGCAATCCTTTCATGCCGAGTTCCTTGACGGCGCTTTCCAACTCATGGGAGCGAATTTCACCCAGCCCGCCCAAGCCCGGATTCTGTTCCTCGGGACCGAACCAGCCCCGCTCGCCGCGCGAAGCACAGACGAGGGACACCTCCACCCCTTCGGCGGAATATTTCGCCAGCGTGCCGCCCATTCCCATTGATTCATCGTCGGGGTGGGCAAAAACAACAAGCAGTCTCAAGTTCTCCATAAATTCTCCCATTTGACACAAACACCCCAAAGGTCTTGAAGCCCTTTAGGGTGTTCGACGTGTTTAATTCGAAAAATTATTTTTGCGCGAGTTTTTGCAGGGCTTCGGGCGTTAGATTGAATGCCTTTGCAAAGCCAGCTACAAAACGCGCGCCCTTGATTTTGACGCGCCACAAACCGAAATCGGAAAATTCGAACAAGCGCGCGGCTGCGGGAAAACGCTCGATATACCTGGCTTTAGCG
>Ga0172367_10007336_pt1 | contig 12662 bp, 12 predicted proteins | sample Lak10m_FD_114542 | JGI IMG/M metagenome (GOLD analysis project Ga0172367, IMG submission 114542) | Freshwater microbial communities from Kabuno Bay, South-Kivu, Congo - kab_022012_10m | ecosystem: Environmental > Aquatic > Freshwater > Lake | place: Democratic Republic of the Congo: South-Kivu...
AAGGCAGATTGAGTTCCACAGCGCAGGCGCTACGCACCGCGAACGCCTGTTCCGCGCCGGCAACCAGCTTGGCAAAACGTGGTCATCGGCCTACGAGATCGCCTTTCACCTCACCGGCCAGTACCCGGACTGGTGGAAGGGCAAGCGGTGGGCGCGTGGCGTTACCGGCTGGGCACTTGGCGAGTCGATGGAATCCACCCGCGACACGTTGCAACGACTATTGCTTGGTCGCCCGAGTGAGTGGGGCACCGGCACCATCCCCCAGGCATCCATCCTCGACATCAAGCGGGCGCAAGGCATCGCCGATTCTGTCGATTGCATCTTCGTGCGCCATGTGTCGGGCGGTGTGTCGCGCCTGTACTTCAAGTCCTATGAGAAGGGCCGATCCAAGCTCCAGGGCGAGACGCTGGACTTCGCCGCGCTGGACGAGGAACCTCCGCTCGACATCTACACCGAGGTGCTGACCCGAACCAACGCGACCAAGGGCATCGTCTGGATCACCTTCACGCCGCTGCTGGGCATGTCGGAGGTGGTGCGCCTGTTCCTCCAGAACCCGACGCCAGACCGTTCGGACACGAACATGACCATCGACGACGTGGCGCACTACACACAGGAGGAACGCGACCGCATCGTTTCGAGCTACCCGGAGCACGAGCGCGAGGCCCGCGCCAAGGGCATCCCGATTCTTGGCAGTGGCCGTGTGTTCCCGATTGCCGAGTCGGCCATCACCGTAGAACCGTTCCAGTTGCCCGACATCTGGCCACGCATCGCCGCCACCGACTTCGGCTGGGATCACCCGTCGGCATCCGTCTGGCTGGCATGGGATCGAGACACGGACACGATCTACGTCTATGACGCCGTGCGGGTGCGCGAATCGACGCCAGCCGCCCAGGCGCCGTTCATCCTGTCACGCGGGCCGTGGATTCCGATGGCGTGGCCACACGACGGCTTGCAGCATGAGAAGGGTTCAGGCTTCCAGTTGGCCCAGCAGTACCGGGACGCGGGCATCAACATGCTGCACGAGATGGCACAGTTCCCCGAGACAGGCGACGAGAACGGGCACAAGGTCAGCCGCGTGTCCGTGGAGGCTGGCGTGCTGGGCATGCTGGAGCGCATGAAGGCCGGCAAGTTCAAGGTGTTCTCGAACCTGAACGAATGGTTCGAGGAATTCCGGCTGTACCACCGCAAAGACGGCAAGATCGTCAAGTTGCAAGACGATCTGATGGCCGCCACGCGCTACGCCTACATGATGCTGCGCTATTCCGAAGTGCCGCCCGATCCTCAGAAACTGCTACTCAACCCACGGAGAGACTATGACTGGCGTGCAGGCTGATTCACTCACAGCGGAACAGGACTTCGCTTTCAGGCCAGCGCCCCAGCGGGCCTGCCGGGATTTCCTTGGTATGCACCACCTTCGCATGCTTGCCGCTGCGCTGGCAGTGGGCGTCAGCCTCCTGTATCGCTGCCGCTTTCAGCGAATCGGTACTGACCAATCCGCTGCTGCCCTGATGTGTGACCGTGGCCAGACCTTCGCTACGCGGCACGACGCCGGTTGTTGGCGTGGCACACCCGGACAAGACCACCAGCAATGCCGCCACAACGCTCGTTTTCATCATCATTCACCCCTTTCTTTGCCTACCGTCGAATTGCTGCACGACACCCACAATACCCTAGGGGCAAAGCATAACCGGACGAGATACTTATGCCAATCGGCGACATCCAACTGAATAACGAGGCGATTGACCGCGATTACGCGGGCTATCCCGGCGCCAATGCAGGCGGGCCGACGATGGCATCTCGCTTCCAACACGACCAGAAACCACGCGGCAATGTCGTGATGGGCGAGGCGCCGACAGATGCCGGCGACCCCAACGCCATCCCGGACGATCTGGAGAACACTGCGCTGCCCCGCGCCCAGGTCGAAATGTTCCTGCGCGAGATCAAGCACCAGCCCCACTGGCGCCGCGAAGCTGACCGGGCCGCCGACTACTACGACGGCAACCAGCTTTCGCCTGAAACCGTCGAACGCCTCAAGGATCGCGGCCAGCCGCCGCTGATCGCCAACCTCATTAAGCCGACCATCGACACCGTGCTTGGCATGGAGGCCAAGACGCGCACCGATTGGCGCGTGCGACCCGAGGACGACGAGGAATGCGACGACGATCTGGCCGAGGCGCTGTCGCTCAAGCTCAAGCATGCCGAGATCGAATCCCGCGCCGACCGCGCCGTGTCCGATGCCTACGCCGCACAGTGCAAGGCGGGGCTTGGCTGGGTGGAAGTGGCCCGTGAGCATGACCCGTTCAAGTGCCCGTACCGCGTCAAGTACGTGCATCGCCGTGAAATCTTCTGGGACTGGCGGGCCGAACAGCCCGACCTGTCCGACGCCCGCTATCTGGTGCGCCGACGCTGGCTTGAACTGGAGCACGCCATTGCGCTGATGCCCCAGTACGCCACGCTGTTCCGCATGACGACCGGGGGCTGGGCAGGATTTGACCCACTGCTGGAGCAGGACTCTCGCCTGGTGCAGTCGTGGGAGATCGAGCGCGACACGCGCATTGCCGCCGTCGATTGGCGCGACATCCAGCGCATGCGCATCTGCCTGTACGAAATCTGGTACCGCAAGTGGGTGCGCGGCTACGTCATGACGCTGCCCAACGGCACGACCATGGAGGCGGATTTCAACAACCCGCGCCACAACGAGGCCATCGTCGCCGGGTTCGCCAAGGTCAAGCAGGCCACGTTCCAGAAGGTGCGCCTCGCTTGGTATACCGGCCCGCACTTCCTCTACGACGTGCCCAGCCCGTACAAGCACAACCAGTTCCCCTACGTGCCGTTCTTCGGCTACCGGGAGGATCTGACCAACGTACCCTACGGCCTGATCCGGGCCATGATTTCTCCGCAGGACGAGATCAACGCCCGCAAGTCCAAGATGCTGTGGAGCCTGAACAGCCGGCGCGTGGTGACAGACTCTGACGCCGTGCTTGACCACAACAAGATCGCTAGCGAAGTTGCCCGCCCGGACGCCTACATCATCCTTAACGCCAACCGCAAACCGACCAGCACTTTCCGTGTCGATCCGGGCGGCGAACTGGCTACGCAGCAGTTCCAGGTGATGCAGGAGAGCAAACAGGAGATTGCCGAGGCCTCCGGTATCCACAAGGCCATGATGGGCCAGAACACCAACGCATCGTCAGGTCTGGCCATCAACTCGCTGGTGGAGCAGGGCTTGAACACCCTGGCCGAGATCAACGACAACTACCGCTACTCCCGCCGTCTGGTGGGTGAAATGCTGTTCGAGTTGGTCAAGCAGAACCTGATGCAAGGCCCGACCCGTGTGGTCGTCGGCGAAGGCAACCAGAAGAAGGCCATCCCGCTGAACCAGCCAGCCATCGACGAGCAAACCGGCCAGCAGGTCATCAAGAACGACGTGGCCAAGGTCAAGGCCAAGGTGGTACTCGACGACATCCCGAGCACGCCGACCTACCGCATGCAGCAGTTGCAGATGCTGACCGAGATCACTAAGAGCCTGCCGCCCCAGTTGCAGGGCTTCGTTGTGGATTTCGTCATCGAGGCGACCGACATGCCCGGACGGCACAAGCTGGCCGAGCGCCTGCGTGCTGCCGTCGGCATTCAAGACCCAGAGCAGCAGCAGGCCGCAGCACAGGCGCAAGCCCAGGCGCAGCAGCAAGCTCAGGCAATGGCACAGAAAACCTTTGTGCTGGACGCGGCAGAGGCGGCAGCGCGAATCAGGAAGCTGAACGCAGAGGCAGAGGAAACCATGACGAGAATCCGGCAGACATCCATGCCACTAGTTCAACCGCAGCCGCCTGTCATTCAAACGCCAATCATCCAGTAGTTGTCTCCCCGCAGCCGCCACTTTCCCGCCAACACGGCGGGATTTTTTTCCTGTTGCCTATTTCCGTAACCGAATCGTCAAGGATTTACGCCTGCGAGTCGAATTGCTCTGACGACCCTATATTCACTCCCACGATAAGCGATTCCCCGCCATGGGTTATTGGTGCTTATCGGAACCCGCAAACCAACGCGATACGTGGAGTGAAGCTAAATGGGCATCGAACTTGATCTGAACAACCTTTCCGACAACCCCGAGGACTTGCAAAAGGTCTTTGAGCAGCTTGAGGCCGGTGGAGAACCGACCGCAGCCGCGCCCAAGGAACCCGAACCAGCGCCCAAGGAGCCGGAGAAGGCCCAGAGCAACGACGATCCGGCAAACAAGGAACCACAGAAGGCCGAGCAGGGCTTGTCTGACAACGAGGACGATGCCGCTGGTGTCGCCACTAAGGACGGAAAGCACGTCATTCCGTACTTGGTACTCAAGAGCGAGCGCGACCGCGCCTCGCGGGCTGAACAAATCGCCCGTGAAGCACAGGAGCGAGTAGCCACGCTGGAGTCTCAGTTGAAGGCAGGCAATCAAGGGGCGAACAACGGTGAAGGCGCCCGCACCGACCCGCAACAGCCAACTGCAAGCGATCTGTCAGCCGAAGATCTGGAAGCACTGAAAGAGGATTTCCCGACGGTCTATAAGGCGGTGATGGCGTCCATGGCAGCAGCCAAGGCGCTGGAAGCCAAATTGCAGCCGGTTGAGGAAAGCGTGCGCAGCACAGAAGCCGAGCGCGAACGATCTGCCACTGAGGCAGTGCAGGACGCGATTGACTCGGTGCCGAAGCTGGCGCACATCCAGGCGACCAACAAGGACGCTTTTGAACTGGCCAAACAGTTCGATGCAACCTTGCGGACACAAAGCGCCTGGGTAAGCAAGCCTCTGACGGAACGCTTCGCCAAGGTCACGGAGATGGTGGAGAGCGCCATCGGGCCGATTGATTTGCCGGGTAGCAAAAAGGCTTCACCAAGCGCCGAGGATTTGGCAAAGGCAGCGAAGGCCAAGGCGGAACAAGACGCCAAGACCAGTCGGACGAATGTGCCGACCTCCCTTTCCGAGTTCCCGGCAGGCCAGCATGCAGCGCAGGACGAACGAGAGGCCGCTGAACAGCTTACGCATCAGCAACTGGCCGAGAAGTTCGCCGGCATGAATGCCGACCAAATGGATGCGTACTTCCGATCCCTTTAATCCGTAACGAGGACACAAAAAAATGTCTACCAATATCCCAGTCGGTTCCGCCCTTGCGCGGAAAATCTACTCGGTGGGCCTGTTCACCCGTGTGCAACACTCCCCCGGCTTCATGAACCTGATCTCCGGCGAAATGCCGAAGGAAGGTTCGTTCGCTGCCAAGACCAAGGGCCAGACCTCCCCGGACTACCCCATCGTCAAGGCCGGCGATCTGGCCAAGGGCGCGGGCGATACCGTCTCCATCGACCTGTTCAACATCCTGCAAGGCAAGCCGGTGATGGGCGACAAGCGCATCGAAGGCCGCATGATGCAGCTCACCTACTCCAGCATGGACGTGCGCATCGACCAGGTGCGCGGCGGTGCTGACTCCGGTGGTCGCATGACCCAGAAGCGCACGGTGCATAACCTGCGCAACATCTCCATGGCTGGCCTCCAGGCATGGATGCAGCGTCTGGAAGATCAGACCGCGCTGGTGCATCTGGCCGGTGCCCGTGGTTCGCAGCAAACCTCCGATTGGGTGGTGCCGCTGCAATCCGACGCCGACTTTGGCGAGATCATGGTCAATACCGTCAAGGCGCCGACCAAGAACCGCTACTTCGCGGCCAACGATGCCACCACCCCCGCCGACATCGGCACCAACGACGCGCTGACCTTGCAGGACATCGACCGCATCGTGGCTCAACTGCGTGAATCCCCCGTGGTCATGCAGTCTGTCAAGATCAAGGGCGACGACCGCGCATGGAACGACCCGCTGTGGGTGATGTTCGTCACCGAGCGCCAGTGGCTCTACCTGCAAAGCCGTACCAGCCAGACCACCTGGCGGCAGGCTGTGCAGTACGCCTTCGAGCGCAAGAGTGGCGGACTCAAGCATCCGCTGTTCGACGCCTACGAGACGATCATGTGGAGCGGCGTGCTCATCAAGCGCATGAACCGTTACGCGATCCGCTTCGAGGCGGGCGATTCCGTCGTCACCGACACTGGCGGCGCTGACGGCCTGACCTATACCGAAAGCACGGTTCAAACCGCGCAGCCGGTGGATCGCGCCGTTATCGTGGGTGCGCAGGCGATGGCCAAGGCCTACGGCAAGTCGGCCTCTGACTACTTCTACGACTGGTCTGAGAAGGAAGTCGATCACGGCAACAGCATCGAAACCGTGGCTGCCAGCATGACCGGTTCCGCCAAGATCCGCTTCAAGATCGACGGCGCAGATACCGACTTCGGCGTGGCCGTGGTCGATAGCTACGCACCTGATCCTGCCTCGGCGGCTGGCCGTACCCTGCTGGGTTCCTAATCGAGAATTTCTCGACGGAATCTGACGGATTGAGGATTAACGGGGGCTTCGTCCCCCACTTCTGAAAAGGAAACTGAGATGGCCACCATCAATGCACCAACCCTTCTGGACGTTCAGTACAGCGGCGATTGCCCGCTTGCCAACGCCCACGGCCAAGCCGAACTGTCGTCCGCGCAAATCGGCGACAAGGTACGCCTGGTCAAGCTCTACGCTGGCACCAAGGTCTATGACATGCATGTCGTGTTCGATGATCTTGGCGGCGCTGGCGCAGTGCTCGACATCGGCTTCGAGTATGTCAACGGCGAAGCTGGCGGCAGCGCCAATGCGTTCTTCAACGACATCGACGTGGCAACGGCAGCCGGCAGTGTTCGCGGGGCTTTCGCTCCCGTCACGCTGGCCTACGACGCCTACATCATCGCCACCGTTGCAGGCGCTGCGCAGACCGGCACCCTCGACGTGGTGACGACCTTCGAGTTCAAGGGCAAGTAATTGCCCCTGAATCGACAGTGACGCGGGGGCGGCTCATTCACTTGGGCTGCCCCCGTTTTTGTTGAACACAAGGAGAACACCATGTCCAACCTCGTACCCGTCGTCTATGTCGGCAACAAGCCGCATGCCTTCGACAACATCGCGCATTCCGGCAAAAGCTGGCAAGGCAAGGGCGATGTGCAGGAAGTGACCGATGCCCAGGCCAAGCTGTTGCTGAAATACCCCGACCAGTGGGCGCTGGCCAATGAAGCCGACCGTGCCGTCGTCGATGCACCGGTATCCATCCAGTCGCAGGACGAGAACGGCGAGGCTGTGACCATCGACCCGGACGACTTGAAGAAGCCGCTGGAGAAGATGAACAAGGCCGAGCTTTCCGCACTGGCCAAACAGTCGTGGGACAAGGAACTTGACCCGGCCATGACAAAGAAAGCCATGATCGACCAGATCGAGGAATGGCAGCACGAGCTTGGCGCCTGAGTCGAATAGCCGACCGCCTTTCATAATCGGCTGAAACACTGGGGGCAAAGCCTTGGCCAACATCAAGTATTCCGAACTGCTGGACGAAGTGCTGCCGTATTTGGCTGCTGACCCGTCCGACCCGGTGACGGAGAACGCCATCAAACGTTCCGTCATCGAGTTTTGCTCCGGTTCGTGGATCTGGAAGCATCTGCCCGACCCGCTGGACGTGGTTGCTGGTGAAAACGCCTACGACCTTGAACCGCTGCCGGGAACGGATGTGACCACGGTACTGGCCGCCGAGCTTGATGGCGTGCCGCTGGCCGCCAAGGACATCCCCTGGCTGAACCGGGAAATCCCGCGCTGGCGCACCGTGGCCGCCAGCCCAAAGTATTTCACGCAGGTCGATACCGAGCAGGTCATTCTGGCCGCGCTACCGGACGCCAACATCACGGCAGGCCTGACGCTCACACTGGCCTTGCAGCCGTCGCAGGCCGCAACCAGCTTCCCGAAGTGGATTTTCAACCAGTACCTCTATGTACTGGCCGAGGGGGCGCTTGCCAAGCTGATGATGATGCCGAACAAGCCATGGACGGACATTCAGAACGGCGCCGACCGCCGCACCAAGTTCGAGGCCGGTATTGCCAACGCCCGCGCTTCTGCCGTGTCGGCACTGGGCAGCGCGCCGCAGCGCGTCACTGCCCAACATTAAGGAACCGACATGGGAACGATCATTGCCAACAGCGTCATCGAGAAGGCGCAGACCATCCTGCAAGACACAACCGGCGTGCGCTGGCCTGTCGCCAATGAACTGCTTGGCTGGCTCAACGACGGCCAGCGTGAGGTAGTCATCCTCAAACCCAACTCGCACGTCAAGAACATCGCCGTGCGTCTGGCTGCTGGCACCAAGCAGAGCCTGCCAACCGACGGCGTGCAATTGATCGACGTGGTGCGCAACATGGGCGCTGATGGCAACACACCGGGCCGCGCCGTTCGCATCGTCATGCGCGAGATTCTGGACGCCCAGGTGCCGAACTGGCACATCGCCACGGCTTCCGCCGACGCAAAGCACTACGTCTATTCCTTGCTCGATCCAAAGAACTTCTACGTCTATCCGCCGCAGCCTGCCGCCAATCAAGGCTACGTCGAGATGGTCTATGGCGCGGCGCCTGCCGATGCCACGCTGAACGGGCCGATCACGCTGGACGACATCTACCAGAACGTGCTGGTCGATTACATCCTGTACCGCGCCTACAGCAAGGACACCGAATATGCCGCTGACCAGAACCGGGCAGCGACACACCAGAACGCCTATATCGCTGCGCTTACCGGCAAGGCAAAGGTGGAAGTGGGGGCCAACCCCAATTCAATGGCTCCGGCCAATCCCAACGTCACGCCTAACACCCGCTAACTGAAAGGAGCATCGAAATGGGCGCTTTTAGCAACTACCTCGAAGAAAAGATCGTTGAGCATTTCTTGCGAAACAACGCGATCACACCGCCAACCACGGTCTATGTGGCGCTGTTCGAGTCCGACCCCGGCGAAGCCACGGGCGGTACCGAGACGGCCTACACCGGCTACGGGCGGCAGTCGGCCACATGGACGGCACTGGACGCCAACGGCCAGACCAAGAACGTCGGCGCCTTGACTTTCCCGGCCAACGGAAACGCATCGGCCAGCGTGACCATCACGCACCTGGCGCTGTACGACGCGGCCACCAACGGCAACCGTCTGTTCTACGCGCAACTGTCAGCCTCCAAGACGCTTTCGCCGGGTGACGTGCTTTCGTTCGCCGCCAACGCTATCGTCTTTGGTCTTGACTAAAGGGTTGAGGTTTCCTCAATCCTGACGTGACGTGAACGGGGCAGTTAACGGATTCTCGATCAATGGCACGGTACTTCCCTCTTGGGTAGTCCGTGCTGTTGTCGTTGCCACTGCCGCCGCGACCGTCGCCAGCAGCGAACCGACACGCACCACCTACGCCTCGGCTCACGGTGATGCAGCCGTCGTCGTCTCGCTGACCCAGACGCACACCATTCAGGCGCGTGCTACCGGCACAGCCTCAGTTTCATCCAGCATCGAACCGACGTTGGAGTTCGCCGGTTCCAGCTTGGCCACGGCCACGGCCACCGGTAACGGCGCAGTTCGCCGTGATGTATGGGCCACTGCCGGGGGTGACGCCACCTGTACCGCCGACGCACTGACGGCACAGGCTATCGGCGAGGCGCAGGCTTTCGCGGTTTCAACCGTCGATCTGGCGCTGGCGCACATCATCCACCCAGGACGATCGGTCACGCTTTGCGAGGCCAGTGGCGAGGCCAGTGGCGACGTGACGCGCTACCCGACCGTGCTGCTGACCTATGGCTACTCCGGGCCGTCGTGGGGCGAGGCCTCAGTCAAGCGCAATGGCAACGACTACTTCGAGCACGACGGCTACAGTCTGTCCACTAGCACGGCCACCAGCCTTGTCGAGCAAGACAAGACCAAGATCATCGCCACGCTGGGAGCGTTCGACTTCGGCAACGGCACGTCTGGAGCCAACAGCTTCATCGTGTATTCCGCACGGGCAACCGGTACGGCGATCAACACGCCGCAGCTTGTTCCGGCAACGCACATCTACCGACCGACGGCCAATGCCACAGGCACGGCTACCTGCACGGCAGACGCTACGCGAGTGGTCATGCCGACCGCAACCGGGTTGAGCGAGTCCATCACCTACGGCCCAAAAGCACGCATCCGGTACGCCAGCAGCGGGGCCGGCTCCATGGGGGCCAGTGTCGTGCAGGCGCTGGGTGTGCGCATGGCCATGGCGCAGCAGGACGGCGCTACGGCTGGCGCCACACTGGCCGAAGGCATTGTGTTCGGCATGCAGCACTGGGGCGCGACAGACGTAGGGCTGGCTGGCGTCACCACGCAATCCAGGGCCGATGTTTCCTATGCCGCCACCGGTATCGCATCGCTGGCCATGGCTGTGTCGCTGGACAGTACGCCGACGCTGCTGAAATTTGGCCAAGTCGATGCCGTGATGGCAACCGCACTGGTGGGCCGCGCTTTCGCCCTGGCCAACTCGGAAATCCGGGCGCCGGATGACCGCTACATGATCGTGGGGCAGGAAGATCGCGCCATGGTCGTCTCCGCAGAAGAACGAATGATGGTGGTGACAGCATGAACCTCGGGAACTTTACCAAGCAGCCGGTCGAGATCATCGACTACGACATCGACTACAGCGAGTGGCTGACCGCAGGCGACAACGTGCAGGCCGCATCGGTCGAAGTGGCGCCCATCGGGCTGACGGTCGAATCGACCTTCATCAACGACCCTCGCGTGAAGATCTGGGTTTCTGGCGGCACCACAGGCACCACCTACAAGCTGACCGTCACGGCTACGACCGCAGATGGCCGCGTCAAGCAGGACGAATTCAAGGTCAAGGTGAAGGACATCTGACATGACACAGGTTTTCAAGAACAACGCCTACGCATCACTGTCCGCTGAATTGTCGGCAGCCGGCACGCTGGCAACCCTGGCCGCTGGGCAAGGGGCACGCTTCCCGGCACCGACAGGCGGCGATCACTTCCTGGCCACGCTGATCCTGCTGGACGGCAATGGCGCAGAGGCGGGTTGGGAGATCGTGAAATGCACGGCACGCGCCACCGACGGCCTGACCATCGAACGGGCGCAGGAAGGCACCACGGCACGCATCTGGCCTGTCGGAAGCCGTATTGAGCTACGCACCACGGCGGGCACGCTGGATAGCTTCACCGATACCGCGCAGGCCGCTGCCGCCGCCCCCGTGCAGAGTGTATTCGGGCGCACGGGCACCGTGACGCTGCAAGGCGCAGACGTAACCGGTGCACTTGGCTTCACGCCGCTGGACGCAGCCCAGAAAAGCGCAGCCAACGGAATCGCGCCACTTGGTTCTGATAGCAAGGTGCCTGCCGCGTACCTACCTTCCTATGTCGATGACGTGCTGGAGTACGCCAACCTTGCCGGGTTTCCGGACATTGGCGAGACGGCCAAGATCTACGTGGCGCTGGACAGCAACAAGACTTATCGCTGGACAGGCTCTGCCTATGTCGAGATCAGCCCATCACCCGGCACCACAGATTCATTGACCGAAGGCGCGACCAACCTCTACTTCACAACGGCACGGGCACGGGCCGCGCTGAGTGCTACTGGAGCAGTGACATACAACAGCGCGACCGGTGTGATTTCAGCAGAGCTTACGTCGGGCTACTCGTCAAAAACTGTCTCAACCAACACCACACTTGCCGCCGATACCGAATACGAGACAGGCCGCAATTTGCGTATCAACCACGGCGTCAATCTGGCCATCCCGGCATCAACCAAGCTGATCGTGCGTAAGTACGCAGCAGGCTCATCGCTTTAACAGGAGAAAACTATGTCCATGCAACTTGATTCAGCCAGTGGTTCCATTACGCTCATCCCCGAGGACGGCGCAGGAAACGTCAATGTCACGGTGCCACGCGGCGGGTTTGCTTCAGTTCCGGCCTACGGGCTGTTCGCAAAAGCAGACTCGACCACCGTCGCATTCACCAAGACTGCTGCTGGCGCCGCAAGCGTCAAGGCTGGAACGAAGGTCGACGTGGCCGGAACATTGGTGCAGTTCGCCAGCGCGACCGCTATTACCATGCCGACTCTCACGGCTGGCACTGACTACGCTATCTGGGTAAAGGACGACGGCACCATTCAGGCATCGAGCAGCCATACGTCTGCACCAGGCGCTGGCAACTGGCGCAAGATCGGCGGCTTCCATTACGCTCCGGGCGGCAATGCGGCGGCGCAATCAGGTGGCGATACCACGCCGGCTATCAATGCCTACTCCTTCTGGGATCTGAAATTCCGCCCAGCATGCTCCGACCCTCGCGGCATGACGCTGGTTGCCGATTCGTTCTGGTCTGACATCTATCTTTTGGGTGTCGATCACCTGACCAATGGAACATCGAAGTACAACGTGACCATTGCCGACGGCAGCAGCCCGCCGAAAATCCCGACAAAGTTTGGCGGAAACGGCAGCACGGCCTATTCAACGCTCAATTGGTGGGAAGCCAACGAGGTTCTGCAATCGTGGGGCAAGCGATCTCCGACCTATGACGAGTTTGCCGCGCTGGCCTACGGTACCACCGAGGCAAGCTCTGTTGGCACCGATCAAGGCAGCACCATCCTGAATGCCGCCTACACGTCCAAATGGGGATGCATCCAGTCCTCTGGATGCATGTGGGTATGGGGCGGTGAGTTTGGCGGCGGCGCAGCGGCAGCAAGTTGGACGGCGAATACCGGAGGACGGGGTTCTACTTATCAGATGGAAAACGCCGTGCT
>Ga0172367_10007338_pt1 | contig 12661 bp, 11 predicted proteins | sample Lak10m_FD_114542 | JGI IMG/M metagenome (GOLD analysis project Ga0172367, IMG submission 114542) | Freshwater microbial communities from Kabuno Bay, South-Kivu, Congo - kab_022012_10m | ecosystem: Environmental > Aquatic > Freshwater > Lake | place: Democratic Republic of the Congo: South-Kivu...
ATCCAACAACAATGGCAACTCGGGGTCGCTGGGGATTTGTGGATTCTCAACACCAATACCATCACGATAGGCTTCTAATAAACACTCTTCTAAGGGAATAGGGTTGCGCAGTGCTGGCAAGCCTCCGTTAATCGCACACGCACCGACCGCTACCAAAATTTTGCAGTTTTTACGAAACTCGCGCAGCACATGGACGTTTTCTGAATTACAGACGCCGCCTTCAATTAAGCCAATGTCACAAGAATGACAGTGTTCAATATCTGTTAACGGTGAACGATCAAATTCGGCAACTTCAATCAAAGCGAGTAAACGCTCATCTAAATCCAAAAATGACATATGACAACCAAAGCATCCAGCCAATGAAGTAGTTGCGACTTTTAATTTATTTGCCATGTTCTTGCTCCAAAGCCACTCTGCCAATCGTGTGATGATCATAAATCCGCTGGCCAATCGGGACTTGATAAGCGGTATGTTTAATCAAAATCGCTCCAGTGGGACAGATATGGGCCGCAGTATCATTAACATCAATCTCACTATCTTTTAGTTCACCCGTGGGCGAGTTGATGATTAAACGTTTATTAATCCCCCGCCCACTGATACCAAACACATTTTTACCGTCCTTTTCGCGGCTAGCTCGCACACACAAATTGCAAAAAATACAGCGATTATGATCAATCAAAATATCAGGATGTGAGGCATCGACAGCTCGATGTGGGTAAAAATGCGGAAAATGGTTATCCAGCATATTTAACTGATAGCCAACCGCCTGTAATTGGCAATTGCCGCTTTTTTCGCAAGAAGGGCATAAATGATTGCCTTCGATAAACAGCATTTGGATAATCTTGCGGCGGTCTTGTTTAAGTTGTTCGGTATTATTTAAAATCGTTTGCCCTTGTGCCGCTGGAAAGGTGCAAGCAGAACAATTGCGACCATTAACATTCACCGTACACAACTTACAGCTACCATGCGGGGTATAGCCAGGTTTGTGACATAAATGTGGAATATAAACCCCAGCTGCGGTGGCGGCTTCGATAATGGTTTGACCGTCGCTAAATTCAATGCGTTGACCATCGATAGTTAAACTGGCCATTATTCCTCCACTTGCTGTAAATGTGCAGCGGCGTCATTACGATGCGCCATCTGTCGAGCGGTTTCTAACGCAGCGTCCAAATCAAATCCTGGCTCGTAGCTGATATTTTTTAATTGCTGTTGGTACAGCTCAGGGTAACGCTGCAAAGTGGTTAAAATCGGATTAGCTGCAGTTTGGCCTAAACCACAATGACTGTAGTTTTTCAGCAATTGCGAAATCAGGTCTAATTCCACCACATCACCCGCCGAGCCATGCCCGTTAGCGATTTTATCCAGCTGTTTTTTTAATAATGAAGTACCGACTCGGCATGGGGTACAAAAGCCGCAACTTTCATGGGCAAAAAAATCGGTGAAATTTTGGACAATGTCGAAAATATTGCGTTGATGATTGAAAACAATAAAAGAGCCACCGGTGGCTAGGTCTTCAAAAGCAATTTGGCGATTAAACTCCTGATTAGAAATGAAGCAACCCGATGGACCACCCATTTGGACACCCAGCACATTTTCAGCACCACAATCGTTCAGTATCTGAGTAACAGTTGTACCGAAGGGATATTCATAAATCCCCGGCTTTTCACAATCGCCACTAATGCTGAGAATTTTGGTGCCGGCTGATTTTTGAGTACCCACATTGGCAAACCATGCACCGCCATTGACAACAATTGCTACTGCGGCTAAAAAGGTTTCGACGTTGTTGACTACGGTTGGTTGATTCAAATAGCCTTGGCTGACAGGATAGGGCGGTCGATTACGAGGAATACCGGGCTTACCTTCTAAAGATTCAATCAAAGCCGATTCTTCGCCACAAATATAGGCGCCAGCACCTAAGCGAATTTCAATATCAAACGCTAAGCCTTGATTAAGAATATTGGTACCTAACAATCTATCATCACGATGCTGCTGCAAAACCGCGTTGAGTTGATCGTAAAGATATAGATATTCACCACGCAGGTATAAAAAGCCTTGTTGAGCACCAATAATCGCCGCACAAATCGTCATGCCCTCAAATACTTGATCAGCGTAACGATTCAATAAAACGCGGTCTTTAAATGTGCCAGGCTCACCCTCGTCGGCATTACAAACCACATAGCGTTGCTGACTAGCTTCTTCAGCGCAAAACTGCCATTTCTGCGCAGTTTTAAAGCCCGCGCCGCCTCGGCCGCGTAAACCTGATAAATCAATTTCCGCTAAACTTGCGGCCAAACCTTTGGTGAAAGTTGCGTTTAAGCCAGTTGATTTTTCAATCGGTGCACTGAGCAATAAATCCACTTTGCGAATTTGATCGGCAACGGTAAATAATTCTGGCGGCCACTCGCTGATAGGTTTTTGTGCTTCGATAAGAGCAGTAATAAGGTCAATGGTGGCGTAACTAAAATTTGGCAGAGCATAGCCATTGATTAAAGCTGCAGGGCCTTGATCGCAAAGCCCAGTACAAGAGGTATTGTTTAAGCTAACCAAACCATCGGCTCGAACTTGACCTAACTTGATATGCAGTTTTTGTTCTAAATACGCCGTTAAATCAGCCTTACCCAACATACGATCAGTAATCGAGTCGCTAAGTAATATCTGATAGAGGCCTTGTGGTGTTAAATGAAAAAAACTGTAGAATTCGGTAACAGCGATAATTTGAGTTGTGGAGATTTTTAATTCATCAGCCAGATAATCAATAGCTTGAGGCGGAATATACTGATATTGCTGTTGTATTTTTCGCAGTATCTCTAAAAGCCGCTCTGGTTGATACGCTATCTCGGTTAGCGCAGCTTGAATAAAGTTTTTCATTGCATCATTACCTATTTTAGGTTGACTTCTTTTTATGACTCACTCAAAAAAATCTGTTTTTAAGTCGGCTTTAGATTTTAACGGTCGGCAAATGGCGGTTTGTTTGGCAGTGATTGCTGAACAAAATAAGTTGTTAGCCATTGTTAAAACCGCTTTACCCAATGATATTGCCAAATCGGTGATTCATTGCGTTAAATCAAAACAACGTTTGTTGCTGTATACCGAATCAGCATCTTGGGCATCACAACTACGTTTTTCCCATCAGCTCATACTAAACAAATTAGCCGAAACTGAATATAAAAATATTCAGACTTTACAGGTAAAAATACAACCTAAAACGATTGAGCAAAAGACAGGCAGATTATTACTCATTCCATCAGCAAAAAATATTCGCATGATACAAGCGCAGGTAAACGATCAAGACGAGGATGAGTTAAATCAGGCTTTATTGCGTCTAAGCAATACATTGGAAAAGCGGTTAAAAGCTAAACGCTAATAACCGCAGCAAGATAGGTTCTAAGCTGGAGAAACCAGATTTTGCGCTGACCGCATAAATGAAATGGGAGATTGATTAGCATCAGTAAATGATACTTTTTCCCATGCATCTGGATTTTCTAATAAGGCCAGCAACAATTTATTGTTAAGTGCATGACCTGATTTAAAACCTTGATATTCACCAATCAAACTGTGACCCAATAAATAAAGATCGCCAATCGCATCAAGAATTTTATGCTTTACGAATTCATCAGCGTAACGCAAACCATCTTCATTCAGTACGCGATCTTCGTCAACGACAATGGCATTATCTAAACTGCCGCCCAAAGCCAAATTGTTTTCACGTAGGAATTCAATATCTTTCATAAAGCCGAAAGTGCGGGCACGACTGACTTCTTTAACAAAAGTTGTCGATGAAAAATCCATCACAGCAGTTTTAAGATGCTCAGAAAAGGCAGGGTGTTCAAAATCGATAGTAAATGTCACTTTAAAGCCATCAAATGGCTCAAATGCAGCCCATTTATCGCCATCTTCAACCCTAACAGGGTGTTTAATACGAATGTAATGCTTCGGCTCATCTTGTTCAACGACGCCGGCAGACTGTAACAAAAACACGAAAGGACCTGCACTGCCATCCATGATAGGTACTTCTGCAGCACTGACATCGATAATCGCATTATCAATACCTAAGCCTGCAAGTGCAGATAAAAGATGCTCAACGGTAGAAACCTTGACACCGTCACGAACTAAAGTTGTTGATAACTTAGTTTCGCCAACATTTTCTGGACGGGCTTCAATAGTGACGGGAGTTTCCAAATCGACACGACGGAAACAGATACCTGAATTGGGTTCAGCAGGATGCAAAGTTAAATACACTTTGTCACCGGTATGTAGACCAACACCTGTGGCTCTAATTGTGTTTTTTAAGGTTCTCTGTTTAATCATGAATACTGATAACTAGGAAAAAAGACGCTGAAGTCTATCATAATTTCAACGATAGACTTCCCAGACCTGGCTTTTCAGCCTGCGTTTAAAAAGCTTAATCAGCCTGACGTCTTAAGAATGCTGGCACGTCTAAATATTCTAAATCAACGTCACTACCTCTTGGTTGAGCACCAAAGCGGGTTTCGCGTGTTGATTCTTGTTTTTGCTGACGAATCACAGTTGGTTTATCCAATTGATCATAATTCAGTTCCCCAGCGGCCACTTTTTTCACTAAATTAACCGGTGCATTAGCATTAGCCTTGGCCTTTTCACCTAGACCTGTAGCAACAACGGTTACTTTTAATTCATTCCCCATGTTTGAATTAACCGCCATACCGATTTTAATATCTGCTTCGTCAGAAGCAAAAGCGTGCATGATGCTACCGATTTCATCAAACTCATTTAGTCCTAAATCACCATTTGAAGAAACATTAACCAAAATCCCACGAGCACCTTGTAAATTAATATCTTCCAATAATGGGCAAGCAATCGCTTTTTCTGCGGCTAAACGTGCACGATTTTCACCTGTTGCCACGCCGGTACCCATAATCGCACTGCCATTGTTTGACATAACGGTTCGGACATCGGCAAAGTCTACGTTCATTAATCCAGGGTGAGTAATTAACTCAGTAATACCTTGCACCGCATCTAACAATACATCATTAGCAACACGGAACGAATCAACCAATGAAAGATTATTACCTAAAGTTGGCAACAGTTTTTGATTGGGGATGATGATTAAAGAATCAACTAACTTCTCCAATTCACGCAATCCCGCTTCAGCAACGCCTTTTTTCTTGGTACCTTCGAAATCAAATGGTTTAGAAACCACGGCAACAGTTAAAACACCTAATTCTTTGGCAACTTCAGCAAATACCGAGATAGCACCTGTACCAGTACCACCGCCCATACCTGCGGTTAAAAACACCATATCAGCGCCATCAATCACTTCGCGAATCCGATCGCGATTTTCTTCTGCTGCAGCGCGACCCACTTCAGGGCGAGTACCCGCACCTAAACCTTTAGTCAACTCAACACCTAATTGCACAACGGTATCAACTGTCATTTGACGAAGCGCTTGAGCATCAGTATTTGCACAAATAAATTGCACACCATCAATACCACCATTAACCATATGATTAACTGCATTGCCGCCACCGCCACCAACGCCAATCACTTTGATTACCGCATTGCCGCTATTATCCATTAATTCAAATTTCATATTCACACCCTCTTGAGACACACGATTTAAAAATTACCTTGAAACCAACTTTTGATTTTTGAAAACAGATCCACACCATCTTCATGAATATTCATAGCTCTGCCTTTATGATCTTTCCCATACAACAATAGACCAACTGCTGTTGAATAAATTGGATTTTGCACGACATCAGTTAAGCCCGAAACATGCAAAGGCACACCTATACGCACCGGCATGTGGAAAATTTCTTCTGCCAATTCCATCAAACCTTTAACTTGCGAACTACCACCAGTAATCACCATGCCGGCAGCAATTAAATCTTCATAGCCACTACGTCTTAATTCTGCCTGCACCAACAACAATAATTCTTCATAACGCGGCTCAACAATTTCCGCTAAATTTTGTGCCGAAATCTTACGCGGCTCACGATCACCAATACTTGGCACATCAATCATTTGCTCGGTATCAGCGATTTGAGTTAATGCGCAGGCATAACTGCGTTTAATTTGTTCTGCATTTTTGGTAGGTGTACGCAAAGCAACCGCAATGTCATTAGTCACTTGATCACCAGCAATCGGGATCACGGCAGTATGCTTAATTGCACCTTCGGAAAAAATCGCTAAATCAGTGGTTCCACCACCAATATCAATCAAACAAACACCAAGATCTTTCTCATCATCAGTCAAAACAGCGGAGCATGACGCTAATTGCTCTAAAACAATTTCATCAACATCTAAGGCGCATTTACGGATACATTTGACGATATTTTGTTCAGCACTCACGCTGCTGGTTACCATGTGAACTTTAGCTTCTAAGCGGATACCCGACATACCAATCGGTTCTTTAATACCTTCTTGCTGATCAATCACAAACTCTTGAGGCAAGATGTGCAGAATTTTTTGATCGGCTGGAATTGCTACAGCGCGAGCAGAATCAATAACTCGATCAATATCGTGCTGAGTGACTTCCTGTTCTTTAATAGCAACGATACCGTGAGAATTTAAGCTCTTGATATGGCTACCAGCGATACCCGCAAACACTGATTTAATCTCACAACCGGCCATCAATTCTGCTTCTTCAACCGCACGCTGAATAGAATGCACTGTGGATTCCAAATTGACCACAATCCCTCTTTTCAAACCTTTGGATGGCGCAGTTCCAATTCCAATTATTTCGATTTCATCGCCACCGCGGTATTCACCGACAATCGCTGCCACTTTGGAGGTGCCTATATCCAATCCCACTAATAAATTTCGATCTGTTTTTTTGGCCATTTTTTTGCTCAATAAGCGTTTAAATCAGGTTTAGTTCTTGCTGTGACTGCTTTCCAATCAATATTCGTTCCGGGTTTCCATGTAATCGCATAGCCGTTGGGATAGCGGGTATCAACTGTTTCTATGGCTGCCAATTGCGCCTCGCCCAACTCATCCATGGTTTTTAAAAAACGCTGCATACTTTCCAGCGGGGCTTTTCTACCTAACTGCATTTCCATACCATTCGCCAATTTAATCCGCCATGCCCGACGTTCATTGACATGAAACTCAGCTAGCTGCATCGATTTATCTCTTAAAACGATGTAAACGCCCTTCATAATTTCCAGCAATTTCTTTTCTTGGCCTTCAGGTCCTGTCACCAAAGGCAAATTTTTAAACGGTTCAATATTATCAGGCCTTAAGACATCACCTTCATTATTCAATAAGGCATCTTTACCCCAGCGTACTACTGGCTTTTGCTCAGTTACTTTGATGTAAACGGCATCAGGCCAAACACGCTTTACATCAACTTCATCAACCAAAGGCAAACTACTAATTGCTTGATGAATAACATTCATATCAGCATGATAAAAACCACGCTTCATTTCCGGCGTTAACAACTGTTTCAGCTTATCTTTCTCGATGTACTGAAAGGCACCTTCAATCTTTACATAGCGAATCGGTTTGCTAATCGCATCTTGACTGTTAAGTCTCGCCCAACCAAACCAAGCAGCAACCAACAATAATAAGCCAACAACGATGACGCTAAATCTCGACACCTTGACCCACCACGCTGGTTTCTAAAATCCGCCAGACTAATTGGTTAAAATCGATGCCCGCTGCTTTAGCCGCCATCGGCACTAAACTATGATCGGTCATGCCTGGCACTGTATTGACTTCAATCAACTGCGAGTGACCTTGATTATCGATAAACACATCTACTCTGGCCCAACCTTTTACCTGTAAGCCACGACAGGCTTGTACCGCTAAAGCTTGCAATTGTCGTTCACGCTCAGCGCTCAAACCACAAGGACAATGGTACTGAGTGGTATTAGCACGATATTTCGCATCAAAATCATAAAACTCATTGGGCGTTTCTAAACGAATCACAGGTAGCGCTTCACCATCTAATACACCGACCGTATACTCCTGACCTTGCACCCATTGTTCGGCATACACATCGCAATTAAATTGCTTAGCAACTTGTAAAGCCTGAACTAATTCCTCGCGGTTATTGGCTTTACTCATACCAATACTTGAGCCTTCTTGTGCGGGCTTAACAATCACAGGAAAACCGAGTTGTGCTATGCAAACATCAATGTCGTCTTCAGTTTGCAAAACAAACCATTTTGGCGTTGCTAAGCCTAAACCTTGCCAGCAGAGCTTGGTACGCAATTTATCCATGCTCAATGCCGAAGCTAAAACACCTGAACCGGTATAAGGCAATCCCAATACACTCAAAATAGCCTGTAAAACACCATCTTCCCCACCGCGCCCATGAATAATGTTAAAAACTCGATCAACCTTAATATTGTCTAAAGCATCAATCGGACTCGCAGTGACGTCAATCGCCACGACATCGATCCCTTGTTGCAGTAAGGCTTGAAATACAGCATTACCGCTACGCAAAGAAATTTCTCTTTCTGCGGCAGTTCCGCCCATCAATACAGCGACTTTGCCAAACTCAGCTGGATTTTTTATCCGTAATGGCTTCATGCGTCTTCACCTATCCGACAAACTTCGGTTTTCAAACTGATACCAAATTGTTGCTGCACTTGGGTTTGAATGTGTTGAATCAATGTTTCAATGTCAACCGCCGTTGCGTTCCCTTGATTTTCAATAAAATTGGCGTGCTTTTCAGACACAACTGCACCACCAACCCGATAACCTTTTAAACCACAGGCTTCGATTAAACGCGCAGCGTGATCGCCAGGTGGATTTTTAAATACTGAACCGCAAGTCGGCTTATTGGTCGGCTGACTGGTGTTTCGCTTTTCTAATAACGCCTTAATCTGCAACTGACTGACTTGGCTATCACCTTTAGCCAGCTTCAATTGCGCTGATAAAAACCATTCGTTATCAATGCCCTTAACCGAACGATAAGCCACTTCAAATTCATGTTTGTTACGATTTAGGACTTGGCCTTGCTGATTAAGCATTTCTAACTGATCAACGATTTGCCAAGTTTCACCACCAAAAGCGCCGGCATTCATTTTCAATGCGCCCCCCATGGTGCCTGGGATACCCGCCAAAAACTCCGCACCAGTTAAACCTAAATCACTACAAAATCTTGCAACATGCGCGCACGGCACACCGACTTCGACATAAACCCGATCCGTATCGATTAAACGCATTTCTTTTAATCGATTACGAGTATTAATCACCGTACCACGAATGCCGCCATCACGAACTAATAAATTACTGCCTAAACCGATCCAATAAACTGGCTCACTTTTTGGCAATCCGGCAACAAAATCGATTAAATCGGCTTTATTTTCAGGAATGTACATACGCTGGGCAGGGCCACCGACTCGCCAACTAGTGTATTTCGCCAGTGGTTCGTTATTCAGCAAGGTGCCTTTATAAGCACTAACCATGACTCAACACATCCGCTAATTTAGTTGGTAATTCAGCGGCAATTTGCCCGACATTACCCGCACCCATAGTTAGAATCACATCGTCTGTATTAACAATTCCCGCCAAAATCATTGGTAAATCGTCACGATTTTGTACAAATACCGGATCAACTTGTCCACGAACGCGAATCGAACGACTTAAAGCTTTACCATCAGCGCCATTAATCGGCGCTTCGCCAGCCGAATAAATATCCAGCAAAATCAACACATCAACACTGGAAAGCACTTCGACGAAATCTTCAAATAAATCACGCGTACGGGTATAACGATGTGGCTGAAACACCACGACTTTCCGACGCTCAGGCCATGCTTGACGCAAAGCTTCTAAAGTTGCCGCCAATTCACGGGGATGATGACCATAATCGTCAACCAAGGTTAATTTGCCATCATTAAATGCCACATCACCGTTAATTTGGAATCGACGACCAACACCTTTAAATTCCGCCAAACTTTTAATAATCGCGGCATCATCAACCCCTAAAGTGGTTGCGATAGTAATCGCTGCCAAAGCATTGAGCATGTTGTGCCAACCCGGTAAATTCAAAGTCACTTGCAAAGGCGGCAAAGCGCCCCAACGCAATACAGTGAAATGGGTGCACAAGCCATCTTGTTCGATATCAATCGCCCGAACGTCAGCGGCCTCACTGACACCATAAGTTTTAACCGGCTTAGAAATTTCCGGTAACACTTCGCAAACTCCAGCGTCATCAATGCACATCACCGCCAAACCGTAAAATGGCAATTGATGCAGGAATTTAATAAAGGTCTCTTTCAAACGATTGTAACTACCGCCGTAAGTTTCCATGTGGTCTTGGTCGATGTTGGTGACAATCGCCATCATCGGTTGTAAATACAAAAACGAGGCATCACTTTCGTCAGCTTCGGCGACCAAGTATTTACCTAAGCCTAGTTTGGCATTAGCACCAGCACTATTTAAACGACCGCCAATCACGAAAGTCGGATCTAAGCCACCTTCAGCTAACATCATGGTGGTTAAACTGGTCGTGGTGGTTTTGCCGTGTGTGCCGGCAACCGCAATCCCGAAGCGAAAGCGCATTAATTCCGCCAACATTTCTGCGCGGGGAATCACAGGAATCCGGTTTTCATAAGCGGTAGTAATTTCAGGGTTAGTTCTATCAACCGCTGTTGAAGTAACCACTACATCGACATCAGCAACATTTTCAGCATGGTGTCCAAAAAAGACTTTGACGCCCATCGCTTGCAATCTATCGGTCACCGATGAAGCCTTAATATCAGAACCCGATACGCTATAGCCCAAGTTAGACAACACTTCAGCAATCCCGCTCATGCCCGTACCACCAACCCCAACAAAATGAATTTTGTCGATGTCGCCCAAGGCTTGATTGGCGATTTGAGTATTAGGCCGATTCATCGTGTCGCCTCGGCAATACAAATTTCAGCAACCACTTGGGTTGCATCAGGTTTTGACATGGTTTTTGCTGCGTAACTCATAGTACTTAGTGAATTGATAGTTTGTTGAACAGCTTGACGTAAGCTATCAGCATTTAATTGATTTTGTGGCAATAACAATGCAGCGCCTGCATCAGCTAAATAACGCGCATTGGCAGTTTGATGGTCATCAATCGCATTTTGTAATGGCACAAAAATCGCAGGTAAACCTGCCACCGCCACTTCACTGACTGTCATAGCGCCAGCTCGACAGATAATCAAATCAGCCCAGTTATAAGCGGCAGCCATATCATCGATAAAAGCCAAAACCTCGGCTGTTTGTCCCAGTGTTTGATAGCGCTCTAATACTTCGGCCTGCATCGCCGCACCGGTTTGGTGTTTGATGCTGAGATGATTGAGACCAGCCAATCCAGCAGGCACATTGTCATTCAATACTTTCGCACCTTGACTACCACCAACCACCAAAATTCTTAATTCCCGCTCAGCTGTCCATACTGCTTTTTCTGGCAAATTCTGAAAGGCTTTACGGAGTGGATTACCGGTTGCTGTTGCGTTAATTTGTTTAGGAAAACTGGCTGGAAAAGCTTCCAAAACTTTACTGGCAGCTAATCTGACCAATAAACGATTGGTTGTTCCTGGAACTCGGTTTTGCTCATGAATCACCACCGGAATCCCCATCCATTTGGCCATCAAGCCACCAGGACCCGCCACAAAACCACCCATGCCTAAAACCACATCCGGTTTGCGCTGCTTGAGGATTTTTCTTGCTTGCAAACAAGCTTGTAGCAATTTGAAAGCAGCGGTGAATTTCGACAGTAATCCTTTACCACGAATGCCTGCCACCGCCAACCAATCAATCTCGATGTCATTAGCAGGCACGACACGACTTTCTAAGCCATTATGAGTGCCTAACCAACTCACTTTCCAGTCGCGAGCTTGCAATTCTTGGGCAACCGCCAGGGCAGGGAATACATGGCCCCCAGTGCCTCCAGCCATAATCACAATGCGCTGACTCATGCCTGACTACCCGCTACCGATGAACTTCTATTGTTTGCATTCAATTCATAATGAATCCGAAACAACAAAGCCATAGCGGCACACATCACAATCATACTGCCACCGCCATAGCTCATCAGTGGCAAGGTCAAGCCTTTAGTGGGCATAATCCCCATGTTGACCCCCATATTAATAAAGGCTTGAAATCCAAACCAAATCGCCAAACCATAAGCAATCAAAGCAGAGAATTTTTCATCACGTTTTTCAGCTAATTCGCCTATCGCGAACGCCCTGCAAACTAAGATAGTAAATAAGCCGATAATAGTAATAACGCCGACTAAACCTAATTCTTCGCCTAATACTGAAAATATAAAATCGGTATGCGCTTCAGGCAAATAGAATAATTTTTGAATGCCATTACCTAAGCCAACGCCCCAAAACTCACCACGCCCGAACGAAATCAAGGCTTGACTTAATTGAAAGCCAGTATCTTTAGCATCAGCAAAAGGGTCACTAAAACTCAGCACCCTTTTCAAGCGAAATGCGAAAAGAATAATCGAAAAATAAACAGCAACCGACAAAAGCGCTGTCAACACCACAAACTGATAAATTCGAGCTCCGGCCAAAAACATCATACCCATCGCAATCACCACAATCACAACCGCTGAGCCAAGATCCGGCTCTTTCAATAGCAAGCAACAAGCAATAGCAAGCCAACTCATAGGCCGAGCTAAACTCATCTCTGAACGGCGAATATGGTCGGCGTGACGCGTGATATAACCCGCCATATAAATCAC
>Ga0172367_10007339_pt1 | contig 12660 bp, 15 predicted proteins | sample Lak10m_FD_114542 | JGI IMG/M metagenome (GOLD analysis project Ga0172367, IMG submission 114542) | Freshwater microbial communities from Kabuno Bay, South-Kivu, Congo - kab_022012_10m | ecosystem: Environmental > Aquatic > Freshwater > Lake | place: Democratic Republic of the Congo: South-Kivu...
AAGCAAGGGATTTTTGAGTGGCCACCAGAATTCAAATGATGGATCATTCCAATGAATGGTAAATTGCCCCGCCCTGTTGTAATTGGTGTTTTGTTTATAGTGAAAAATGGCCCAGTCCGACAAAACCAAATGCCCATTCCCGAATTTCGGTGGAATAAGAATCTGCTGCCGATTGACATCGGATAAAGTGAACGATTGCCATTTTCGATATTGCGTGGAGCTAGGGTCGTTATTTACTACAAGAAGGTAGAATGCCCCGTGCAAGCAGGAGACCAACTTCCAGGTCTCTTGATCCCCATGAATACCGCGAAGAGTGTGCTTTCGGGATACAGAAATGTCGTCTTGCTTGAAAGCAACATCAACCCCCGCCTCTCGATAGATATCCTCATTGTAAGTCTCAACATAATAACCTCGAAAGTCTTCAAAATTTGTAGGCGGAGTAATGATTTTAACCCCTTCGAGCTCGGAATTTTTGATTTGAAGTTTCATTTTTGAAGCAAGGTGTAATTCTAAACCTTTACTACATATCCACCGGGATTAGGTGACCATGAGAATTTTTGTATTTTGATGTTGGTTTCTGTTTTTTTAAAGTAATCATCAACAGCATTGCTTTCTCCAGCCCATGGTCGTATAGCGTATTCATCAAATAAGACGACCCCACCCGGAACAACAAGCGGCCATAATAATTCCAGCCCTTTCAAAGTCGGCTCATAAAGATCGCAATCAAAATGCAATAAAGATATTCTCAGCCCTTGGTTATCATTTAGAAATTTAGGCAGCGTTGCAGAGATATCTCCCTTAATAAGCTTAATTCTTGGTTTATATGGAATAAAACGATCTTCATCAAAAATTTCAATGGCTTCTTTTAAAACCACTTCATCGTCGTGAGCGTTGAATCCTCCTTCAAATTTTTGGTTTGTTTCATTCTTTTGACCGTCTTTTTCAGACAAACCCACAAAACCCTGGAATGTATCAAATCCAAAAACCTGTTTTTGCCTATCTCCCATATTGTGTATCTCAAGAAAGTTTCCCCAACTCATGAGAGATCGACCTTGAAAAACTCCTAACTCCACAATATCACCTGGTAGATTAATTGTTTTTTGGAACAATTCATAGTGTGCAAGAAATTTTTTTAAAGATATTCTTCTGGCATATATTTGGAAGTTTTTTAGAATTTCAAGTGAAGAAAGCGCGTGTTTATTAAAATGAGACTCTAGTTTTCTTTCAATTTCATCATCGCTTGTAAAATTTGCAATTCCGTCGAATTTTTTTGGATTCATTTATTTATTTTTAATTGTGATTCACCGTTTTTTCTAACAAAAAATTGATTTTTCAATATCAAAATAATCTTTATTTTCTAAAGCATCATCTGGAGATATTGCCCTAAACTCAAAACTTTTCCTTTGCCATAGCGCCCCAGGTGGCGCATAAGTTCGATGCGGAACAAAATCACCAAAAATTATACAGTCTCCTAGAGATAAGCTATAATGAAATGTGTTTTTAAAATCTACTTTTTCAAGTCCTGCAGCAAAACCATTGCTTGTCGGTTCATGCTCAATAAAATCAGGTTCATCTTGGGTGAATTGTAGTGTAACCCTGTTTGTTGGATCGTCATCTATTGGAACAAAACAGGTTATGATTTGACGATGAACTTTTAAAGGGCCCATCGCGAGGACAAAACCATAATCTTGATGCCACTTAACCTCATTTGCTTCTTTTTTAACAACCCTAACTTGAGGGGGATAAAAAAGCCATGTAAAGGGACGCATCGCTTCAATCGAACTACTAGGCAAATTTTCCCATGCTTTGAACCAAGCCGTATCCAATCGGATAGCGTCTGAACATTCACCTCTAAGAACTGCTTTTTGCTCTCTTTCAGTCTTAGTATCCTTATTTTTTTCCTCAAAAATATCATCCAGATAGATTCTTAAATTTTTTAAAACTTGAGATCTAAAGAATGCGTTGAACTTGTTTTTTTCTTTTCGACGGGCAACTATGTCACTTTTTGTTATCATTTTACTTTATTTTATTTTTATCTATTTTTCTATATAAAGTGTTAATTATTTTAATAATTCGTTGGAATATAGCTATTCTCTGAAGTAATTCTGCTTTAGAACATGTTCGTTGGTATTGGCTAAAAACCATTTCCAAGTCTCCTCGAGCCCTTGGCGGAGAGTGGTCGATGGTTCGTAACCAAGCAATTTTTGAGCCTTGGTAATATCAAGGAGTTTTTGCCCTTTGCCCGAGGGCTTGGATGTATCAAATTCATATTCAAAATCGATAAATGACCGCAGCGTTTCAACAAGATCTTTAATGCTCACTCCAGTCCCGCTACCAAGATTCACATACCCATCTGTGCCGTTGAGCACTGCCAAAATAATCCCTTCGGCAATATCCCGACTGAAGGCAATATCCCTAACAGCTTTCCCGTCTCCCCAAACATCGATTTTTTCACCACTGAGAATTTTTGCCATTAATGAGGGAACAACCATGGCGCTCTTGGGATCAAAATTATCCCCAGGACCATAAACTGCAGAGGGTCTAACGATGGCGAAATTTTCCAATCCAAATTGCTTTTTGTAAGCATAGATTTGCAACTCTCCCATGCGTTTGGCCCACCCCGCAAAATCCAAGGGTGGTCCATCATAGGAACCAAGCGGCTTTTCAACGAAATAATCGGATGGTTCATAGGCACCTATCGAACTGGTTACAACCACTTTACCAGCACCCTCGGTCCGGCAGGCTTCCAGCACATTGGTATTCATCATAAGTGTTGGAACAAAATGGCTGGCCAACATTGTCGTGCTAACCTCCATAGAACCTTTCACCCCGGCTAAATGAAAAACAAAGTCTTTGCTTGAACAAAGTTGCTTGCAAACTGCAAAATCTCTCAGGTCAGCAAATTGATACTGAGCTCTTTCATCAATAATAATTCGATCCAGAGAAGCAACAACTACCTTAGCATTTGCTTCACATAAAAACTTAACCACTTCCCGCCCGATCATTCCTGAACCACCGGTAACAAGAATATTTTTGCCGGAAAAATGAATGAGATGCTCTTTTGTTATCATTGATTTATTGGCTTCCAAACCAAAACCGATCCCTCATGGTAAACTCCGCCTATTTCGGGACGAAAGCATGAAAGGAACTCCACTTTATTTTGCTTTTCCAACTCCTTAAGAGCGGTCAAATAGCCGTCCAGATAATGTCTTTTTCGTGAATACCACAGCGCCATATAGTCGTAGAGATTGGTTTCATCGTAAAACTCAAGAATTGGCTCGTGTTGAACGACGATCGAAGGGCGTTGGCTTAAAATCCATTCAATCAGTTTGTGATGATCTTTACCTATTTGCTCCAAAGCATGAATGGTGACAATGGCAGAATCTGGCGGAATCTGATCATCTTTAGAAGGATTCGTCATATCAAAAAGGCGGCCTTCGACATTTTTACCAGTCCGAGCGATCTCATTTGCGATTTCAACACAGGGGCGGACCCAATCCATTCCGAGAATATTTTTAAGAGGAAACATCTCGGAGAGGAGCCACAAATTCTGCCCGCTCCCGCACCCCAGTTCGCAAATGGTAGATGCATGCTTCAAGTATCTAGAAAAAAGATACTCCCGTGTAGCCGTGAGCAAATTGTGCTCGAGTTGCGGATTCGGGGATAGTATTATATCCTTCTTGAATCGAAGAAATCTGCTTCCCCTGAAATACTTGGGTCGGCAGGTGCCGGGTCCCGCTCCTTGGCTTTGAACTTCTCTCAAGCTTTCGGACCATCCTTTCTCCCAAGCATCATGGTTCTCATCACGGTTTCGTTCAATCCAAGTGCCTTGAAGTTTTGGCAAAAACTCCAATAAATAATCTTCACCGTCTTTTTTATTGGATGGACACCATCTGAAATCTAAATTCTGGAGAGTAGCGAGGGCGTTTTCGCCGAGATCAGAAGGTTGACACTGAAATTGTTCAGCAAAAATATCCGCACTAATCGTTTTCCAATTCATTTCAATTCACCCTGTGTGCGGTCCGGTCATTCTGCAAATCACGAAAATAGTTAACGGTTTTCTCTATACCCTGCGCAAGTGTATGTTTTGGTTTAAAACCCAGCAGAGATCGGGCCTTGGCGCAATCAACCATCCGGACCGGGATCGTCGAGGGCTTGTCAGACCGAAAAACCGGTTTGCAATGAAACCGACCCGCTTTATCAAGGATGCACCCGACAACATCTCGGATAGTCGTGCATTCTCCGGATCCGATATTTATGGGATCGCAGCAAGCATGCTTTTCCAATGTGAGCAGGCACCCGTCAATCAAGTCTTCCACATAGAGAAAATCCCGAATTTCCTCTCCTGTGCCCCAAACCTCAAATGGATCTTCCCCCGAAACAGCGCGGCGAACCAAGGCCGGAATCACATGGCTTGTTTTGGGATCAAAATCATCAAAAGGTCCATAAGTAGCTGTGGGGCGGATCAGCGCTACTTGGATTCCTGTTCGGAGGAAAAGAAATTCTGAGATTTTTTCCAGATACCTTCGCATCCAGCCATATCCAAAATAAACTCCGTGCGGCTCATCAATCCACATTTCATCTTCCTTTACGGCACGGTCATAGGCCGGATATCCGGTGCTGCTACTAAATATTAACAATCTTTCCGGTTTCGTGCTCCAGCACGCTTCAATGACCTGCGCGGTGAGTGCCAAGTTTGCGGTGATGGGCGACATGGCATTTGCCCCGGTTGTTACACCTGCTGCAGAAACAGCCCCGGCTGCGTGAATCACCATATCGGCACCCGCAAGCGCAGAGCGGCAGGCTTCCTGATCAAGCAAGTTGGCTGTAACGATTTCAACATCTGCAGCAGACCAGGCTCGCGGTTTTCTTTGATGTATAGGAACCACCACATCTGCCCCCTCTACAAGAAGCCTGCGAACAAAATGACTGCCAATGAAACCCGTTCCACCAGTTACGACAACACGCTTGGATTTGAAAAACGACATTTTATTTATTTACGAATAAACTCTCGAATTTCTGGTATTCCCAGCCCCGCCATTTTTCTAACATCATGAATAGTGCCATAGGAACAACAAAAGTGATCAGGTAGTCCCAGTTTTTCAACGGCCACACCCGTGCATTCACAAACACTCTCAAATAATCCGAAGGAATCATGCACCACCTTGAATCGTGTCGCGGAAAACTGCTTGACAAGCTCGGTATCAAATGGTTTTAAAGTGTGAAAATAGAGGATATTTACATCCAACCCTTCCGCGGCTTTCATTACATAATCCAGTATGGGCCCGGCTGTAACTACAGTTTTTGACGCACCGGAATTTTGAATGACAACACCTTTGTTTTTTTCAATATCCAAATCCACTCCATGGGGATGGTCCGACAGTCGGAAATAAGAGGTTTTTTTGTTTTTATAGTGCCATCGAATCAAACGATCGACTTCTTTGGGAGAACCAGGTTGAAAAATTTCGACATCGGGAATCACACGCAGAAATGCCAGATCTGTCCAAGCGTGATGAGTTGCACCATCCCAAGCATAGTCGAATGTAGCTCCCGTGGAAACAATGTTAACTGGAAAACTGTTATAAGAGCAATCCAGCTTGATTTGTTCCAGCGCCCGCTCGGTAACGAATGGGGCGATGGAATGAACGAACGGCGTAAAGCCCGTGGCACTTAACCCTGCCGCAACACTCACTAGAGCCTGCTCGCAGATTCCTAAATTGTAAAATCTTTCAGGATATAGCTTTTGGAATTCGTTAAAAAGAAAAACACTGATGTCTCCAAAAACCATCACGATATCCTGATCGATGCCGGCTAACTCGGTCGTGGTATCTTTGAATTGTTTACGCATAGAGTTCCTTCTTGAGCATATCGACTTCCTCTCCTTTGGGCGAGCGGCGATGCCATTCAAAAACCTTCTCAACCAGCGTGGGACAGCCAAAGCCTTTCACAGTTCGGCAAACAATCACTTTAGGACGATCAGGTGACTCGTGAGAAATGGCCTCGGAAATTTCGGAAATCGAGTGTCCATCCACTTCCAAAGTTTCACATCCAAATGCTCTGAAACGGTCTGCGGGATTTTCAATTTGAAGGCATCTTGTTTGGGATCGATTGTGGTCATACAAAACTGTCAAATTTTTGATCTTTTGGTCTGTGGCAATCATGATGGATTCCCACACACTGCCTTCATTCGACTCCCCGTCTCCGACCAGTGCAAAAACTTTATTGGGTTGCTTGCGAATTTGAAATCCCATGGCCATACCAACAGCCACCCCAATCCCATGCCCCAGAGAACCGCTTGAAACCTCAACCGCGTCGCATTTCATTCTGTCCGGGTGGCAGCCAAAGCGCGTTCCCGCCTGCCCAAAAGTTTTTACCTCCTCCCAATTGAAAAAACCGAGTTCTGCAAGGCAGCAATAGTAGCCAAGGGCCGCGTGGCCTTTGCTCAATATAAAGATGTCGCGTAGGGACTGTCTGGGATCATCAGGGAAATAACGCATTTTGGAATGCGCGGCCAAAATCATTTCCACAACGGAAAAAGATGTTGGAATATGACCGTGCCCGCTGGCTGCTGAACAATCTATGATATGTTCGCGTATGATTCTTGGGTCGGGATTTTTCATCACTCAATCACAGCATAGGATACACGAGCGGTCATGGGCATTCTTTGAATTCTCATTCCATTAAGGCCGAACACCTCGTGCAAAGCGATGGTTTCACCGGGAAAGATATCATCACACAGTTCGTCAAAAACAATCACGCTGCCTTTGACCAATCGTGGCTTGATTTGCTCCAGAGCGACTTTGGTAGGTTTGTAAATATCAAAATCCAGAATTGCCAAGGAAACAATTGTCTCCGGCTGTTGATCAAAGTAATCGGGTATGGTTTTCAAGGCGTCTCCTTTGACCAACTCAAATCGCTTGAGATGATTCATGGGATTCAACGCTTCCTGCAAGGCAAGAATTTTAGCTAAAAACGATTCATAGTTTTCGGCAACAGAAAACGAACCATCAACACACTTGCAAGCGTCTCCATCCTTGGCATCCATCCCTCGGAATCCGGCAAATGTATCGAATCCGATGATTTTTCTATGCCGATTAAAAGGTTCATAAATTCCCCGCAATGCGGAAAGTAATGATAGCGTCTGTCCCCACCGGACCCCAAATTCCATGGCCACTCCGTGCACATGGAGAATTTTCTTGTAAATCTCATTAAAAAAAAGAATCCGGGATAGCGTTTTTGAATTCAAAAAAAGGCCCAGATTCGGAACGATCTCATCGTCTGGAAGAGGGTGCGATTTAAGTTGACTGGCAAACTCAGCAAGTGAGTCCTTTTCGCTTGCGCTGGAGAGCACAATCGCATCATGTTTTTCGGTTTTTATCTTTTCCATGTCTCTTTGTTTTTTTCCCACCAATGGTATGTTTCTGCAAGCCCGTTCTGCAGAGTCCAACGGGGATACCAGCTAACAGCTTCTTGAATTTTCTGGCAATTCAAAACTCGCCCCTTGCTGCTGGGCTTGGAATAATCCTCGTATTCCACGGTAGTGTGATTCGACTTTGAGATTTGAATGAGATTTTCTACAACTTCAGTTACCGTGGTCGCCCTGCCCGAACCAACATTGAAAACATCAAATCGAATGCTCCGGGCTTTCAGCAAAGAAAGACACGCCTCGGCAAAATCATCTACATAAATAACATCCCTTTCTACATAAGGATGCCCGAGCACGCTTAAAACACTGGGCTTTCTCTCGATTTTTCTGATCAGAGCTGGAATGAAATTTGCTAATTGTGGATCGAATTTTGCAAACGGTCCATAGATGTTTGCGGCCCGAATAAATACAATTTCTACACCGGTTTTTTCATGCCAGAACTGACACAACTTTTCCAGATATCGCGAAACCCAACCTATTCCAAGATATGTGGAGGGCGGATCGGCGAACCAATCCAGTTGACTCTCTTGAACAATTCCAGAAATGGGTTGATAGCAAGTGGCAGAACCTATCAGAACCACCCTTTTGACTCCGTTGCGGACCAAAGACTCCAGCAGATACGCATTCATCACAAGGTTGTCATTAACCTGCTTCCAAGGCTCGGTCGTATTTTGTAAAATTCCACCTGTGGAGGCTGCTGCAAGAATTGCTGCATCACACCCTTGAGTTAACGCAATACAAGAATCCAGATTTCTCAGGTCGCCTGAAACTTCCACCAAGTTTTTGTCAGCAAATGCATTTTTTTGAGTGAGACTTGCAGCTACGCAAGTGGTTTCCGGCAAACCCCGGCAAATCTTGTCAACGATCGCCCTGCCAACCATCCCTGAAGATCCTGCAATAAAAATTCGCTGGAAAGAATTTGTTTCCATGATTAAATGGAAAAATCAATTTTTTCTGGAAGCAAGTTCTTCAGTTTGGCAAGTAGTAAAAATCCCATTCCATCCATCTGGAAAAAATCTCCCGATTTGACCAAATTTAAAAAGACCACCCAAGGCATCTCACTCACGCAAACACGGCAATCGGGCGGCGGTGTCTGCTTCCGGACACAATTGTGTGCAACATATCCAAACATTCCACCTGAAAAGCGATTCATCATCATTTGCCCTTTTCCAATAAATATGAGTTCCCCATGAACATAACCCGTCTCCTCAAAAAGTTCCCGGCCTGCGGCAGCCTCGGGATTTTCATCGGGATCAATGGCTCCAGCCGGGAGTTCCAAGGTGTATCTTCTCAAAGGGGGCCGGAATTGGTTTATGGCAATAACATTTCCATCTTCTGTAAAGGGTATTACAAAGCAACCATCTCCGCTTGCCACTGTGTAGTATGGATCGAGCGCAGAATGCGGTTCGGCGAATTTTTCCTTATGAACATGAAACCATGCAGTCGAAAAGACTACCTCGGATGTTTTCGGAGAAAATATAATGTCTTGGTTCAGCGCATTCATCTGGAGTGGTGCATGATCACAGAGCCAGTGCTGTCAAATCGAAATGGAATGTGAAGCAGCGAGGCCATCTGCTCCTTGAATCGCTGGGCATGCTCGGGGGAAACATAGAAAATCATGAATCCGGAGGATCCAGCGCCTAACAGCTTACCCCCCAGTGCCCCGCTCAATTTGGCTGCCGTGTAGATTTCATCAATTTCAGGGTTTGAAACAAGCTTGCTGAGAAATTTCTTTTGTTGCCAAGCCTCATCTAAAAGCTTTCCAAAATCATCCAGATTTTGATCTGAACAAAGGATTTTCATTCCTTCTTCAACCATCTGTCTCATTCGTCGAAGATGACTTTGATTCGAGTTGACATTTGAAATGATATCCCCAGCGATTTGGGATGCGATTCGCGTCGTTCCGGTGAAATAGAGATGCAGGCGCGAGTTGAGTTCCGCTAGGCGCTCGTGCTGACAAATCACTGGCTCCACTACAAACTCCCCGTTTTTTTTGAACTCAATCCGGTTAAACCCCCCATAAGCAGCAGCAATCTGATCTTGGCAACCGACATTTTCCTTAAGAATAAACTGCTCCAGTCGAATCGCCTCGTTGGCGTTGTCCTGTGGATTGATCACACGGTTTTTCCAAGCATAAAGAGCCTTTATTAGTCCTACGGAAAACGATGAACTGGAACCGATTCCGGATCTAGCCGGCAAGTCACCTTGGTGATGAATTTCTATGCCGTCAATTTCATCCCCAAAATAGTGCCTTAGACACTCCCTGATGGCGGGATGTTTAATTTCTCCGACATTTGAAATGAGTTCGATTTCAGACCATACGACCCTATGGCGCGAAGAAAAAAATGGGGGTAAATTTCTACAAGTGATATAACAATACTTGTCTATGCTAGTGGACAAGACAGCCCCACCCTCATTTTTGAACCAATCTGGATAGTCTGTTCCTCCACCGAAAAAAGAGATTCGATATGGGGTTCTGGAAATAATCATCTCTAAAATATTATCTGTTTAGAAAGGCTTGTCCTTTCGAAACTCGCACCCTCCAGTAGTCCAAAAGATCTTTCATCGTTTTCTCAAAAGGAATTTGAGGTTTCCAACCCGTGTGAGCCCTGAACTTGGAAGTGTCTGGAATCTGCAAATCCGCGTCAATCGGTCGCAGACGCTCGGGATCGGTTTCAACTTGAATGTCTTTTCTACTCGAGAATGATAAAAGTGTTTGCAACATTTCACCAACACTACAAGAGAAATCACCACCGATGTTATAGTAAGCACCAGACTGGGGATTTATTGTTACCAAAAGATGATAGGCTTTTACAGCATCTCTGACATCCGCCCAAGTCCGCAGTGATTCTAAATTTCCAGTTCTTACCACGGGCTCCAACAAACCTGCTTCAATCAGGGCGATTTGTTTGGCAAAACTGGATTCGGCAAAAACATCCCCCCTTCTAGGTCCAGTGTGTGTGAACATTCGAGTCGTCATCACATTCATGCCGTAAGCCTCAGCGTAAAATCTCCCTATGAGATCTGTTCCAACTTTTGAAATGGCATAAGGAGACGCAGGATGAAAAGAGCACTCCTCATTGATAGGGAGTTTCTCTCGCGGAACCCGCCCAAAGACCTCGGAGGACGCGCATACATGAATCACAGGCTGATTGTCGCAATTTTTTTGTATCGACTCCAAAAGGCGACAGGTTCCAAGAATATTTGTATTTAAAGTATCGACGGGCGAAGTAAAGCTCGTTTGTGGATAACTTTGGGCTGCAAGGTGAAAAACAAAATCTGGCGATGCCTTTTTTATCGCTGCATCCAGAGAACCCGAGTCGCCAAGGTCTCCGTAAATCAATTCGATTCTGTCTTTAAGATTTATACGAGGTATCAAATGCTCAATATTGTCAAGAGCGCTTCTCCACCGACATAGACCAAAGATTTTCCAGTCAGTGCAGCTCAGCAAATGATCGGCCAACCAACTTCCAACCATTCCCGTAATTCCGGTAATTAATACTTTATTATCTTTCATTTTTTCGTAAAATTTTCCCGATTCTTTCTGGAATGATGGTTTGAGACAGCAAATAATCCTCGGGAATTCCAATGTCAATGAATAAACCATCCTGAATGCCCCCACTCATTTGACCTTGGGATGCCAGGTTTGGAAGTGCATCCTTCTCGAAGGAAAATGACTCAGGATACTTAGCAAAATAGGTATTAAAAAAAATTTTATTGATAATATAGCACCCTCCGTTGATCAAGGAGCTTTGTTCGTGAGAAAGCCCAAACTGAGTAACAATGTTATTTTTATCTAATTTCAATCCGCCATACCGAGAATTTAATACAGTTTTTTTACAGCAAATTGTGATCGGTTTTTTTGTTTTTCTATTTATGGCGAACAACAAATCTGGTTTTACTTCAAACCAGGTGTCGCCATTAATTACAAGCAAATTCTCATTCAAATTCTTTTGATTTGCTAAGGCGTAACGGATCGCCCCACCTGTTCCGAGCGGTTTATTTTCCTGTAGGTAACTAATACTAGATCCCTGAAACGAATCTCCGAAATGTTGTTCGATGATCGACCCAAGGTGCCCAGTCAAAAGTGTAAATTTTTTAACGCCTTGGTAAATAAAATATTCCAAGAGATATTCTAAAAAAGGACGTCCTGCAATGTCAGCCATGGGCTTAGGCTTATCAGAAACAAGCGTTTTTAAACGCATCCCAAAGCCTCCCGCCAAAATAAGCGCTTCATCTATAGTTAAGTGATTTGCACCAGATTTATTTGGTGTTTTATGCATAAAATTACAGTTTATTTTTTACTGATTTTTAATCCATAAAATGGCATTACCTATGGATGGATTCATAAATTATTGACTTTTTTGAAGCTTGCGATCCGACATTTTATCAGATGGAGCCGAAGACGGGCGGGATTTCCCTCGCGACGACCCGGAGGCTCAGGTTTCGTTTTCGAAATTGTTCATCCAACACCTCCTCACTGAATTCCGAACCAAGCATTTCTGCGATGAGGGTTTGGTTGGCGAGAAATCTTGGCTGATATGGATGCGCCGGGTTGCACCAATAGGCAAGAAGCCGTTGCCTCGCGGAGGGATTCCTCCAAAGCAAGCGACCATACTCAAAACGAGCAATGTCTCTGTAAACGGGATATTTGCCCCAAGGACTCATAAGAGTTGTCCCGCCCATTCTGCATGGATTTTATCGCGTGGTTCGCCGCGTTTCAATTTGGAAACAAGAAGGTCTGCCGCACAGGGCACAATCACCGTGAGTAGACCATAGCTTTTCTGCTTGGCGCGAGTTTTCCAATCAGGGGGAAATTCCTTAAGAACTGCAGTTGGCATCAAATTCACATGCCAGCCATGCTTTTTCTCAAAGTCACTACCTATCATCGCTTTGTATCCCAAAAGGGCCACTTCTTCGTTTTCGGTCACTGGATCCACATCCATACTGTTTTCCGGAAGAGGGGTTTCGATTCCAACTTGCGCAGCGTGCCAGAGCAATGCACCGGATCCAATCAAAATCATTTCGGCGGGAGCCTGCACTTGATTCCCCCACTCGACGAGCCAATTCTCAACTTGTGAGGGATATTGGAGTTGTCTCAATGGCATAGCATTTCTATCAACAAATTAAACCATCTCGCATTCAACAGCGAGGTTTTTCCGACGCCACGGAGTCCTCTAACTGGAGGAGGCTCTTTTCAGATTTTCCCTGTGGCCCGGATCCCAGTTCCAAGG
>Ga0172367_10007340_pt1 | contig 12660 bp, 8 predicted proteins | sample Lak10m_FD_114542 | JGI IMG/M metagenome (GOLD analysis project Ga0172367, IMG submission 114542) | Freshwater microbial communities from Kabuno Bay, South-Kivu, Congo - kab_022012_10m | ecosystem: Environmental > Aquatic > Freshwater > Lake | place: Democratic Republic of the Congo: South-Kivu...
AATTTTCGCCAAAATCTGGAACAATGGCGGCAGTATTACAAAAGCTCTGCCCAAAAGCCAAAAACCTTGCTGGAATTTGAAAAAATCATGACTGAGAGCAAAGACACCATGCTACCTTTGCATTTTGTCGCTAATGTCTCTATGATTAAATTCATTCGGGATGAAGCCTCTGCCTGTGAAGAAAAATATGCGGCCGCGAACAATGAAGTGCTCACCCATCGAGAAAACTATGCCCTCCTTAAAAAGGTCAAGGCCCAAGGGCCCGCCGAAGAGCGCTTGCTCAAAGAATATCTCCTCGCTTTTGAAATGAATGGGATGAAACTCAATGATGCAAAACTTAAGGAATATAAATCTCTCAAAGACCGTTTATCACAGCTAGAAACCCGTTTTGGACAAAATCTCAACAATGATACCTCATTCATAACTGCAACGGAATCAGAACTTGAAGGAGCCACTCCTGACTTTTTAGCTCGGCTCAAAAAAAATCCAGAAGGACTTTTTATCATCACGACCAAGGGACCTGACTATATTGCCACCATGGAAAATGTAAAGTCTGGAGAATTGCGTAAAAAAATATACTTCGCCTACAACAACCGCCAGGCGGAAAGCAATACTCCCATTTTACAAGAAGCCACTGGAATTCGATCCAAAATCGCAAAGTTAATGGGTTTCAGCAATTATGCAGATTACAATCTGCAAGACAAAATGGCTCGAAGTAAACAAAAAGTATTGACTTTCTTAGACGGTCTCACCAAAAAGCTCAGTAAAAAAAACCAAGAAGAACTGGCTGTCATGAAAAAATACAAAGCTGAAGTATTAAAGGATAGCACCCCTTTTCAACCCTGGGACTCTCCTTACGTGGCGAACCAAATTAAAAAAACACAACTGAATATTGATCAAGAAAAGCTCCGAGAGTACTTTCCAGCAGAGCACGTCATCGAAGCCACTTTTCAGGTCTATTCGAAACTTCTTGGCATCGAAATTCAAAAAGTATCCGGGGTCTCTCTGTGGGCTCCCTGGGTCGATCTTTTTGAAATTCGCGACAAAGTCAGCCGTCAAACCATTGCTTACTTTTATGCAGACCTCTTTCCTCGAGAAGGAAAATATGGCCATGCAGCCGCATTCCCTCTCAATGTGGGACACGAGGAATATCCCTCCAAATCCTATAAAAAACCTGTTGCTGCTATTGTTGCCAATTTCAATCCCCCAGGACCAGGTAAACCATCTCTATTGAGTCATAGTGACGTAGAGACTTTTTTCCATGAATTTGGCCACATTATGCACTTCACACTGACACGAGCCAAATATGCAAGTCTTGCAGGCTTTAACGTCAAAGCCGACTTTGTTGAAGCTCCCTCCCAAATGTTAGAAAATTGGGTTTGGCAAAAAGAAATTCTCCAACTCATGTCCCAGCATTATCAACGGGCCGAAGAAAAATTGCCCGAAGATATGATTGCTCGCCTGACAGCCAGTCGATATTTCAATTCTGGAATTGCCTATACCCGCCAATTGGTTTTTGCTTTGTTTGACATGCAAATCCATTCGAATTCCAAACTGGATGTCACCCAAACATTTTACAAGCTTCAAAATGAATTGACAGGATTGATGACTCCCGAGGGAGGTCATTTTCCAGCCACTTTTGGCCATATGATGGGAGGATACGCGGCCGGTTATTATGGTTATCTTTGGTCAAAGGTTTTTGCTGAAGATATGTTCTCTCGATTTGCCACAAAGGGAATACTTAGCTCCACTTTGGGAGGAGAATATCGGAAAAACATCCTTGAATCAGGTAATATGAAAGATCCCTTAAAATTGGTAGAACAATTTTTAAATCGAAAATCTAATACAGATGCTTTCTTCAAAAGCCTTGGACTCTAATTCCAAATTCACCGACTTCCGTATCCCACCGTTGGCTGCGTCGTCACCTTGTACGACGCAGAGGTACTGCGCCTCCGCGGTTTCCGCCTTGCCGACTTGGTCTACTTTTTAACTGAGTTTGGTAAAAGCCGACGCCGGATCGATTTTTTTGATAACGCCTTTAGAAATTTTTTAAGATATCAAAGAATAAGCCGTAGCATAAAACTTAATTTGTTTAATCATAGACACAAGTCCATTAGTACGGCTGGGTGAAAGATGAGAGGCGAATCCCAATTTTTTAATGAAATCTGGCGAAATCTCTAAAATTTCTTGGGGCGTTGACTCCGAATAAACATAAAGGACCAAGGCCAATAATCCTTTGACTAGAAGTGCGTCACTGTCGCCACGAAATGAAATACGTCCATTTTGAAAGTCTGCCTTCAACCAGACTTGAGATTGACAGCCTTTAACTTTCAAATCTTCCAATTGCAGTTCAGGTGGAAAGGGCGGTAGTTTTTTGCCCCAATCAATCAGTCTTTTATAGCGAGTTTCCCAATCAGGAAGCTGTTCAAAATCCGCAATTAATCGAGTCTGTCGCTCTTGAATATGTTCACTCACAAAGTAAGTCCCTTCTTAACAACTTGGGCTTCCAATTCCTGCCCTTTTTCTCCAATGATCTCTAAAAAGGTCCTTCTATTCAGTTTCTTAATAATTTGAAAGCATTTTTTATAAAAGTTCTCTGGAGTATAGGATACCCCCTCCCAAATAATACCCATTTGAGCCCTTGTGAGCTCCCGCCTATTCCACTCCTTTGAAAGGGGTTCGCTCCGATTCAGAAAATCGATCATATCCACCACACGTCGAGGTGAAAAATTCATTTGATTCAAAGCCTCTTCCATCAGAGACATTTCAATAAAAGAAATATAATTTTCCAAACTTTTCCAAAATTCCAGTCCCGAGGAACCATAGGAACTGGCACAATAAAACCCCGTACAAACAGCCCCTCGCCAACGCCAAATACCGCAACGATGATGTTCGCGATCAAAATAAGGACATAACCAGTCTTCGTGCAAACCAAAACCAAGATCTCGATAATTATTATATTCCACTTGCAAGGGCAACGGCGCGACCATTCCAAGGGGCAGGGCGTACTCACAACGATCCATTTTAGAACGAAGCACTTGCTGTGCACCTTTTAGCTCCTGCTGGTCTTCCGATAGGATTGCTCCTACTATGTAATTGGGTAAAAAGGGATGGTAGGTGCAACATTTCAGATGAGGCGCATAAAATTTAGCTTTCTTAGGATTTTGAGAAAGCAAGCAACGATCACAAGTTGCCAGTTTTTCTTCAGGATGAATCTTCTTTAATGACGGTGGCAATAATGACAAATATAAGGGAGGTAGTTGGGCGCCTATTTTCATTTTTAACTTAAATCCTCACTATCGAGTATCAGCACCTGGAGGGCAAGATGGAAAAATTGACTACTGGGCATGATGCCACCGGACTCCGACACACTCCGCCGGGGGTAAAGCCAAAACAGAGGAATCATTCTCTGCTATTCTTTGCAGGGACTCGAGATAGTATACACGGCGATGCTGCTGGGACAGTAGTTTAGAATGCACGATTCCTTCTAAACAGACACATTGCGCAGACTGCAACTTCTGATAGTCCTCTGGAGAGATTCCGGGAAATGAATTGCCTGAAAATCCTGAAACCCCTTCAGGAAACACCACAGGGTCTTTGTGATTATCGACAATTCGAACATAGCCCCTTTTGGTATTCACACTAACCCACCCACAGATCCTTTGAACACCCTGCGAACTTTTGCCTTTGTTGGGACCATTGCCACTCTCCAAATCCACCTGTTCTATGGGAAATGATTTATTCTGCCAAGTCAAATCGGACTCGGAACAGTGAGCTGGATTCTTTTCAACTTTTTTTATTTTAGCAAAAGCAGAACCCCATGTCTTTGATAGGGGATCTTTGAACATTTGCAGTTGCCCCGTGACACAGGCACAATAGTTGGGTTTAAGAGATTGGATATTAGACCGCACTTCGCCCGTTCGTAAATAGGATGATATTTTGGGATTCACCTGCCCATCTCGGATTATATAGTCGCCCTGATCCTGATCACCTTTGCGAGTTACTACCCGGCCGCAAATCTTCAACTCGGGTGAAAGAGCCACATCCGGCAATAAATCATTGGCAGCGTCGCTAACTTTGGACTGGTCCGCCGAGGGAATCGAGGAGCTTTCCACTTCGGTCTTTTTTTCACTGGTGCCGCGACTATCCACCCCCACCGCAGCAAAACTTGAAATTACGATATCACACTTTTGTTGGATATTCCGATCTTGGCTTTCTAAACAGGCTTGGTACAACTCCTGGGCATATTCTTCCAAATCTGCCTGCTCATTCAGACGATTGACAACAGTCTCAAAAATCAATTGGCTGACTGATTCGATTCCCAAAGCACCAATCATCAATGCCGCTGCCTTATTGGGAACCCCCGAGACAGAATGAACTCCGCAGTTGTCATTATCAACTGAGGGTTGGCAGTCGTCGGGATACTCCTGGCGTGCGGATTTCAACTGATCATATTGGGAAGCAAAGGACAAAATGGGCGCATAGATATGGCGAAGCCCTAATTTATTCAAAGAAAACTGTTGTACCTCCTCGGGTCGATAGTGGTACTGATCAATAATAATATTGAATAGTTTTTGTTTTTCCTCTATCACCGCAGGACTAATAATATCGGAGCCAATAGTATAATCCATTTTTAGAGCTGAGTCTCCCGCCCTCTCGGCAGCAGATTTGGCAGCGATAGCCATTCCTTGAATATCAGCGAAATGTTCGTTAATGGCGCCCGCATCCCCTCGATAAACTAACTTCGAAGAGAACTCCACTATGGCATGGGAATATTCATGGCCTAATACTGAAATTGAATTGTCGAGATTTTGAAGGTTCTCCCCACCTTGCCCGATCAAGAATTTTTTCAGAGGTCCATACCAGGAAGCATTTTCACGGAAATCCAAAGACTTCAATTGGGTATGAACCTCCACTGGTTCCGAGGTTCCCTTCCCTGCAAAACTGGACCAGGAATATTTATCATCGAAATAAGCTACAACTTTTTTTAATTGCTGAACGGCCCTTTGAGATTTTTCAGTATTAGGAAGCTTTTTTCCACCAGGAAAGAGTGGGCTTTCGAATCCATGAATCTCTGCCAGTCGATGATAAAGTGTTCGCAAATTTCTAATTTCCAGTTGTCGATGTCGATCTTTCGGAATTACTAAATCAAACTGCACCGGCAGATTAAACATTCCCGTCATTTGCAACATCCAAGTTCTACCATGACGAACCAATGATAATTGCTGCGTTCGAGCCAAGTCTATCAAAATCCGAGAGGTCGAAACTCTGCCCAACCGCGAGAAAAATCGATTCAAAATCTCACGCTGCTCCGGCAATGTCCGATTTAAAAAAACTAAGTAATCAAAGGGAACTTGGGATCTTCGAGCCAACGCTTCCAAGTACTGCCGCAGTCCCTGGGACGCCTCCTCTGAACTCTTTAGAAGATCCATAAAGGACGCGAGCTCATTCTCGGTCCAAGCAAACTCGAACCCTGGATTTAGGAAATCCTCTTTTAATTCTGGTAAAGGCATCAAAAAAGAATTCACTCTTTTAAGGCGGCCATTTCTGAAATATAAAAGCACAGTGCCTCCCTCCACTGGGATGCCATACTTCTCTTTTCCAACTTGACGCTCTATAAATTGTTGATATTTAACGACCAACTTTTTTCCACTGTTCACCACCCGAATCAGTTTCAAGGCAAATGGAAATTGTTTAGGATTCGTCGTTGAATTCGTACTGGAGAAAGCAAGAATGCGATCGAGATGATTTCGCAAATATATTTCCAAATGAATGTTCTCTTCAGGCTTTAATAAATCCTCATTTTCTAACACAGTCTCAAAACCCGGAAGATTTGGCCGGTGCTTTCCAAAAACTTTCAATTCGACATTTTCGGAGGACTTATTTGAAGATGAGGGACCGCGCTCGTTGTGCACTGCCGAAGTCGAAATGCAAGAGGACAGAGCTAAGCACCATAGAGGCCAAAGCCAACCCCTATTATTTTCTGGAATAAAACCAACTTTTTTGGAAAGTAAAATCCTTTTTAACATTGCTTATTTAATCGGAAAAACGGGATAGTCTTAAAGTCCGACCATGGTCGAAATTTTAATTGACATCCATTGAACTCAATAGGATCGTTTAAAGTGATTATGTTGTTTAAACTTTATCCATTTTCAGAGCCACCTCAACCCCTGGATCTTCAGGTCCAGATGGAAATCTTCCAGGACCAAGATAAATCTTTTTTAAGGGGTGTTTTCTTTTTAGAATCTTCTTTAAGTTTAGAATCAATCGAAAAATGGGAAAGTTCTTTGAACCCTTATGGGTCCCGCTGCCAAAATCTTTGGCAATCAACCTGCTTTGAATTTTTCATGGCCTCTACGCCTCCCCTGACATCACCCGCCCCTTACCCTGTTCTCGAAAATTCTCACTATTGGGAGTTTAATTTAAGTCCTGATGGAAATTGGAATTTTTATTTTCTCAAAGACTATCGTTGCGATTTACAGGAAGCTGTAGAAATTCAAGCTCCGCCCCTCCTTCATAAAAATCTGCAAAATCACATGGGGCAACTGCAATTTACCTTAAATTTAACAAGCCTCTTTGAAAAGTATCCCGCCCTTCGATTCGATTTTAAAATGGCTTGCTCTGCTGTTATTCAATGGAAAAAGGGAGGATCAAGTTACTTTGCCTTGAAACATCCCAAGACAACCCCAGACTTTCATCATCCCGAAGGATTTGTATTAAACTATCATAATCAGTTCATACTAAGGAAATAATTTAAAAATGGCGAAATCGATGTCATCGGAAACTCTTTTCGGAATTGATCACCTCTTGAATTCTCCCGATTTATTGGCCCACTTAAAAAAACATCGAGTGGCCTTAGTTGCCCATCCCGCCTCAGTCACCTCTAAGTTAATTCACTCTTTGGATGCTCTTTACCAGGGTGGAGTTCCCCTGACCTGCGCCTTTGGCCCCCAACATGGACTTCGAGGAGAAAAACAAGACAATATGATCGAAAGCGACGACTATTTCGATCCCCATGTTCAAATTCCAGTCTATAGTTTGTATGGAAAAGTTCGCAGGCCCACGTCTGAAAGTATGGAAAAGTTTGATATCTGCCTTTTTGATCTTCAGGATGTCGGCACCCGAATTTATACTTTTCTAACCACCTTACGCTATATGATGGAAGCCTGCGCCCATCATCAACGTGAACTTTGGATCCTCGACCGTCCCAACCCTGCGGGGCGACCCATTGAAGGAATGTGCCTGGAATCAGGTTGGGAGTCCTTTGTTGGCGCAGGAAGATTTCCAATGCGACATGGAATGACGCTGGGAGAATGTGCGCTTTGGCTCAAAAATGAACTTCATTTAAAAATTAATATGTCCGTCGTTCAAATGCAAAATTATCATCCCGGTAGGATCCATGAATGGGGTTGGCCTCAATACTGGACGTGGGTAAATCCTTCACCCAATGCTAGCAATGTCTCCATGACCCGGGCTTTTCCGGGAACAGTGATGATCGAAGGAACAACCCTCTCTGAGGGACGCGGAACCACCCATCCCCTGGAATTGTTGGGAGCACCCAATCTTGATATTCAAAGAATTCTGAAAAATATGAACAGCATGGCTCCTCAATGGCTTGAGGGATGCCGCCTTCGTCCTTGCTATTTTGAACCGACTTTTCATAAACATCAAAACAAACTGTGCGAGGGTTTTCAAATTCATGTAGATGGAAATTGTTATAAACATGATTTATTTAAACCCTATCGCCTAGTCAGTTTGTTTTTTAAATCATTACGGCTCGAATATTCCGACTATCCCATTTGGCGTGATTTTCCTTATGAGTATGAAACTGAACGACGAGCCATCGACGTGATCAATGGAGGTCCTCGCTTGCGGGAATGGGTTGACTCACCTCAAAGTACAATTAGTGATTTTGAACAATGGAACCGCAAAGATGAAGAATCATGGAACATCGAGCGCCAGGAATATTTACTGTATTGAAAAAAATATAGAAGGGTTTTAAATATTCTCCTTAAGACGTTTCAAAATACCTGCTGCTCGCCTTACGTTGCGCGGATTGGGATTTGGCTGATAGGCCAATTCAATATAACAATCAAACAGATTGTGTAGGTGAACATGCTCCTGGGGCAACGCCTGAATCACTCGATCTCTCCAATTCTGAGGACCTTCATTGACCTTACGTTCTAGATTGTATCTTCGTAAAAACTGATTTATCATTTCAAAGACCAAACGCGCAGGCCGTCGTCGACTTCGGCGGCTGAACAAAATGTTCATTAAAAAGGAAATGGAAATAGCCAGTAAGAGCGCGACCAAAACGGCGGGGCCAATGTGCTCCCCCAGAGATTCCATCAACAATTTTTGTTTTTCTGGACTAAAATCAATAATCTCTTTATTCCATCTATAATTGATATTTTCATACCAAAAAGCTAATGAAGATTGCCAATCTTTTTCAAAAGCTTCTTGTTTGATTTTTTCATACATTTGAGCATCCCATTTTTGATCTACAACACGGGAAAAAGCTTCCGCCCCCAGTTCAATGCGAAGGGGTGCTATAAAAATCACCGGATCAAAGGGGATCCATCGATTTTCACCATTGAGATATTCTATCCAAGCATGGGCATCCTTTTGACGAATGTTCCAAAAATTACCTATATAGTTAAAATCGCCTCCTTGATACCCTACCACGACCCGAGCAGGAACGCCTGCCGCCAAAAGAAGCAATGCCGTTGCCGAAGCAAAGTGTTCACAATACCCCAACTTGTTTTGGAGAAGAAATTCATCTAAGGAAGCTTCCCCTTGATCAGCTGTTTGCAACGAATAGTGAAAATTATTTTTCTTATAATAGTCGATAATTTTTTCCAAAATTTTTTCCGAAAAATCTGATTTATTGATTCCGGAATTTAAGGAGGCTTCTTTCGTTTGAGTTTCTGCCTTCCATTTCATTACTAAGTTTTTTATTGCTTTACTATAGTTGGGGGATATTAGGGTTGTTGTTCGCTTTTCTTCAGGGATTCCCATCTTTTTTTTGAAAAATCCTTTGTAATGAATACGCCCCTCTGTCATTTCGAGAATTTTAAAAGTCGATCCACCCTGTTTATATACAGAATTGAGCGGGGAAAGCACAAAATCTGTACCGCCCAAAGTAAATAGCCAGGTAGTCTCAGAGGGCTCCATTGTGATGGTGTAGTTTGGAAGTTCCGCAAATTCTTGAGGCACTTCCCTGGCCTGGCGCTGACCTCGAAAATCTCCAACAACACGACGCCAATGAAATCCCTGAGGCTCTGTGAGTATTGCTCCACGCCAATACAAATCACGCTGAGACAGATTATTCCCGGGGGGAAATTCAGCCCGAAAAACCAACTCATCGGATTGTATTAAGTTGCTGATGTCGCCGGGGTTGAGCTGATCATTAAATCCCGATTTACCTGCCCTGTTGCCGGAATTTTGAGTGTTCACGAATTCTTGAGAGATCCTTGGAAAGAACACATAAAGAAAGAAAGTGATGGGTAGGGCGGCTAAAACATATTTTAAAATCAGAAGAAAGCGTATTCGAGGCGATATCGACCCAAGAGATGATGGCAACAGATTGAAGAGAAGGCCTATAAATAGAGGCCCCGCCATGATTGTATAAATTAAATCTATTGAATAGAGAAATTTCAAAACCATCAAAATCAAACCAATAAATACCAAAAATCCTTTTTCCGATTCAGATTTACATTCGAGAACTTTAAGCCCGGCCAAAATTACCAAAAAGGTGGCTCCTGGATCTCTACCAATCAATACCTGAAAATAAAAATAAGTGGCTGCAAAAAAAACCACCGAAAAAAATCCAGTCAAAAAACGAGATGGCAAGGCCATTCCAAATTTTTCACCGAGCAGTTTCCAAATCCAGGTAACCATTGCCGCGATGAAAGCCCAGGTAGGAATGTCTACAGCTAATAAAAGAGAAATTGTAAATAAACAAATAACCAGTGAGGGTTCTTTAAATAAAGAGTAACTCTCTTTCTTAGTCATGATTTATCTCTGCCGGTAGGAGACTCAATTTTTCAAGAATCTCTCGATAATGCCCGTCTCCCCGACTCAGAGGGCTTTTCCACCCTGGCAATTCCAATTGAAATTTCCCTCGACGTTGATGGCAAATTTCCATCCAAACCGTCATCTGACTAATACGAGCTTCCAAATTTTTGAGATGACCCGTATGATTCCAATTTAAAATCACATTTTCAGCATCCTCTCCACTTTCTTCACTTTCATATTGCTTAACCAGCAGAGCCTGAGTTCGAGCATAGGCCTTCCAATCAATCCTCCGAAAGGAGTCGGAGTGGCTATAATTTCGATGACCTGCAAAAACTTCTTCACTGACATATTTCTTTTCCTGCTCTTTCATAGGTTCCCCACCCTGATCTCCGAGGGTCGCGGGGAGCTGCCTTATTCCCAAGCGAGCTGGATAAATAAGCAGAGGCTCTTCAGGACGCATCAATTTCCAGCTTCGGAAAAAGCAAAAAGGAAATTGCGTTTCTAAAATGAGAATCGGAAGATTCTGCATTCCTCGATTTCCCAGTTCCAAGGGAACTTCCACGAGAACACAGTCTCGACCTTCTATTTTATTGATTTCAACGAATTGGGTTGACCCTCGAAATCGCATTTGCAGAGCATAGACACTTGAGCGAGACGGATTCATCAGCTCAATATAGATTTTTCCCTTTTCATCGGCAAAAAAACTACGGCCTTCAATTTTATTAATTCGAATACGAGCCAGATTAAAATTGGTGATCACCATGGTAATAAGACCCATTGAAAATATAAAAAAACATAAAAAATAAATTGCATTATTTGAATAAATAAAAGCGAGAGCTAGAATAACAAGATCCCCAAGCGCAAAATACATACCCGTTTTAGTCGGTAAAATAAAAGTGCGACGAAACGAAGGATTTTGGAACATCTTTTTTTTCAGTAAAAGAACAAGATGATTCCACTTAAGTTGGAACTTCGATGAATGCCATAAGCTCTTTGGCGCGGCTTCGGCCATATTCGACTCCCTCTTGTCCCCCAAGGCGATGCCCCAGTACGGCGATAGCGATCTTTTGAACATCTTCAGGCATCACGTAGTCACGCCCCTGCAATACGGCCCAAGCTTTGCTAGCGCGTACCAAAGCAAGACCCGTTCGCGTAGATAAACTTACAAATCTATCGGACTGAGTTCGACTGTATTGCAAAATATGTGAAATGTAGCGTGCTAACATTTCTGAGACATGAACTTTATCAACATTCTCAAGAGCTGCCATCAATTCATGACGTGCGATCAAAGGTTCCAGTTTTTGCAAAGCAGCTCGAGGATCAACTCCCTGGAATATTTTGATTTCTGATTCCGTTGATGCAAAATTCAATTGAACAGACAACAAAAACCGATCCAATTGGCTTTCAGGCAAAGGAAAAGTCCCCATTTGAAATCGAGGATTCTGGGTTGCAATTAGAAAAAAGGGATTTGGCAATGAATAGGTATGGCGATCTACAGTAACTTGCCCCTCTTCCATCGCTTGAAGCAGAGCACTTTGAGTGCGAGGATTAGCCCGATTCAGTTCATCTGCCAAAACAAGATGAGAAAATAAAGGTCCTTGAAAAAAGTGAAAACTTTTTTTGTCTGCGTCAAAGATAGAATTTCCAATGATGTCGGCCGGTAGCAAATCACTCGTAAATTGAATACGGGTGCTCTCTAATCCCAACAACCTAGCCACTGTTTGAACAAGAGTTGTTTTACCAACCCCCGGAACATCTTCAATTAACAAATGTCCGCGAGCAAGAAGGCAAGTCAAACAGAGTTGAATTTCTTCCTGTTTATCAAGAATGACTTGGTTACTTTTTTCGACGATGGAAGTCCACATTTGTCTCATCTCTTTAAACTTTCAAACTCTCGCCAAATGGTCAATTTCAGAGAAAAAAACCAGCCCAATTCTAGACAGACTGCCTCATCAACAACTCCTGGACCTTCAGGAATTGACCGACGTCCCCACCCAGACTTTTTGCTGATACAAAAGCCCTGCTTTTAGGCCTTGATTTTGAAAAAGAGTCTCTGGATAGACCATGACAACTGTCGATCCCATTCGAAACATTCCAAGATCCTCTCCTTGAACCACAGGAATTCCTCCGAGAGGAAGCGGTCGATCAAAAACACCCTGATTTTTTTCTGGACGATTGGTCGATAATTCTGGATCCTTATGAATCACGATAGAGCCCACATTGGTAGCTCCGACCATAACCAATGCAACTGGTCCTTGATCAGTTTGAATTTCAAGAACCACTCTTTCATTGCGTACAAACAAACCCTGAGTATTCAGACAGCTCCACTGATTGACTGGAAATAAATCGCCGCAAATATGTCGAATTCCCACAATCTTTCCGCTCACAGGACTGTGCACTCGATGGTAATCCGTCGGACAAAGGTAATAGGTCATAAAAAATCCACGGCCCCACTTTTCCATGGCATTTATATCTGCGGTCAAATCCTGAACCCCATAGAAAATACCTTTAGCCTGAATCAATCTTCCAGAATCTAAAGGGCCACACTGCGCAATCACGCTGTCCGCGGGATGCAAAATTTTGCCAGAACCTGTTGGGCGCAGACCTGGTTTTAGGCGTCGACAAAAAAAATCTCCCAAACTG
>Ga0172367_10007341_pt1 | contig 12659 bp, 10 predicted proteins | sample Lak10m_FD_114542 | JGI IMG/M metagenome (GOLD analysis project Ga0172367, IMG submission 114542) | Freshwater microbial communities from Kabuno Bay, South-Kivu, Congo - kab_022012_10m | ecosystem: Environmental > Aquatic > Freshwater > Lake | place: Democratic Republic of the Congo: South-Kivu...
CACCGTGTTCAATTTTGCTCAATAGACTTATGTCAATGCCCAATTTCTCTGCAACGACCTTTTGCGGAAAACCTTTGTTTAATCTAAGTTTCTGAATGTAGCTTCCAAAATCATTCATATCAACATTTGCAATTCCGTCTCTCATTTCTTGATTTGTTTAGAACATTTTAAATATCGAATAAGTAATTACTACTGAAACACCAACTAGTAAAAAAAGCGAGGTCATACATCCACTATTTTTTTGCTTCTTATTTTGATCTTTCAAGTGTTTTAAAAAACCTTCCATCTGCTTTCCCATCTCATCGCTCATCACAGGCTTCTGACCTTTTAATTCACCACGTTCAAACTTTTGAATAGTCTCCTTAAATTCATACCAATCCTGAATTCTAGGAGCAGCAGCCAAATAGTTACCAGCTCCCATCATTTTTGTATATCCAGCAGCATCACTGTCTATTTGAGGATCGTAGGAAGGTTCCCACCAAACTGCAAAATGTTGATCGGCATTAGTGTAAATGAAAGGGAATTGAAGTTTAGTTGATCTATTACAACTAGGGCATTTAGCTACATTGATTTTATCAGACATAACCAAATCTCTATTTTCAGGATATTCTCCCCATATAGAACGATACATTGTGAAGTCAAATTGATGATTACAATTTGGACAAGTTATTTTTGCTTCAACTCTCTTACTCATATTATTCGGCTTCTTTTATTTGTTCAAATTGAGGGAAGTCAGCAACTTCTTGGAAATGGTGTAACAACTTTTCAAAGCTAGAATCGGTATCAATGTCTTCCTTCAAGAATGACTCTATTTCGGGGTACTCTATTAAAATTCTATCATTGGTTACTTTAAGATGATGCCTTATCGCTTTAAAAAACTTCACTTCAGAGTACTTAATTTCCTCATCAGCCTTAATGGTTTCAATAGCAAAATTTATGAGCATTAATTCTTCGTTTTCACTAAGATTAACGCTATTGATTTCTTTGAAAAAACTTGAAATAAATTCCTTAGAATTACTATTGATATTACTAACAAGGGAATTGATTTCCGAAAGAAAATCAAAGTTTTGAAAAACATCTTCAGCTCTGCAAAGACTTTTTATTAATTCAATTTCTCGCTTGTCAATGTCTCCATCTGCTGCCATGCAACAGAATGCTGTTTTTAAAAGAACTTTGTCAAATGTTGTTGTTTCCATGTTTTTAACTTTTAAATCCAATTCTAGGTCTTCCTGATGGTTCGTCATCACCGTCTTCACCTTCAATTTTTCGTCTTATATCTTCGTATTTTCTAAGTTCAGCAAGACTGATGGTTGGCTTAACTTTTACGATAGCTTTTTCAATTATTTGCATAGTTACCTTAGAATCTGCTTGTAAAGCCATTCTTGCTGCCTCGCTGCAAATAAGCTCAATTTCAGCTGTAACCCGGTGCTCTGTTAATTTGGCTAGGTTTTCGTAGTCTATACCAAAATCTAAAGGTTTTTTCTTCAGATATACTTTGAATAACTCTTGTCTTAATTGAAAATCAGGTGGGCCTATGTAAAATTTCTTCTCTAATCTCCCGGCTCCAAGTATAGCAGGATCGATCATATTAGGATAGTTCGTTGCCCCTACAACAAATATTCCCTTTTCGCCAGTACGATCCATTTGTGCAAGCATTTCATTAACTGCACTCTTGGACATTTCATGCACCTCACTATCTCTATTAGGCAATAACTCATTTAACTCATCTATAAAAATGATTGTAGGCGCATTTTTCTCTGCTTCTTCAAACATTTTAGCAATGTTCTCCTGGGTAGCGTTAACGTATCTGCTTTTTAATGTTGAAGGCTTAATATACATATAGTTGTAGCCAACCTCCTCAGCAAACTTCTTGGCAAAAAATGTTTTACCACAGCGTGGCGGGCCATAAAAGAGAATTCCATTCGGGAAGGGAATGTCGTACTTCTTGTATTTTTCAGGATCTTTTAACGCGTTTATTACATCAACAGTAAGAAGTCTTTTCAAATCATCCATACCTGCAATCGAATCGAAACCAGATCCTTTTGCCTTTGTTGTGAGTGTCTTGTTTTCTGTTTTTTGCTTATCAGACTTTTGAAGTCTTACTAAATCAACGTCCTCAACTTCGTTTTCGCCATTAATAGCATCAATAAAATCATTTGCACTTTTAAATCTTAATTCAGGATCAGACGTAAGTGCCTTTTTCAGGATCAATTTCGTGTTTTCTTCAACCTCTGAAATGTTGTGAAAATTTGAAAAACCGAGTGCTCTTTTACGCTCTTGAATTATTTCATCCTCAATTCCACCTCTTTCCAATGAAAAGTTAGAAATCGGCTTGAACCAAGGTGCAAATCCACTCAGCATATTGTAATAAACAGCACCTGCTGAAAAAATATCAGACTGAGGAGAATAAATATTGTTGAAACACTCAGAAGCAATGTAATTCAGGTTTAAATGCTCCTTATTGTAACTTTTGTTTGGCTGATGAAATCTTCTTGCATAACCAAAGTCTATGAGTTTGGCAACCGGCATTTCAGGATCAGTTAGATCCAACATGATGTTTTGCGGTGTGACTTCATTATGAATTATTGGGTCAGGTAAAGTATGCAAATAATCAAGAGCAGTAAGTAAATCTACTATTATCGATTGATAAAGCTCAATTTCATCTTTATCACCTCTAGCTAATCTGTCAGCCAGAGTTTCTCCGCTAATGAAATCAAGAACCATAAAAATATACTTACTTCCATTAGAAACAACTTCACCGGAATCAAGATAACTTACTATATTCTCATGATCAACTTCTTTCAAAAGCTCTATTTCTAAAATGTCTCCGCCTGCACTAAACGCAGTTCGATGTATTTTAGATGGATAAAATAGTTTAAGAAAGCAAACTTTCCCAGATTTCGACTTTACACGATATGTCTCCGCATTAATCCCATTTTTTATGGGAAATAGAACCTGGTAATCACCAATTTTATCATCTCTTTTGAATATATGCGATACTTTCATCTTATAGTTTTAGCAATTAACGCTTCACACATACACACTGAGTTTTCTTTTTACCACAATTCGGACACAGTTCGTCAGGATAGTTATTTTCAACTTCAATACAAATAGGGAGTAAGCTCTCTTCGGTTGGATTGGTAGCAATAATTGACAATCCCTGATTAACGAGTTGACGAACACGATCTCTATTCTTCCAATTGATCATGTCGAAATGTTCGTTCCACCTGCGAATGCTGTTTATAAGCTGATAAATAAGTGTAATCATCATAAAGAGCGTATTAATTTCTTTAAGTACATCTTTCCCTAAACTTGGATCTTTTGATCTGATTATTTCATCAGTTCTTTTACGCAGTTTATTTACAGCTTCATTTGTATTATCATTACCAAGGTCATTATTGGCTCTCTCTAATCTATCAAATTCAGTACGAATTTCTTTTTCCATCCTGTCCCATTCTGTCCCTTGGCTTACATCATCAACTTTGATCAATATGTCGCGCATTTTATCAAAGGTTTCTTTTCGTCTATCCTCATCACCTTTTCCTTTTTCAAAATACTCTCTTAAATCCTTAAGCTCTTTTTCAAGCTCATTGATTCTGCTTTCATCTTGAAGAACACCAGATTGCTTAATTTCACGAATGATTTTAAATCCATTCCGGAATTCTGATTCGATTTTATCGGAATCTGGAATTGATTGCCTGTGATTTTTATCAATCTTCATTTCATGTTGAAATTCCAAGGCATGGAAATAAGCCTTCACGGTTATGCCCTCATTTCTATCCACACTTACAGTCAAATCGAATGTGCTGTTTGCTGGAAGTAAACCTGGAAGATCCTCTCCGGAAATATCAATATCATAGACATGCTCGTTGTAAATTGCTCGTGAACCCTCTGCATTATTATCACCCTGATATAAAGGTATTCTTAGAAAATCGGACTTATTTCCTGGCCTAATTTGGCTGGAGGTTCGAAGGCCATTACTGATGCCTGTTGCAGGAGTCAACTTATTCTTCTCCAGGCCACGCAAAGGAATGAATACCATTCTTTCAACATCTTCATCTAGCACCTCAACTCCGTAGTAATATGGAAGGTTCACTCCGCCACCGCCACCATCGCCAATACCGTGAAGAATAGTGAATGAGTTGGGAGAAGCTTCTAATTGATCGCCCTTGCCATTAAAAAGCTTGATAACAAAACTGTTTGGCGCGAATTCAGCAAGGAATACATCTAATATCTTTATTTTGCTGGTAAGTTCAATTTTTCCGGAAGACCAAGCATCATCGGATCTGAAAATTTCAAAAAACAATTTGTCACTTTCAAAACCTGAATAATTCTTACACTTTAAACTAATTTTTACTTCAGTGTCTGTTACAGGAGTATTGTAGTTTAATTCCAAATCAACAATATGTTTTTCTTTTGAGGGGCCAGAGACTATTTCGTTATTTATAGTAGAGGCAAAAATTGCAGCCCCTTTGGCAACCACTGTCATGGGATCAACTGACTTATCTACATTCTTAGTTACCTGCTGCTCTAACATTTCCCTAAGAAGTGGTGTTTTTGTTGGGCCTCCAACCAATATTAAAGCATCAATTTTTCCAGCATCTATTTTAGAGTTAGTCAACAACTCAATTGTCTTGTCGACAGCCCGTTGGAAATGTCGGCGTTGTACCTCATTTAATTGATCCCTTGTTATCTCCAGTTCTAATGTTATATCATTTCCCTCGTCATCTTGCCCGTATTCGTCAAATTCGTTGAGAATTGAAACCTTATCCTTTGTTGAAAGTTCAATTTTCTTTTCTTCAGCAACGAATTTGAATTGATTCTTAAAATTTTCTTTTAGAAGCTCATCGGATAGTATTTCGTCAATTGCAAAGTTTTTTTGTAGGTATGGGATAAATATTTCATCAATGATTGCATAATCAATGTTTTTACCTCCTAGGTATTTATCCCCCTCAGTATTTTCGACTGTAAAAACTCCGTCTTTTATTTTCAATAAGGCTGCATCGAAAGTGCCGCCACCAAAGTCAAAAACAATCCAATATCCATCTTTTACTTTTGATTTAAGGCTATAAGCATATGCGGCAGCAACTGGCTCTGATAATAATTCGCACTGCTCAAAACCAGCCAAAGATGCGGCTCTTTTAGTAGCTTCTTTTTGATTTGCGCCAAATTTTGCAGGAACAGTTATTACTACACTTCTGAGCGTTTCATCATCTATATTTTGTTTGAGTTTCTTTAGAACCTCTGATGATAAATCCTCTGATGTAAATTCCTTTTCATGATTCGATGAAAAATACATCTTATCAGTACCCATTGTTCTTTTGAACTCTATAAAAACATTGGATGTATAATCAGGCTTCTTATTCTGCATAGCCTTATCTACACTGAGCTGACGAAGGGCTTTAGCACCAACATCGATTACTCCCTTCTTTTTCAATGAAACACATGAAGGAACAGTATCCATGCCAGTTTCAGGATCTTTTTTAATTGTAGGTTCACCTAGCTCCATTCTTGCAATAGCAGAATTGGTAGTTCCCAAATCAATTCCGTAGTCAATTTTTACTCTTGCCATATTTTATGATAGTTTATTCTCCTGTTGCTACAATTACTTGAGCTCTTTGGATAAGTTTATTATTAAAATGCACTTCAGGTTTGATAACTCTTTTGATAATCTGAACCCCTGCTTCTAGAGATGGGTCAAGCTCCATAGTTGCGTCCATATTCATTCCTTCATTAAAGGGCTTATTGAAATGATCTATTATGTCATAACCATTCGCTTTTATATTATCTACCACATTATTTACAGCGATATTCAGTGATGCAAATCCTCGAACTTTTGAATCCATTCTGCTCAGGTACATTTGCATCTTTGTGATTTCATCAGCAACCTTTAATGCTAAAGAATGATCCACCTCTGCATTTACTGCTGCTGGTTTATTTTGCCTCTCCGCCTTTAACAATTCCATTTGACCATTGTACAGTTCTGCAAGCTTGGTATTAACTTGAACTTGTTCCTCTTCAATAGATTTCCTAGTTTTTATTATTTGATCTTCAACAGCTGATTTGTCTTTTGAAACTTGTTTTCTTATAAAAAAGTACATTAAGAAACTCAGCAACAATGCGGCTAGTACTCCTATTATACCCCACAAAGTTCTGTTTGAGACTGTCTCTTTAACAGTGGTAATTTTTGTGTCATTATCCTTGCCAGTCTGAATAATTCTGTTTGTTAAAACAGAATCTGTTGTATTTATTATTGCTCCGGTTGAATCAACCTTTGAAGACAACGAACCGAGATTGTTTTTAAGCTCAGGTATTGAACTTATGACACCAGTAAGTTTATCATCTGTCTTGGTTTGCTTTGACTCCAATGTTTGAATTCGAGCTCTTAAATTGGTTATTTCTTTTTCGAGCTTAGAGCTAGCGGTATCCTGGGCGCTAATACTCCCAACAAGCGACAAAAGGATTAAAATTGAAATTGAAATTCTCATAATTAGTATTCGGTTTGTTTTACTTTTAGTTTAAGGGCTGCAATTTTATCTTCTTGAGACTTTATTTGGGAGGCCTTCTCTCTTTCGCTTTTCTCTTTTAAAGCTTTAATCTTTTTGTTTTGATCTGCAATCTGACGATCTTTTGTTTCTTGAGATCTTAAGAACTGCCATTGTTTAATGGAATCCATCTCAGCATTAGCCGCTCTGATTTCAGTTGAAAGTGGAGTGGAATTCTGAATGTCCCTTAGTTTTGATTGGGCCGCTGTAAGCTCTTTCTGTGCTTTTTCTTTAGGGGAAAGTGTTGAAACGCTAATCTGAGAAGCTAATTTCTTCAATCCTTCTAAGTTCTTTTTGTAATGCGCTTTAAAATTAGCATGCATATCAAATAAGCCAATTTTGAAACTGACATCCAAAGCTGACTCTACTGCGTTTCTCAAGGAGGCAGGAGGCAATCCAAAAATAGCTGACGAACTAGATGCGTTTACTTCCTTATTAACACACTCAACCAAGGTTCCTTGAGCATGACTGGCAACAGCAGTACTTAAATTAAGATATAGTTCATCGTCACTGCCTAATGCTTTCCTCATATTTAAAATTTTAGGCCAGCAAGAATCTACTAAATCTTTCGCCTTTCTAACTGTTTCAGTTAGATTTTCATAACGCTCCAATTTACCGGCAATAAATTCTAAATCATCCTTGATTAATTTTTGCTTGGCTCTGTCATCTGCATTATCGATCCATCCTTGCAATCCTTCTATGTTTTCTTTAACTCTTTGCTTGATAAGATCACCTTCAGCTAGTTCTTTCGCGTATTCAAACAACTCCATTGCATCATCACTAGGATCAAAATCTTCTTCTTTAAACTCGTTAAAAAAATCTATCCCGCACTGAAGAATCTCGTCTGCAAGTTTATCCGATATACTTTTGAATTTCAAATTTGATTTGCCAAGAACATTTCTTATTTGAGCTAACAGATCACTTGAGTTTTCATAAAGCTCTCTTCCATATACTTCAGCATCTCTTGCATTTTCATCGCGCTTTTCTTTTGTTTCACTAATTAAAGACTCAATAGTTCGTATGGGTTTTTGAATTGAATCTTTTAAAAAATCATCTTTTGCAGAAAATTCAACTTTGGAAACGATTTCAAAAACTTTGTCGGATGATACACTTTCATATTTATCCAACTCTTCTTGTATCGCTTTTAAAAAAATAAGTTGAAGCTTAGATTTATCTTGTGATTCATGTGGATCAATAAAGCTGGTGAAAAAATTGTCAGAGTGCTTACTCTCAATGAATTTTAACTGCATAAGCACGCCTTCCTCAAGAACTTTGACAAAGACTCTAGTGCTTTTAAATGCAGCATTAATCTTTAGTATCGATAAGTTGTGATATGCTGAAGCATTTGATGTATTGATGTCTTTTTCTCCAATTATTGATTGCCAAACCTCAGCTGCGTTTTCTAAATCACCATCACGCATAGATTCAAATGCATCCTTATCTCCAACTTTACTTCCTTCGTAAAACCAAAATATGCTATTCAGGACTTTCTCATTGGCAATGTTCAATTTAGAATTGGCTGCATTTATTGTTTCTAATGTCCTTACAATTTTTCCAATTCGATCAAATCCATAGGGAAGTTCTTCGTCTGGAATCTCTTCGTCTGCCGACAAGTATATTTTCAGGTTATTAACTCTACTGAGAATAACCTTGGGACTAGTGCCAACTAAAACACCTAATAATCTGTGAGGGTTATTCTTTATTAGTTCCATGTAGTAATTTCTTCATTTACTTTTAAAGTTTTCAAAATTTTACTGGCACGCAAATGAGAAAGATTTCAACATTCGATTGGTTGACAGTGCTGTCAAAAGTAACAGGAAAAAATGTTTTAACAAAATATGTAATAAACTTATTTACAAGTGTGTCAGATATGCCACAATTCGTGACAACTGAGGTCAAAAAACAAAGTCCCCGGTAAAAACCGAGGACTGTCACCGGAAATGGGGGGCAAGACCGGTAATCTCATGGTAATACCATGGGAATATTCTTAGAAAGGCGTAGCAAAAAGTTGGTATTCCTGCGGATTTCCAGCGCTTCTTTCAATGATTTCATGCTCTCTCATGTACTTGATATAGGCTCTAGCGGTGCGTTCCTTCACATCCAAGTGCTCCATGACCGCCTTAATGAGATTTTGATTCGTGATTAGGTGCTTGTCCTTAAAAATGGCTGTAGCTGCATCTTTCAACTCACTTGCTTTGCGCATTTCAGAATCCTCTTTGCTCTTTTCGCCCAGGCAGACATGCCGTCCTTCTTCTTTGCTCCAGCCAAATTGCATCATCGGAACATCCAAAGGAGATCCATCTCTCACTTTCAGCGCCTTGATGACACTTGAATTATTATTCTCGTCTTTCTCAATCAGAAGAATACCGGCTGCCTTGCGTTGAACCTCCGAACCAAGATGTCCTCTGAGTTTCATTCCGGATGGTGCCATGTGCAATACACAGATGATAACGGTATTGTAGATAGCAGCCATGCGGAATAATTCCTCAACCAACTTCACGGAGCTTTCCTCATCGTTTACGGCTCCCAGTAAGTCTGCAATTCCGTCAATGACTACCATGTGGATTCCACCGTTTTCGTAAAAGAATCTGTCCATGGATTCCAGGATCAGGTTCATTCGCTCATTCCTTGATATTCCAACCAGGCAATAAGCCTTAAACCAGGCTGGTGGCTTATTCAAACTGGCTCGCTTCAAAATGTAAGTGAGGTTTTTGTAGAGCTGAAATTCTGATTGCTCGGTATCATAGAGGATAACAGCCTGTTCGTCAATGTTCTCTCGGATTGTTGTCCCCAGTGTATCAATATCAATACCTTCCGGCTTAATGGCTCCCGAAAGAATGCCGCCTAGGAAGTTAGTCTTTCCGCTTCCCTCTGAACCCGCAATACAAACCAGGTTTCCAGGTGTCCCAATAGTTACATCATTGATCGTGAGCAATGGTTCCGGTGCTTTGGGCGGATTATCAAAATCAATTTCACATGAACGCATAACCGCAATAGTATCTTCATAGAGTTGATCCAGCATTTCACGAAACAGCATCATCAGGTCATCCTGGGTGTGTCCCATTTTGAAAAAGTCGGAAATGTCCTTCTCGTTTTTCTCACCGGATAGAGGCAGGCGTAATTTTTTGAGTTGATATTCTTTGAGTGAGCCAATGAGCTTTTCCATGGCTGCAAGTCCGGTATCATCTACATCGTAGAGTAGTGTAATGTGCTTGAACCGGTAGCTCAATCCACGGATCATATTCTTTGGGATGTTTGCCGTTTCACTGTTGAAGCAGATAGCGGTCAATCCATGTGAAACAAGACTGAGCACATCCTTTTCACCACCTGTAATGAAAAGCACATCACCACGAATCGGCAGCTGATCAAATCCAAACACATAGTTTTCAGTAACCTCACCGGTATATAAGAATCGGAGTTTAGAATTAGGACGGTACAACTTCGTGTACCTGCGTCCCTGATAACCGAAAATCGGCTCTGTGTCGGTTGTTTCAAGGATATATTCTTTTCCTTCTTTTCCAGCGCCTGAAAAACTTTGAATGGAAATCACATGATACTTGTCGAGTATTTCCTTGCTGATTCCATACTGTGCCCAGAATGCAATTTCCTTGGGTGTAAATTCTTTTGCCTGTAAAGGCATTTTCGTTTGGGCTGTTTCAAATCCATCATGAATGGAAGGTAGTTGTGCAGCCACTTTTACTTCGCCTTTATTTTCTCGAAGGATTCGATCCAGCTTTTGTTCTTTGTCCTCCAGGTTCAGATGCAGCTCCTGATCAATGATTTCGAGAATCCGGATAAAATCTTCTTTGTCATCACAGCTCAATCCAAAAACCTTACTCACAAAAAAGAAGCAATCACCACTGTATTCGGCATCTCCGAAATCCTTGAATTTGTAAGTTCTGGATTTCTTGTCCAGGTAGATGTAACAGGATGCCTTGGTGTCGTTGTAAAAGGGGCTCTTGAATGACTTTTCAATCTTGGTAAACTTACTTCCCAGGAAGTGTTTGAAAACATCTAAGCCACCATTGGTAAGGTTTAGGATAGAATCTTTGTTCAATGACATGTAGTTTTTTAGTTTAAGAGTTATAAAATGGATTTCTTTGCTGGCTTGTAGTTCTTTTCGACATACTTCACCAGGTCAGCCATAATCAGTCTGCGCTGACTTCCGACATAGGTGTAAGGGAGAACTCCATCACGCATGAGGATGTAGAGCTTTGCTCTAGACATGCCCAGGAATTTGGTAGCATTCTTTACATCCAGGTACTTGAATTCCGATTTTGGCTCTTTAACTACTGTACTAATTTCATTGAGCTTTTTTTCAACCTTTTCAAGTCTTTCCACCAAGGACTTGATGACTGCATTCTCGTTATTTTGTTGGGTATTCCACATAGCTGCCGATTTATTTCGGCTGCAAGACTAGCGAGAAGAATCCGGTTGATTATTGTACTACAATTGTACTACAATAAGATTTTTTTTAGCCTTTCTTGTTGCAATACGTAACGAATGCGTCCAGTAATTCTTTGATGTAAGGACTGCTCTCGATTTTACGATTTTTTGCTGCTGTAAGTGAAGAATCCAGGTTGCCTATTTGAATATTGAAGAACCACATTAAAAGACCGAAAAACTCTTTCCTGGTTAATTTACTCTTAGAGGTTGAAGTGATTGAATTGCTTTCATAGACGGCAATAAAAAGCTCGATAAAATCGACCTTGTCTCGTTTCCATCGAATGAGGGTTGATCCGCTGCCTTTTGGGAATAATGAAAGCTGACCGGATAGATAGGCAGACAACTCTTGCTTTGTGGGAAGTATAGAATCCGGATCATGAATGATTGGGGTATTTCTTGGTAGGCAGAATTTGTTGATGTGATGTATGCGATGCCGGAACAATTCTTCCAGCATTTCTAGAATCTTATACTGAACCGAAAAATAATTCAGGATTTTTTTTTATTGCCTCATCCTGTGTAAGCTCATGGGTAGTGGACTTTTGAAGCTCAACACGATGAAGTAAAACATCGATATTGTCTTTGGGAAAATACCGTTGTCGAAATTCCTTGACCTCGAAGTTGGCCATATCAAAGTCCTTTTGGAGCTCTTGTGGCACATTGGAAGGGGAATGGAGAAGATCATCCGCCAGTTGTTTTACCGGGGCGTAAAGGCCGTAGAGATGATTTTCTAGACTGATAGTAGAATGATGTCCATTGAATTCAATTTCATGTGAATCATCAAATTCAAAAAGATTGACCTGTTTTCGGAGGGTTCTTCGGCCTACCTGAATCCTCGCTGTTTTTAGTTGTTCTAGGACAACGGTTAAGTTTTCTTTCATTTATTAAATTGTTTGAATAGTTGATATTAAGCATAACTGATAAAATTGCGAGATGTTACTCGGAAAACCATGGTGTTTTCCTCCTCGAAATCGGGTGAAATCACCATGTGGCAAATGGCAAGGGTATATATATATACCTTGCCATCTGCCACCCTAGATATGATTTCAAAAAATGCAAAAATTTGCTGCCAAAAAATCTGTGGCTTTTAGTATTTGTATTAATGGAAAAAGCTACTGAAATGGTGGTATAGCCTCAGGAGCAAATGTTCATTTGTTCAATGTTCATTTGTTCACCTGGTCTTAATTGAACAAATCAGGAGATAGAAGTAGCAGAAATTTTAATCGTTGAATGGAAAATTGCAATGAACATTTTTTGGGTTCATTATGGATTGACTTTCAAAAGAAACCATTATATTTGCAATACCTGAATGAGACACAAGTAGTTCAGTCAAGCCCCCCAAATGGGTTGCTTGGTTTCTACCGGGGTTTCTAGGGTGAAAAGTTTGAAATAAACTATTGAATATAAAGACGTTGAGGGGTGGAGTTCATAATCCTCTTTCTCCGCTGAGTACAGTTCGCAACTGTTCGAAAAGTGTGTAAGTCGTTGATTTACACACTTTTTTTTGTTCTTTACTTTCCGAAAATGTTCGCGTTTGTACGCCGATTGGGTTTCCTTCTGGTGACCCCTTTTCAAAAATCAAAAAGGGGTCAACGGTGTACGAACAAATACGAACATAATAGGACTGAAAATCAACAAGATAAGCTTGATTTAGCCGAGGGGTAAACGTAG
>Ga0172367_10007342_pt1 | contig 12658 bp, 24 predicted proteins | sample Lak10m_FD_114542 | JGI IMG/M metagenome (GOLD analysis project Ga0172367, IMG submission 114542) | Freshwater microbial communities from Kabuno Bay, South-Kivu, Congo - kab_022012_10m | ecosystem: Environmental > Aquatic > Freshwater > Lake | place: Democratic Republic of the Congo: South-Kivu...
GAGATCGGGTGGTGGCCTGCATCAACACATAAAGATGAAATTATGCTGAGCTGGTGGAATGGTGAGTACTGGTCGAATTGGGCGTATTGCCACTACTCAGCCAAGCTCGCTGCTTATTACGCATCTCAAAAAGACATTCGCCAAAAAGAAATTGAATGGACAGAAAGGTGGTGGCTGAAATGAAGAAAACCTTCAAAACGCCCAACGCCATTGAGTTAGGGGCTGGAACATTCCCCGCCTGCAAGGGCAAAAACTGCGGATGCACAGATGGACGTAGCCACTCTGAGGAATGCCAACAGGAGCACCAAGATTGCATTGATGGCGTCTTGGGCCGCTGCTCGGTGCCTATGTGGGCCGGTGGATGCCCCGCTGGAACCTGCGGAGAAAAGGCATACGGGCATCGCCCGCCGTCGCGCGAATGGTGGAACCACGCTGCGGGCCAGATGATGCGAGAGGACATGCGATACAACGGATACGTGCCTGGGCTTGCCTGCCCGAAGCACGGTGGGCCGGAAGCCCCTAACGCCGGTGACTGAAATGATGACCGCAACACTTCACTTCAGTCTCCCTGAAGACAAATCAGAGTTCGATATGGCCTGCCATGCTGGTGAAGCCTATTCGACGCTGCACAGCATTGGAGAAGCTATCCGTATCCACTTGAAATATGGTGATCCGGAGGACGACCGAGAAATACTTGAACACGTCCAGCTAAAAATTGCTGACGCAACCGACTACATGGGGTACTGATATGGGCTTGTCCGTATATTTGAATGTAATAAAGCCTGTTGCTATTTATAGCAACAACATCACGCATAACCTTGCAATGATGGCAGATGAAGCGGGGATTTATGAGGCTCTGTGGCGGCCAGACGAGGTCGGTATCACAAAGGCTAGCCAGCTTATTGAGCCGTTAACGAAGGGGTTGAACGCTCTACTGAAGAACTCTGCGCGATTCAAGGAATACAACTCTCCGAACGGCTGGGGCACCTATGAAGGGCTTGTGGATTTTGTCAGGGGCTACCTTGATGCGTGTATAGCAAACCCAGATTCCGATGTGGAAGCGGAGAGGTAACGAAATGAGCCATCTAAAAGCATTCCTCACCGCATTCACTGCTGGTTTCCTTATTACTTTGGCCTTTGTTGCGTTTATCAAACTGGATGCAAACGTTTTTGCTTGGGACGAGAACAGTAGATTCACACTCGTGCTTCTGGGATTCTTGGCTGCCGTCGTGTATGCCGCTGTGTTTGGCTTTGAGAAAGAGGATAAGAAATGAAACCTATTGACTGGAAATCCGAGTACGACAAATCAGTGGAACGTCACAACCAGACGCTTGACGAGTTGAATGTGGCTTATGGCGTGATAAAGACTATGGAAAATGCTCTTGGCGGTTGTCTTGACGTACTGCAAACGCTTGAGCCAAGCAAGCATGTAAGCCTTGCAGAACTTCTAGATTTGAAGGATTCCATCATTGAAATTTTGTCTATAACAAAAGGGTAAGCATGAAAGTCAGACAACCCGGATACATCATTGCCCGCACAGCAGCGCAAGGTGGGGTGCATTTTCTCTGGCGCGGTACAAAACCGTACGACGATGCAGAGCTAATAGTCAGAGAGCACGTAATCGAGTTTGATGTACCAGCAGACTATGACTACAAACAAGAGCTGGTAAAGATGCTCTGTATTGAACGCGCAGAGATTGAACGCCAGTCAACGAAAGAGATTGAAGCCATTAACAAGCGCATCGACGCCGCTATGGGTGTAGTGCAGGAGAGTGAACTATGACCTGCGACCACCAATGCGACCAAGGTCGCAACTGCAACTGCTCGCGCAAGGACGAGAAGAAACAGCTAAGTGATCTGGAGTTTCAGATCGTCAGTGCCATCGCGGTCATATTCTCGGTGGGGTGTTTTGCTGTGATGGTGAGGTGGGCAATATAGCGAATTTATCGAAATCCCATAAAAAGGCTAGAAATGAAACTCGAAATTGAAATCACAGAGGAAGAAATCAAAAGCGCGATTGAACGCAAGATCAGGGTAGCCATCGCCGACGAAACGAACGCGTGGCGGGCTGATGATTACATCAGAGCTGCGGTCAAGAAGCATTGGGTAGACATCATGGAAAAGGAAGTGCAAAAACAACTTTCCAATTCATCCGTTATGAAAGACAAGATTCAAAATACCATTGAAGCAAAGCTTCGCGGTCAAATCACAGCACTTATGAAAGTGAAGAAATGACTGATCACAAACGCCTCTCAGACCTGAACCCCGGTGACCGATTTATTCACCTCGGTGACAGGCAGCGATACACCCTGCTTCGCTCAAACATTGCCTACGGCAAGACACGCCACTACTGGTGTAAAGCTGATGGCTGTACTGGCGAGAACAGATTTAACTCAAATACTTTCGTTATCAAAATTCAATAAACAAGATATTTAAGATACAATCAGTATTAACAGTTCATTTATTTTCAATAACAGAAAGGTATATCGAATATGATGCTAAAGCCATTCGCTTACGAAATCGTAACTCTTTTGTGCCAAGGGAAGAAGACGAGGGAAATCGAAGCAAAACTCGGATTAACTCATTACCATTTTGAGAAAGAGTTTAGGAAGATTAGGATTAAAGCAGGGCTACCTAAGCAGCGGTATTCATACGTTGCTTGCAAGGATTTGATTGATGGGAATCTTGCAAAGATGGACTCCTTTATCAAGAAGTGCGAAGAGGATAATAGTAAGTACATGGAGTCACTTCATAAGTTTGATTTTTAAGGCTGACAATGGCCACAAGAGTTATTAAGAGTCGTCACGCTGTCGTAGTTAGCACCACGTCTCCAGATGATCCTGACGCAATACCTGCGTTCGAGGATTCCGCTGGAATCAAACGTGGTGCGAACGCGAAGCCCGTCTACGTCAACAAGTACGCTCTCCAAAACTTCACGAAGAACGTCTCACCTGATGTCGTGAGAAATCAGGTGGAGGCTGCGAACGTGGCAGCCCTGTTTGCCAAGAGGGCTATCAGGCCGGACGAGATAGCTGCCCTTCGTCGACGAATGTTCGAGGTTGTCACCGATGGCCTTGAGGACGTTGCTGAGGTTATGAAGGGCACAAAGACGTGGAACAACGCTCAGGTTCGGCTGTTCAGCATTCTCACAGAGAGAGTCATGCCGAAGCTATCGACAATCACTGTTGAGGATACGACGAGCAAGAAGCTTGAAGATTTGAGCATCGAAGAGCTTGAGAAGATAGCACTTGGCAAGAAGAACCATGAGGCCATTGATGCAGTCGTGAAGCAGGGTGAGCATCTCGACGCAGAGGCTGAGAAAGAAGAGAGTCAGACGCTGGCAAAAGCTGTTAAGGGAAAGATGATCAAGATCGCCAGCATCGACGAAGCAGAGAAGCTATACATTGAGAAGAAGACTTCGGCTCCGAAGTACGGTAAAAAAAAACAAAGCAGCCAGCCCACCCAGCCAAGCTCAGAAACCTAGCAATGGGGGCTGGGCGCGACGGTCGTAACCTTCAAGACATGTGGCGCGCAAAGGGCTTCTCAGAGGAAGAGATCGAGAAGAAGAACCGAGCTCGCATGGACTTGATCAAAGCTGTGCGAGCCCGTACCATGGCCCAGCGCAAAGAGAATCAAGCACTCACCCTTGGCCTTGGAGACGCTGCAATCGTGGCAACAACGATCGAAAGCAAGCGTAAAGAGCTGTCCAGAGAGTTCAAGTTATCTAGTCGCAAAGGCGTGATTACGCCGAGGTCTGCTCAGAAGAAAGCGGAGCAGATGTCCAACAAGGTTAAGAAAGACCACGATAGGGCATACAACCCACGCATCAAAGGTCTCGACGGAATCCCCGGACTCAACACGGCAGAGGACGGAACGATTGGCCTTGCTGAACTGCGTGAACAGCGCCCAGACATCTTCGACATGAAGCCAATGCCCGTCGCTGGCTCAAAGCAATCCGACCGCATCAGGAAGCTCAAGGAGCTCATCGAGAAGTCTGGAAGAAAGGATCACTATGGCCACATCTTCGATTGACCAGAAAGCTGCCGCCCTATACCTGCTCAAGCTAAAGCAGAGCTCTAATAGCTTTCATGGCTTCATGGCGTACTACTACGATTTCCAGTGGGAGAGATTCCAGAAGGAGATGCAGGAGGTTCTTGATCTACTTGAGAAGGACTCTCTACTGAGTCCCGGAGGGAACCCGATCAGGAACATCTTGATCACTATGCCTCCGCGCCACGCAAAATCCTTCAATGCGACCATCAACTTCCCGGCATACGCCCTCATGCGTAAGCCTCACAGAGAGGTCATGATCAGCTCGTACAACAACGAGCTGGCAGCCACGTTCGGACGTGCAACACGAGACATCGTGACAGACCAAAGGGCACGCAAAGCATTCAAGGGTTTTGAGACAAGTAGGGAGACACGAGCTGTTGATTTCTGGAAGACGACAGCTGGAGGAGCGTACTACTCCGTTGGCCTCGGAGGAACCACAACAGGCCGTGGAGCTAACCTGCTAGAGGTCGATGATCCGTATAAGAGTAGAGAAGAGGCAGACAGCACAACACAAAGACGGAAGGTCTGGGACTTCTACACATCTGGCTTGCTCAGTCGTATGCAGCCAGACAGAGACGGCCAGCCAGCATTCCAGATCGTCACTCAGACACGGTGGCACCCGGATGACATGGCTGGGCGGATCATTGAGAGCAAGGAGTTCCATGCCGGTGAGTGGATGCACCTGAACTATCAGGCTCTCACGCTGAAGGAACGAGGCGTCTACATCCGACGCAACAAGCTTCCGAAGGATGACCCTCGCTACATACCGAACATCACGGTAGAGCAGATCGCCACTGGCAAGAAGACGATCGACCAACCCGGACTACTCAAAGGTGGGAACGTCAATCCGAACGTAGAGGTATCCGAAACATTCATCGCACTCTGGCCAAGCAGGTTCCCAGTCCAATGGCTTCTAAAGCAGAAAAGCGTTCTTGGAGATCGTGACTTTGAGTCGTTGTACCAACAGAATCCTTACATCATTGGCGGTAACCTGATCAAGGATAAGTGGTTCCGTCGTTACAAGCGAGACGATATGCCAGCGTCGTTCCATGCTATTGCCGTCACAGTTGACACGGCGTTCAAAGCAAAAACGGTGAACGACTACTCCGTGTTTACGGTCGGAGGGATCACAGAGATCGGTGACATCTACGTCCTGCGAGTCTACAGAGACAAGCTAGAGTTCCCAGACCTGAAGCGCAAAGCTGTGATTATCAACAGTATCTACAGAAGCCAAGGACTTCGAGGATTCTGGATCGAGGATAACGCATCCGGCCAGTCGTTGATTCAGGAACTCAGGGCAAACTCAGGTGTTCCTGTAATTCCTTGGAAGCCCGGGTCGGCGGAAAAGTACCAGCGTGCCGCTGGAGTCACTCCACTGATCGAGGGTGGACGAGTCTTTATCCCAGAAGAGGCTGATTGGCTGGATGATTGGCTTAATGAGCTATCAGCCTTTCCATCATCGAAGCACGATGACCAAGTTGACTCATTCGTCATGCTCATGGATGTGATGTCGAAGATGGTAATTGTCGGCATGAAGGAATTTTCAGCACCGATCGGAGACATCGTTGGGAAAAACGGCATCAAGGATTTGCTATTTGCAGGTCAGGAGCTGCGAGCAGACCCGTCTGGATGGGGTGGTAGCGGAGGATTTGGAAAATCGCTACAAGGGCTTGAATGGAAGGGCTGGGGAAATTAAGACATCTTTGATTTGATGTCTCTATACCTATTTCTGTAGCAAACTCGTAATTCATTGTCTGGCAATAGCACAAAAGGTATGGTTCTTTTGATGGTTATCACCTCTTTGCTGTGCCCTGTAGCTACATACATAGCATTTAACTTCACGGTGTCGTAGTAATACGCGTCAAAAGCAAAAGTTTTTGCAACAATATGGTTGACATGATGTTCGTTTTTCCACTTTACGACCAATTTTTTGCGCACAAGTCGTATTAAAACCTCTTTAAAAGAGCTTCCAGTGATTCCTGAAGCCATTTGAAGCTCTTTTTCAGTCATGGCGTGCGCTCCACGGGCGTTCAAAGCGTCCATAGATCGCGCTTCAACTGTGTCGTCAGCTGGACTATTGTCTGTCTCTATACTTTTGCGCAGCTGTGCCATTTGATTCTCCGCAAATAAGGTCACATTTTATCAGCAAGCAACTAAAGCAACATGAACTCCAATATTCTGGTAAAAACTAGCGTATGAACTCATCTTGGTTTGACTATAAGTCAGCTCCCTTTAGTGATGCCCCAGTGGCAGACCTGTCTGCGTTCGTAGATAAGTTGATGGGGTACAACGACATCTCTGAAGACCTCTCTCCAGAGCATGAAAAGCGTCTAGTTGACTACGTTAAGACCATTTCAGAGATGAGCTACAACTCGATCTCTAGTAGATACTCCGCTTGGCAAGAAGCCGACAGGGCTCATGACCTATATGTTCCAGCAGAGAGTACAGCGTTCAGAAACAAAGTGGTTATCTCTGACACGAGAGCTATTTCTGACACTGTTCTGACATATTTCATGGCAGCTATCACTGGCCGAAATCCAATGTTCCAATTAGAGGGGATCAACAGGGATAGCAGGAAACCAGCCGTATTGCTAGAGAGGGTTTTGCACCAGCAAATGCGTGCAAACGCAGGAGAAGCCCGTCTGGCGCAGCAGTTTTTAGACATCATTCGTTACGGAACAGCGCCTACAAAGTTCATTTGGAACGATAGGTTGAATTCCAATACCATTGTCAACGCCGATCCACGCAAAACATTCCCAGACCCACGGGCTTCCGCTGGTGATGTTGATTCAATGCAGTTTATTGTGTTCTCTGAGCACGCATCCGCAAGCGCATTACGCCGCACAGGGATGTATCCAAAGATCACAAAGTATCCGCGCTGCATGGATAACCAAACATTTGTCAGCGGGTGGATGAGCCACCAGTGGCACAAGGAAGCTGGCGCTGGGTGGAATGTAAATCCCAATACGCTTCTCGATGTGTCCACCAGCGGGATGTTTAAGATTGGCAGAAGCCACATCGTTGATGAGGCTTGGGTATGCATGAATGGGTACGAGATTGGACTTCCGCAGCTCGGAGAGGTGTGGATGGTTATCACTGTCCTAGATGAAAGATTCATCATACGGGCACAGCTTTCTCCGTATGGGCGACAGTTTCCGTGCGTGAATCCCGGGTTTGGATTCGATAGCCATAAGAGCCACCAGCAAAGTCTTTATGATTTGCTGCTACCTCTGCATGATCTTGGTACGTGGCTTATGCGTTCTCGTGTTGATAACGTACAAGCAGCCCTTAACAATCTCATCTTTGCAGACCCAACAAAGGTAGCTATTCACGATCTGATCAACAGGAATCCTTGGGGGATTGTGCGTACACTTCCGGGCACAAAGCCCGGGGACGGAGTTCACATCGCCCAAATTCCAGATGTGACGCGAGGGCATTACCAAGACATCAGCTTCCTGTCAGACATGAAGCAGCGTGTAGCAGCAGCATCTGATGCTCAGCAGGGGATGCCGACAGCAGACGTTCGTACGGCAACAGAGATTCAACGTTTAAGCCAACTTGGTTCTCAGCGCCTCGGTGTCTTGTCTCGCATCATCTCAGCAACAGCAATCCGCCCGGGTGTTCGCATGATGGCAGGGAACATTCAAGATGCTCTGGATTACGCTGGATCAATACGAATCCCTGACTCGCAACAGAACGACATCCTGCGAGGGATGGCGGACAACGGTTATGTTGATTATGACGTGTCTATGTTGCAGGGTCAGGTAGATTACTTGGTTGTTGATGGAACTCTTCCGTTGGAGCCAACTCGCTCTCCAGAGACTTGGATGCAGATTATGCAAACGGTTGGCCAAGCTGGCTTGGGTATGGAATACGATGTCGGACGAATGCTTGAAGAAGCGGTGCGTTCAATGGGCGTTCCTGATGTAGACCAGTTCAAAATTAGCCGTGAAAAACTGGCAACTGAAGGAATGACTCCTTCTCAAAAGCTGGCAATTATGGAAAAGACACGAGGGCAATCGTCCATTGTTCCTCAAGAGAATATTGAGAAGCAGCTTCAGGCAGGAAACATTATTCCGTTGCGGCAAGCTGGAGGTATCAAATGAAACCAACAAAGTCTCAACTTGCTCCAAACGTTCCTCCATTGATTCGTGACTATATTGATGCGTGTATCAGTGAGGCTATTGAGAAAGCAAAACTGAATCGTCGTCTTCAGGTCAATGCTGTAGAGGCAACCATCGGAGCAATGAACGAAAGACTCGAAAAAGTAAATCATCTTGAACGTGAAGTTCGATCTCACCTCGGGATATTTAAGGAGTAACAGCTGTGGCAACAGGGTATAAATTCACTAGGCCGGATGCTGAACAGCTTAAATTCACCAGCGCAAAGACTGGTGATCATGTTCTCGAAGACTACCTGCAAGAAGCGGAGCTTGGCAATAGAACTTTGTCATCCCTATTGACTGATTTGTTTGATCCAAACACAGGGGTAAAAATCAATCAACCAACTCCTGCTCAGGTAGCGCAATCATTTGATAACGCAGCCGCCGCATTGGCAAGTGCTCAAGCAGCAGCGGCATCTGAATCTGCGGCTGCGGCTTCTGCGGCAAGCGTTGCGGGCGGCCCGGTACTTAGTGTAAATGGATTACATGGCGTAGTCGAGAATGTCGTTATGTCACCACGAGCTTACTTTTTCTCAGGATTTTGACGGAGGTTAATAAATGGCATCAGGAATCCTTGGCCAAGCTAACCCAGTAGAAAAAACGTATACAACCGTATACACAGTTCCAGCTGGTCGCATCGCCACACTATCAATTAGTGTATGTAATTTAAACGTTGGTATTTCAAATGTTCGTATAGCTTTAGCTAGCACTGGAACTCCAACGAGTTCTGAATTTATCGAGTATGAAACTCAACTACCATACGCAGGAGTCTTGGAGCGCACAGGGCTAGTCATTGGAGAAGGTGCTAGGGTTGTCGTGTATTCAAGTTCTAGTAGCGTATCTGTTAGTGTTTATGGATTTGAGGAATAATCATGGGACGCAATGTAACCTCTCAAACATCGTATGTAGCATCATTACAAGCAGCTGAAGATGTACAAATTGGAGACGTTCTCTCTGTTGATGATTACGGGAAAGTGCATTGGGTTGATGATGTTCGAAAGACATCTGGACTTTCGCGCCCGGGTTTGGTCACGACTAAATTTGCTGCTATTTTTGACAAGGCAAAGATTAGTGGCGTAGGATTAGTAGGACCAGATTCAACCAGTGCTCTTGATATGGACATCCTGTCTAATGGGAATTATGTAATCGTTGGGTCATATGGGAACAATGTACGTTGCATAATTATTGACACAATCGGTAATGTTTTGGTAAGTGAATTTCTAGCGCTTGCAGGAAATAATTCTGACAACTGCACTAGAGTAAAAAGCATTCCGTCTGGTGGGTTTGCTATATTTTCTACTGGCGATTCAACCAATAATGCATATTTGAGATCATTTAATAATGATGGAAGCCCTAAGCACAATATAATATATATTGGCAACTATGGGGTGCCTGCATATCAAGCAGATATTTGCGTATTATCAAATGGTAATTTAGCGCTAACTTGGTTTTGCGACAGCACAAATCAAGTGCGTTACGCAATATACAACCAATCTGGAGGTGTCGTAAAAGCTGCTGCCCAAGCTGACTCTGGCTCTGATGATCTTGCAACATCAGCTATTAGTGGTAGATTAAGAATACTTCCTACATCATCAGGTTTTACTATTGTATGGTCTGCTATTAATAATAGTACAAAGTGCAATGCGTTTGACTTAAGTGGTACACAGGTAGGAGTAACAAAAACGCTTGTAACAAGTGGCACAGGAACACGGTTACATGCTTGTGTGTTATCTAATGGGAATATAGCTGTAGCTGTTTTCAATACGAGCACATACGGCCTTCGTATCGCAATTGTTGATCCATCAAATAACGTTATAGCAAGCTCTGTTACTGTTAATGCCGTAGCAACATGTGGTACAAATATTGCGTCAACTTTTAAAATATTACCATTATCAAATGGGTATTCTGTTGTTGTTGTAAACACAGCCTCAGCTATCGAGGCTTACAAGATTGACCCTACAGGATCAGTTTCTCCAAAACTAACAATAGAAACATCCGGTATAAATACTTTTTGTTCATTGCACGCCTATACAGTTGATGATATTTTGTATTTTGTGTACACAACAACAACAGTAGGAAACATTGTTTTTGCAAGTGTTGATACAACATCGATGACGTTGAAAATTAAGAATGCTAAAACATTTCCTATTACTGCTGTAAGCGCTCATGGAAGAATTATAATTTCCCCTATTTCTCAGACTGGGGGTAGTTTCGACGTACTTACAACCGTGATGAGTTCTGCTAATGCAAATGGCATTGTATTAAATATAGAGTATCTAAACGAATTAACATTAAGTCCAATTGGTATTTCTATGTCAAACACACTAAAGGACGACTATGTTGCTGTTCAAACAGAAGGGTATGCAAGAACAAGGGTTTTATTCTCGGAGCCATACTCAATCTCAGCGTCAAATGCTCAGTCAATCCATATTATTACTAATATAGCAAACATTGGCGGAGTCGCAAAATCAAGCTTAAAACCAATCAACTAGGTGAATAACTATGGCTACTGGAATTATTGGAGTTTTAAATGGTGTTGGGACAATATCATATACACCGTCAACAGACGCGAAAGTGGTTGGAGTATTTTCTGCTGTCAATACTGCTGCATGGGTTAGTGTGCAAGGGGTTAGTAATGCCATACACCCTTACAACACAGGTATAACAATTGTTGAGTTTTTTGTGGGAGGCGGCCAGACATTTACGATTACTTTGGATGCTAACAGTTCCGTTGTACTAACTTCCTTGGAGTCATAAGATGAAAAAAGTATTTATTTCCAATGGATTTGTTGTTGGCGTAGCTCAAGCAGTTATGAGCGGCTCGTCCGTATCAGGCCCGAAAGGTTCTGATTCCGTCGTAGTAGAAGATGACATTGACGTTGTATGTGGTGACTTTTATGACGGTGCATCATTCTCTCGTACCGCACCAATTCCTCCCGTTCCTCAATCCGTGACTATGCGTCAAGCTCGGCTAGCTCTTAATGCTGCCGGATTGCTGACGACAGTAAACTCTGCTATTGCCGCAATGACAGGCCCAGCTGGAGAGGCCGCACGCATCGAGTGGGAATTCTCCAGCACGGTAGAGCGCAACAGGCCGCTTGTTCAGGCAATGGCAAGCGCTCTAGCAATGGATGATGCAGCTATTGATGCGCTGTTTGTGAGTGCTGCTGCGCTATGATGGATCGTATCCTTCGCATCCTAGTTGCTCTAGATGTTTTCGTCTTTGCGTTAGTGACTTTAGGTGGAGCCAAACGCAACGAAACCATAAGCTCTGCCGCTTGGGATTTAGAGCTTGACAAAAAGTGGCAAGGGAGACTCTTTCGTCCAGCTATCGATTGGATGTTTAGCCCGTTGCAGAAAAACCATTGTTTTAATGCGTGGAGAAAAGAGAGAAACAACTCCATCGAAGGATAGCAAATGAGTATTCTTGCACGCGTTCGACATCCTCCGAACATTACAGACTTCACCTCCAGAGAGGTTCATCCGGCTGAGCAGCACCTATCAGTTGACCTTAACGGATTCATTCAAACATCTCCAGAGACTAGCGGGTTTGACCCGTCTGAGGATGTTTTTAAGGTTGCTACCTATGTCTGGGATACAGATACTCTCACATGGGTCAGGGCGACGCAAGGATCAGGCAGTGGCTCCGCCGTATATTCTGCACCGAAAAAGAAGTTGTTTGAGCAAGCAACAGATACAATTCTCTACGTTGGAGAAGCGGACGCCGGAACAGATACATCCGCGCCTCTGTGGAGAATCAAAAAGATTACGTTTGATGTAGCTGGCAACCCGATAAGCATCGAATACGCATCCATTGGAGCATCAACTAACGTTTGGAACAACAGGAATGTTTTGAGTTATTCCTAGAGAAATTGACGCAACATCTCATTTTGGTGGACTATGAACTTCAACCAAGCCTTTGACCAACTGATGCGCTTTGAAGGCGGCTACAGCGATCACGTTGCTGATAAAGGCGGCCCGACAAAGTACGGAATCACAATCTCAGTGGCACGCGGCAATGGCTATCAGGGCGATATGCGTGACTTGCCGATACAGATGGCAAAGGACATTTACCACACCGCTTACTGGTCGCCCATGCGCTGCGACGCGCTGCCGGACTCAATCCGCTATGACGTGTTTGATGCCGCAGTAAACAGCGGTGTTGGCCGTGCAACCCAATGGCTACAGATGGCCGTTGGCACAAAAGCGGACGGAATTATTGGCCCCAAGACCTTAGACGCTGCTGCCAACTGCAAGAACGCGAAAGGCAAGTTCAACAGCCTGCGCCTGAGCTTTATGACGGGGCTTGGCAACTGGGATGTGTTCTCAAGAGGCTGGGCACGGCGTGTTGCTGACGTGATGGCGATGGAGGCTTAATCATGGCACTCGATCCGCTAACCGCTGCGCTTGATGTAGGCAAGTCCCTAATCGATAAATTCTGGCC
>Ga0172367_10007343_pt1 | contig 12653 bp, 16 predicted proteins | sample Lak10m_FD_114542 | JGI IMG/M metagenome (GOLD analysis project Ga0172367, IMG submission 114542) | Freshwater microbial communities from Kabuno Bay, South-Kivu, Congo - kab_022012_10m | ecosystem: Environmental > Aquatic > Freshwater > Lake | place: Democratic Republic of the Congo: South-Kivu...
GGCGAGGATGCTGGGGATATCAAGAGCGGGTGTCAGTATGCTGGTGCGTCGATGAGTGGCGGAAACATCGTTAAATAATGCGTTGCAGTGTGTTCGTTTACCTTGTTTACTTACGTCCCTGAGTGACTGAGTGGGCGAGATGATCCCGGATTTGATTTGCACCACCTATTTGAGGGTTAATGATTCAGATAAACGATACCCTTTTCCCCTCACCGTTTTGACCGGAAGCTTTATTCCTCGTTCTGCCCCTTTTTGACGCAGCCTGTGAACCAGCACGTCGAGGGCTTTGCTTCCCGACGTAACGTCATCATAACCGAGAGCGGCTGTAAGCTCCTGTCGAGAAACATCGTTAGGGTTCGAGGCAAGGTATGCCAGAAAGTCAACTTCTTTTAAAGAAAGACTCATCTTTTCGCCTGTTGGTGCTATGATGGTAGCTGCGGCTCTCATCAGCTGCCACTCGGGGGCAACGGGCTCAAGAGGGTGCAGGTCGCAATTCTGTTCATCTTTTCCCTTTGGGTGAAGCCTGCCAAGGTTGCTTTCGACTGATGCGATCAGCTCATCAGTATTGACAGGTTTGAGCAGATAGGTGTCGGCTCCTGCCTTATATGCGGAAATCCGGCTTTCGAGTGAAGAGCGCGCGGTCAGAATGATAATCCGCATATTGGTATTCTGGCGGATGAACTCGGCCAGCACCACTCCGTTCTGGTCGGGAAGACCAAGGTCAAGAATGACGAGCGCATACGATTTCTGGGCGACCTTGTGGTAGAAATCCAGAGCGCTTTTTGCTCCGGTCGCTTCATAACCGTAAATTGTAAGAGTTTCGACAATGCTGTCCCGGAAATCGCTGTCATCTTCTACGACAATAATCCTGCCAGACTCAGCTTCGTGCTTTATTGGCGCTACCTGCTCGATGTTTACCGGATCTGTGCTCATAAGTCTTTCTGGTCCTGATTGATCTGGGGGTTATTGATTAATGACCGGCAGGATAATGGTGGCTTCGATACGTTTTCCGGTTTTGGCAAGCGTGATTGAACCTTCGTGTTGGATGACGATATTTTTCACCAGCCCGAGCCCGAGCCCGGCGCCTGCCGTATTGCTCGTATTGGCACCACGGTGGTATTTTTCGAAGAACATATCCAGCTCTTCTTCACTGAGATCAGTCAAGAGCTTGTTTCCGACCACGATTTTAACACTGTTTGCATCTTTGCTGTCGCACTTGATCGTGATGGTGGACTCTTCGGGAGAGTATTTGCGGGCATTATCGAGCAGGTTGAAGATTGCAAATTTAATGCCTGATTCCTCACCGTAAATATTGATATTTTCAGGGCAATTTTCAAAAACCACTTTTCTTTCCTTCCATATCCCTGAAAAGGTATCTACCTGTGACTTGATGATTTTTGCCAAAGGCAGTTCATGCCGGTTGACCAGAGACTTGTGGCGATCGGCCATTTTGCTCTCCTGAATGGAGACCTCGAGAACCTCAACCAGGCGTGCGATACTCCGTTCGATCTTCGCAAATTCCAGTTTGTTGGAATAGTTTCCCATCTTGTGCTTGATCATGATGAGGTCAAGGTTTGTTCTCATGATGGCAAGCGGGGTACGGTATTCATGGGAAATCATGCTCAGGAAGCGGTGCAGTCGCTCGACCTCCTTCTGGAGCTGGATGTTCCTGTCGGCAATGGATTGTTCAAGGCGGCTGATATTCTGCTGCTGCATTTTCTCCAGCGTAATATCAACCATCATGACGAGAAGTACTGCCGCACCTTCAAGTTCGATGAACTCGGTTGAAAAGAGCACATCGACGGCGTCGCCGCTTTTGTCGTTCAGAAGGAGTGGTTTGTTGCAGATTCTTTCACGTTTGGCAATGGTCGAAAGAAGCTCTTCGTAATCGGATTCGTGGTAATGCAAATTAAGCTCAAGTCCGGTTTTGCCTGTAACCTCTTCAAGAGAGTAGCCAAGCAGTGCAAGCCAGGAGTCGTTGACATCGATGATTCTGCCGGTTTCAATCTCCTTGATGCTGATGGCAATCGGGGCATTATCGAAGATGCTCCTGAATTTCCGCTCGTTTTCACGGATTTCGTTGTCAAGCCGCTTTCTTTCGGTAATGTCCATGACCGTTCCGATATACCGGTCAAGATTGCCTGCCTCGTCCAGTTGCGGTTTGCCACGGCAGGCCAGCCAGTGCAGAGAGCCGTCTTCGGGATGACAGACACGAAACTCGATATCGATATCTATCTCCCTTGTTGCTGCTTCCATGACGATTCCGAACGTCTGTTCCCTGTCATCGGGATGGACAGTGCTTTCGCAAAGCTTGTGGTTGTTGGGCTTGCTGCCGGGTTTGATGCCGTAGAGCTTCCAGATGCGATCGGACCAGTATACTTCGTCGTCTTTGAGATGCCACTCCCAGACTCCGGCCATTGTGGCTTCCAGGGCAAAAGCCATCCTGGTTTTGCTTTTGATGATCTCCGTTTCGAGTGACTTCTGCCTTGTAATGTCGATGATCGTGCCAAGGTATCTGATAATGGCTCCGCTGTTGTCCTTCAGGGGTTTTCCTCTCGAAAGAAGCCAGTGGATCGATCCGTCAGAGTAACGGACACGATATTCGATGGAGATATTGCTGCCCTCTGTCGCGGCCTTGCGAACCGCCTGACAGGTTGTTTCCCGGTCTTCGGGAAGAATCGTTTCCGCCCAGAGAGCGAATGATGGTGACTGGCATTGCGGTTCCAGCCCATAGAGCCTCCAGACTTCGTCTGACCAGATATTGATACCGGTTTTCAGATTCCACTCCCATATCCCCGCATTTGCGGCTTCGAGAGCCTGATCGAGCCGGGCTTTGTTTTCAAGCAGCGTGTTTTCGACAAGCTTGCGTTCGGTGATGTCGGTAATGAGGCCGATGTATTTGATGAGTTTTCCGTCGGCATTATATTTGGGCGATCCCTGGGAGAGCAGCCAGTGCACTGTACCGTCTCCGGGATAGGTTACCCGGTACTCCACTGATGTCGTGCGGCCCTCGCGAACGGCATCCCTGATCACCATGCTCACAAAGGCACGATCCTCCTCGTGAACCGTGATGACGCAAAACTCGTTGTTGAGTTCGCTGCTGTCCCGCTCAAGACCGTACAACGCCCATACCTCTTCGGACCACGTCAGTTTGTCGGTTTCAGCATCCCATTCCCAGATACCGGAACGGGCCGCGCTGAGGGCAAACGAGATTCTTTCCTTGTGCTCAGGATGTTCGTGCTCTGTCGATGTGCTGTCAATACCGGTATCGGTGCGTGCAAGTTTGGTAAGCTTGCCATTGGACGAGGTTTCAGTTGCATGAGTGACAGGCAGGGTGACAACCAGTTTTCTTTCGGCATCTCCTGTTTGGGGAAGCGGATGGACCATTTCCGCAGATTTTCCGGTCGCGCAGGCTTTGCTCAACAGCCTGGAGAGTTTTTCTGACTGGAGATGCCACAGGGCGGAGCCGGCAAGGAGTGCGGCAAGTTGCTTGCCGATACAGCGTCCGGGCTTTTTCCGAAGGAGGGAATAAAAAGTTTTGTTTGCGACAAGAAGCGTGCCTTCGCAATTGACCACTGCGATAGCATCCGGAATAAGTTCTATCAGGATGTCGATGATTTTTTCGTCAGACAATGGTATCGGCATGGAATAAGCCGGTTACTGTGCGGTTATAAAGCGAAACTCCTTTGTAATAAATGAAAGTTTTTTAATAAAGCAAAGTTTGCCTCTGAAATGAGTCAGAAGTGTCGCAACTCTGGCGGGAGTATTGCATGGTGCCATCCGACAGAGAAATCAGATGGCGCCACATTCAGGAGATAAGAGCTGTCAGGTATGATGACTCTCTGTCCGTGCCACCGTTCACATATATTTCATGCCGATCATTGCCGCGGCTGCAAACTGATTGATGAGAAACAGGATATTGTTGATCACCTGAAAACGCAGAAATGCGTTGTGCTCATGCACATCGCTTTTGCCGATCGCATTGCCGATCGCATTGCCGAAGCCGTCACTGACCGCACCCTGCATGAATGACGCCCCGGTTCGGGGATCGCGATAAATCGGAATCTGCACCAGAATGTTGACCAGGAGAGAGGCTGCAATCATGTACATCAGGAGATGGAATCCCCACTGCCACGCAAGAAAAGCGAATCCGGCAAAGACAAGGTCGATGATGATGAACGCCGTCAGGAAGGTATAGCGAGACCCGATAAGCACGGTAAGCGATTTCATTCCGCTCTCGGCATCGCCTTTCTGCGATTTGAAATCGTTCATGATAATCAGTGACACCGCCATGAAGAAATTCAGAACGGCCAGCCATACCACTTCAGGTCTGATTTCACTGAACAGCGCGTTTGCTGAAAGGTAAGTGATGACGCCATAGGACATGCCGACTGCGGGAGCCGAAAGAAAAATATTTCTTTTTGAGTTTGAATGGCGGTGCTGAATAGACGTAGCCGAAAATGAGACCGGACATCATGCAGGTGCTGAAGACCAGTCCGCGTTCACCTCCGATATGGATTGAAAGGCCGATGCTGATAGACAGTGCGGCCACAAGGACGATGATCCAGTTCCAGAAAGCCTCCTTTTCTGTTATCCTTCCTGACGGTATCGGCCTGGTCGGTTCGTTGAGGCGGTCAAGTTCAAGATCGAAGTAGTCGTTGACCGATTGGCTGAATCCTGTTCCGAGGGGCCCGTACAGGATGAACAGTAACAAGAGGAGCAGGTAGTCATGCAGCGTTGGTTGCATGGCCCCGGAACCCATAACTCCACCGGCAAGACAGGGGAAAACGCTGATCCAGGTGACCGGATCAAGCAGTTCGATATGGGTCTTGAGCTTCTCTTTCAGGCTCAGGGGAGATGCGGAGGAGATCGTTGCTGTATTCATGACAAAAAAAAGATTGGTGCAGGATTGTTTGAGTTCGGTAATGTCAGAGATACATGGCCGGTTTCAGGCCGCGGGTGAACCGGTTCATCTGGAGGTTGGCAAGCCATACCCAGTTCAGAGATTTTCCTTTCATCCGGCGCATGATGGCTCGTCCGCCGTAAACCTCCCTCTGGATTTTCACGAAATTTTCGAGAAATGTCTCTGTGCCGATTCCTCTGGGTTCGAACATGTAATGATAGGTGTCATATTTATCCCAGTCGAAATGGCGGAGCCTCGGTTTCATCTCTTCGAAATAGGGAGTTCCGGGAAATGGGGTGACCAGAGAAAACACCGGGAAATCGATCCGGTTTTCCATGATGAAATCATAGGTCATCTGGAAGCTTTCCATGCTGTCATTGTCAAATCCGAACATGAAATAGCCCTGGATGGCGATTCCCTGATCATGCAGGTTTTTTACCACCCTGGCGTAGTTGTCCAGCCGGTTCGATCCCTTGTGCATGCTTTTGAGCGTTTCAGGGTTCAGGGACTCGAACCCGATGCTCATGAGGTCACATCCCGACCAGGCCGCAAGTTTGGCAATCTCGGGGTCATGAAGAAAATTCATCGAGATGTTGGCATTCCAGCGCACGTTAAGCCATCCCATCTGGCCGAGAAGCTCCTTGAAATAGGCCGGGCGAAAACTGATGTTATCGTCCATGAACGAGAAATTGACTCCATTTTTTCCGAGTCTCTCCTGATGGTAACGCATTTCGTCCAGAACAAGCTCGATGTCACGGTAACGATAGTTTTTGCCATAAATCGTGGGTGTGGTACAGAAATTGCACCCGACAGGGCACCCTTTTGTAGCGAGAACAGGAATTCTTGAACTGTATTTCCGGCTGTTCCGGCTGCGAAGCGCATAGGAAAAATCGGGTCTCAGCATCGCATTCATCGGCTTCAGGGTTTCAGCACGATACAGTGGTTTCATGTTTCCGCTGATGACATCTTCAGCCAGTTCAGGCCAGACGGACTCTATTTCACCATAGACAATGCTGGTAGCATATGTTCCTGCTTCATCAAAGGACATGGTTGGATGAACGCCACCCAGCAGGGCAATTTTACCCTGTTCTTTTGCGCTTTTGGCAATCTTGTAGGCTTTTTTTGCATTCAGGGTGCGTGACGTAACCGCAACGACGTCATAACCTGAAAAATCGTCAGGAATCCGATCTCCTATCCGTTCATCGATGAAATCGACTTCAAACAGCTGATCCGCCAGGGTTGCCACCATCATGAGATTCAGCGGCATACTGACGCTTCCCGAGTCAACCATCATGCTTGTATTGCTGACCGGCTGAATCAGCAGCCATTTTTTTCCGGATTTCCGGCTGGAACAGGTTAACCGCTGCTGCGCAGCTGTTGATTCAATGCCGGGGCTGTTGTTTGCCATCATGCTTCAGGGTCGTAATGCTGGAATGGAATAGTGGAAAAAGCGGCCAGTCGCCGTCAATTCGACGCTGGCTGTGGATGAGCGCTTCGGCAATTCTGCCGCAGGCATTGAATGGAACGGACAAACGTACCGAAACTGTCTTTCATCGTGGTGGTCTGGTTGAAAGGATTGGTACTTACTTGTGATAAAATTCTTGAAATGTAATAAATGTAAAGATAATTCTTTTTCTGATTGTTACTTAAAATGCGTCACCCGTAGCGAATCCGCATCTGGCGTTAGGTGATGGAATGCCATTGCGATTTGTTCTGGTTCTTGTGTGGTCGGTTGAATTTCTTTTAAAATGATCATAAGTGTTTTTATATAAAGGTCTTATTACTTTTTTTCCAGGGGGTTTATGAGTAAGCGTCTCAAGAAAGGCCATCATGCGTGCAGTTGCGAAGATGGTAAGGAAGTTAAGGGATTTCATGGCTATCGGATAGAATTCTGTTTTTTTCTTTTAAAAAACAACAAATTTGAATTATACTCAATGTAAGAAAAGAAAGTTTTAGTTGCTTTCCCAACCAAAAAACCATAAAAGCCATGGCACAAGAGACGACCAACAATTTTGCGGAGTCCCTCAACGATCTCATGGGAGCTGTAGGAAAGATCGGCCAGATGCAGGTCGATGTTCTTGCTTCGGTACTCAAATCGGCTGCTTCAGCACTTGAGCCCGTTGGCAAAACGGCAAGCGAGCTGATCGGCAACATTGCCAATACAGCTACTCAGGCAGTACAGAACGTTACCTCTTCAATTACACCCAAAAAGTGACAGGTGACTTTATCCGGGCGAGGCAATTCCTGTTCATAGGGCCGGGGTTGCCTTGCTTTTGTTTTTCGGGTGTTTCATTTCAGTCAATTTTACAGCTTTAGAGCCATGTCAGAGTATTCCGGTACGCCGATTAAAACGTCTCCGAACGGTATCCAGGGATTGGCTATGTTGGCCCCGATTGTGGGTCTTCCATTAGGTGTTCATGCCTTGGGTGGCGCACTGGTTACCGTTGCAGGTTTTGCCGTTACGGTCGCTCCGATTGCTCTTCCGGTCACTGTTCCCGTTCTCTTCAGCGTTGCATCGAAAGGCGGTTTCAAGTCCATCGCAAGAAAGCTTGTTCCATTGGGGCAGATCAAAGGATGGGCAGGAGATGGTGTCAATATGGCAGCTGATGTCACCGCAAAGGATGCGGAGCCAGTTATCAGAAGTGTCGTTCAGGCAGGCGTTTAATCAGTAAAACGTGATAAGCTCACTATGATCAGGCAATTATGGATCAATGCCGTTAAATCGGCATGGACAGGCTACATCAAAAGAATTGACAGGTGCCAGGCCGAAAAGAAGTTCAGCGATTACCTCAAGCAGCGAATAGATCTCGATATGACTCTCGAAGAGTTTGGAGAGATGGTTTTTATTGCAGGCTTTGCGGCAGGAGAACAGTACTCGGGCAAGCTGTCTGTACTCAAAGAAAACCAGAAAAGCAGAGTGAATTGAACGGCTGAATAAGCTTCCCTCTTTTAATAGAATTACAACAGTGTTATTATGGACACAAACAGCATGAATCAGAATCCGGTATTTTCAGCCGCAGCTGCGGTCGGAGTGGCAGGTGGCGGTGCGTTGCTCGCTCCCATTGCCGCTCCTGCACTGCATGGAATCGTCGGTGTTGCTGTCGTTGGTTTTGGCGTTTATGCAACAGGGTCAGCGATTCTGAACGTAACACGATTCCTGAACGAGAAAGCATCAGGAATTCTGAATGACGGAGCTATGGTAGTGGAACTGCTCAAAGGAACGGTTTTATCCACAACCAGACCCAAGGTTACTGCAAAGGAGGTTCCGTTCAGGCGGCAATGACCCGTTCCGAATTTCAAGGAGGAGCAGATGGAATCACTCCTGCCCGCCAGTTGGCACAGGATCGAAGGCACGCGTCCGCGTTATCACAAAGTAAAACTGCCTTTTTCCCGACACGCATGGCTTCCTTTTGCTGAAATACCAGGATCATACAATCTTTTCGACCTCTACGAAGATCTGAATAACTCGTTTCCCGAGGGGTTCTTTATCCGGGGTTGCCATCCGGACATCAGCGAATTGTTCCGTTCACTCAAACACGATACGTTCAGAACAGGCATCGATGCCCTGCTCGATCTGAGCGACAGGGCTCATTTTGAAGGGAGAAAAGTTCTGGCTGCCCTCAAAAGAGGTAGGCGGCATGGCGTTGTAGAAGAAGTATCATCTGACAGCATTCACTCCGGGCGATTTCGGGAGCTTCTTGCTGCAACGCGTCACGCCGGAAAACCTCAACTTCGTCATGTTTTCCGGAGCAATCCTTCGCAGGCTGTCAGGTGTTTCGTGTTCAGATCTTTTTCCGGAAGCTGGCTGGCCTGCCTGACCCTTTCCCGTCAGGGAATCAGGGCTTATCATACAGAGTTGATGCTCAGAAGCAAAAATGCACCTGGTGACATAATGGAGTGTCTGATTACGGAAGTCTCTGCAAGGCTTCGGGATGAAGGAGCTGGAGAGTTGAGTCTTGGAGAGGTGCCATTCATGCTTCATAAAGATGACCACGAACCATTGAGCATGCTTGAACAGTCAGTTTTTTCAGTAGCCCCTTTAATCAGGCACGCCTACGATTATGAGAAGCTCTTTTTTTTCAAGAACAAATTCCGGCCCCTGTGGAGAACCATGAGGCTTTGTGCAGGTCCCGGTGTAAGGTTCTCCCCCTCTTTTCTTGCTGAACTGGCGTATTCGATGGGATTTGTCGAACTGCTGGTTCACAGAACCTCAATGGTTTTTGAACGCCAGGCAGGCTGATGGCAGACGATCATGTTCATTTTGCCTGAAAAGAAGTGTCGTTTATGTGGTTGAGGGCGTAATTCCATAAAAAAGAACCACCTGGTTAACAGTAACGCATCAGTCTGCCGAAGATGACGAGACAGCCGGACAACATAGCCTTTTCTCTGCCGCAATGGCTGGCGCAGTATGCGGAGAGCTGGATCCCGTCGGTTTTGCCTGAGGATCGGATGCGGTTTGTCATTGGTGCTTCGGGGAGAAATGTCGAGGAGGGGACGGGTGGGCCCTTTGCGGCGGCTGTGTTTGAGCATGGTACGGGAACACTGGTTTCGCTCGGTGTGAATCTGGTTGTTTCCCGGCACTCATCTGTTCTTCATGCCGAAATGGTCGCGCTCATGCTGGCACAACAGCGTCTGGGCACCTATGACCTCGGTGGCTCCGGCATGGCGGTATATGAGCTGGTCTCCAGCACCGAACCATGTGCGATGTGCTTTGGTGCAATTCCCTGGTCAGGCGTCCGGTATCTTGTTACCGGTGCTTTGGGTGACGACGCACGGTCGATCGGATTCGACGAAGGGGCAAAACCTGAAAACTGGATCGGGGAACTCGAATCAAGAGGAATTCAGGTTCATACAGGTATCTGCCGCGAAGAGGCACGTGATGTGCTGATCCGCTATCATAGTGCAGGAGGGGTGATCTATAACTCGAAAGAGGGTTGAAAACGAAGGGTGACTGTGCTTTCCTGATCAGGGCTTACATGTCTGACAAGGTTTGTAACCGGCCTCGATCGCTTCACCTCTGCTTCTGAAAACAGCCGTGCATTTTTTGCAGTCATAAGCAGGGCAGTCCGGCAGATGAAACTTTGTGCTGCTGACATTGCCGTGATACAGGATTGCCGAATGTATTGTTGCGTTATCTTTTTTTACCGATAACGTTCCCGCATGAGCGTTTCCGGTTCGGTTTACACTTGATGCCATACGTTTGCCGTTCCGGTAATCCCATGGCGGAAGCGGAGCCGTATCTGACCATAACCCTCGTTTTGCTTTTCTGGCTTCATTCTCAAGCCGTTGCAGCACCGGATCATCTGAGTATTTCCGGTAATGCCATGCGTAGCCGACCCTGACCAGCTCGGCGTTGACATTTGTTTTACCGACATAGACCCAGGCTATGTTCCGCCCGTAGCGATCGCGATCCATAGTGCGGAAGGTAATCCGTTTTCCGAAAACGAGAGATCTGGTGAATTGTCGGGCTTTTTGGCCGAATGGTTGCGATTTTTCAGGGCAGTCGATACCGTACATCCGGATTTTATCCTGTGATGTGTTGTCACGCAGTACTGTTATGGTATCGCCATCGGCTATATTTACGACCCGTCCTGAATCCGGAGCATCGCTGCAGGCGGCAAAAAGCAACAGCAGAAGCAGATGGAAAAGGGTGGAGCTGAGCCGGGATATTTGCGTGGACATGATACAGGCGGAGTTTGTTCAGCGTTTTGCTGACATAAACAACACTTTTTCCGGTTTTATCCAACCCTGTTTACTTCGACAGTAATGTGAGCCAGTTCCTTGTGACGTTCGAGCAATTTTTTTTTACCTCTTCAGCCATCATGTGTTCCGGCGTGACAAGTGCGATAATGCAGGAGTAGTCCGGCTTGCCGATACGCCAGAGGTGCAGCTCGGTGATGACTGTCAGGATTACAGCCCATATCGTGCGCTTTTCTGCAATCGGATTTTCATTATCAAAGATATGGCTGTGCTTCAGTTGCCCGTTGTGTAAAGCCGGAGAGTCCATACAGAGTCGCTTTCGGTTGTGGGAATTTGGTGAAACAATGGTGCATACGCCAGAGGGGAGAAAGAAACTTCTGAACCGCATCAGCAGGATCAAAGGACAGATAGAGGCGCTTGAAACCGTTCTTCAGAACGAATCACCGGATGACTGATCGGCAGTACTTCAGCAGATAGCTTTCATAAGGGGCGCTGTTTGCGGTCTTGTGATGACTGTTCTGGAGGGGCATATCCGGGAACATATCGGAGCTGAATTGATTTCGCCGGAGCAGCGTCGCGCCGATACCGATCAGGTTATTTCGGTTCTGCGATCGTATGCGAAATAGCGTGAGTTATCAGAAACCAGGGGAGCCGGAGAGTGGGGGGACAAACAGGAGAACTGCATGAGGATGAAGAAAGAATACATGTATCTTCGTCATTTGTCAAGAGGCTGCATGGCAATACTGAATGAAAGCACAATAAACCCGTTGTCGCTGCCTTTCCTGTTCTGAGCGGTCTCGGAGTGATTTTCGGGAGGTGGTGGTGGCAGCTGGCAGGTATACTCGGCTTTGCAGATAAATCCATGTTGTTCAGCCAAACGCCTGAGTTCTGCCGAGGTATAAAACCGTGCCGCTGCATAGAAGCGATGGCCCTTCCTGCCTTGTCTGGCGTGATACTCTCCCCACAGGCTGTCGGCGGGAATAAATCCGATGACAAGGGTTCCGTCCACCTTGAGAACCCGGTGGCATTCATTTAATGCTTTCACCGGATTCTGCACAAAACAGATTGAAAATGCCATGAGCACCCCATCAAACGATTGGTCGCTGAATGGCAGCGTCTCAGCCGGGGCCATGACGGTCTCGATACCCCGGGTTGCGGCGATTTTCACCATAGCAGGCGAGGGATCAGCTCCGTTGCCGATGCCGAGGGCAGCTGCAAAGCGGCCTGACCCGACTCCCACTTCGAGCCATCGCCGGTTTTGGGTATCGACTGCCTTGTTCAGGCACTCCAGTTCAAGCTGAAACAGTTTTGCTCCGGCAGCAGTGTCAAACCAGCTGTCGTATTCTGCAGCGAGCGGCTCGAAGGGATTTCCTGTATCCATGTCAGTGTATTGAACAGAATACCTTCAGAAGGTGATGATCCGGTCACACTCAACAACCAGATCGGCCAGTGCCTGCATGGTCGATTTCTCAGCGCCTTCAAAATAGGGCTGATTCCTGAAGATGCCGCAACGTGTCATGCACGTGCCACATACCTGTACCGTAACGCCTTGTGCGATCAGCTTTTTGAGTATCCCGGACAGATCCTGGTCATACCCTTCGGGAGGACGGCATGAATCACGAGCCATATCGACGGCATCGTTCATCAGGAACAGTTTTACTTCATTTGGGCCTTTTGCAAGTGTGTCTGCAAGGCGAAGGCCATTCCATGTCACATCAGTGCCATCGTAGGGAGCATGGTTGAAAATGATCAGAATTTTCATGAGTGTTTTTTCTGTATTATAAATGAAAACAGGGGACATTCACAACAGCGTTAACCCGATATTGGCAACGAGAGTTTCACCGTCTCAAGCCGCGTTGCTTCCGACCTTAAAGTCAGGATCGCCACGTCCCGACCTGTCGGTACTTTCCATGAACATAGATTGTTCTGCCAGTATTTCACTCTATCGGTAACGCATGTCATGTGGTGGAAGCTGGCAGCAAGAGATTGGGCTGAAGCCCCGGAATTATTCTGACTGGCTCTCCCCGGCTTGAAAGCCGGGGCAATGTGA
>Ga0172367_10007344_pt1 | contig 12653 bp, 10 predicted proteins | sample Lak10m_FD_114542 | JGI IMG/M metagenome (GOLD analysis project Ga0172367, IMG submission 114542) | Freshwater microbial communities from Kabuno Bay, South-Kivu, Congo - kab_022012_10m | ecosystem: Environmental > Aquatic > Freshwater > Lake | place: Democratic Republic of the Congo: South-Kivu...
AAATGGCGCTTGCTCCCATTTTTTCCCCCGATCCGTTGGGTTGGGTCCAACACTTTGCAATGCCATTGGCGCTTTCATCATCGACCCATCAATGCTTTGCCATCGCCAGGCGATGCCTTCAAACTCGTCGTACTCGGCAAGTCCCAATTTCCACAGGGCTTCAAAAACACCAGCTTTCTCCCATTCCAGAAAGCGGGCATGGATTGCGCTGGCACTGCCGTAGCGCTCTGCGGGAAGTGCCTTCCACTGGCAGCCGGTGCGCAGTACAAACACGATGCCTTCGAATACCAAGCGGGGATCCTTGGGCTTGCGTCCGCCACCGGACTTTCGGGTATAGGTCTGATCTGCGATGCGCTGTCGTACCGGAATCAGTGGTTCAACGCGGCTCCAAAATTCATCGCTGACTTCCCATGCTTTCGCTTTTGCCATCTTTCCTCCACGCGCGGGTATCGCGCATGGAACGTCATTATCCTTTATTTACGGATAAGTTCTTAGGCGATGCAGTTTGGTGCATAAATGCATCTCTCCGGCACCATCAAAGTCAAAGAAATCCGCTACTTCACTCGTAGCGGTTTTTTTGTTAACACCGGTCCAGCAAGTCAACGGATAAAGGTCACTGACGGGACATCTCCAACCTGCACCATACCTGGCAGGCACACAACAACTCAGGCCATCTCGCCCAGCCGGCCATCGCGGAAATCGCTCAGCGCCTGGTAAATCTCGTCCTGCGAGTTCATCACGAACGGGCCGTACTGCACAATGGGCTCATTCAAGGGCTGACCCGATACCAGCAAGGCTTTGGCGGCCACGCTGGCTTCGATCACCACGCCATCGGCCTGCGCGTCATTGGCCAGGATAGCCATGCGCTGCGCTGGCACGGTTTTGCCGGCAATGCCGACCTCGCCGCGGTACACATAGACAAAGGCGTTGTGACCTGCGGGCAGTGCTTGCGCAAATCGGCTGCCAGCGGGCAGGTGCAGGTCCAGGTAGTTGGGCTGCGTGGCATCGCGCGTCACGGCGCCGCGCACACCGTGGCTTTCACCCGCAATCACGGTCACGGCAACGCCTTCTGCGGTTTCAAACCCGGGAAGGTCAGCGGCCGCGAAGTCTCGGTACCAGGGCGTGATCATCTTGTCGCGCATGGGCAGGTTCAGCCAGAGCTGGAAGCCTTCCATCACGCCTTCTTCCTGCTGCGGAATCTCGGAGTGGATCACGCCTTTGCCGGCCGTCATCCACTGCACGCCGCCGTTTTCCAGCAGACCTTCGTGGCTTGCACTGTCGCGGTGCAACATGCGCCCAGCGATCATGTAAGTGATGGTCTCGAAGCCCCGGTGCGGGTGGTCGGGAAAACCGGCAATGTAGTCGTCGGGCTGGTCGCTGCCAAAGGCGTCGAGCATCAGAAACGGGTCGAGCCGGTGCTGCAGCCTGTGCGTCAGCACGCGCGTCAGTTTGACGCCCGCGCCGTCCGACGTGGCTTGGCCGGCAATCAGCTGCTCAACCGTGCGCGACATATTGACGTGGGGTGTGTTTGGTGTGATGTTCACGCTCAATCCTCTCGTGTGGGCAGGGCGCGTCGGCAGCAAACACTGACAAGCCCGTGCCTGCAGCAACCGCCAGCGCCCCGGAGACTTCAGTGGTCAATGCCGGTAGCCGTAGTGGCCACCGTGGGCACCACGCCAATAGGTGTAACCCAGGTTGACGCTGATCGGTGGGTAGTAGCCGGGGCGCACGTACACCGGGTAGGGTTGCTGGGCCACCACGACCGTGGCCGGCTGCGTATAGATGGGCTGCTGGTAGGTGTTTGCGCCGGTTGACGAAACCCCTGGTAAATTGGCGCCAACCGGCGTGATCTGCAATTGAACCGTGGGACCGGGATCGCTGGGCATCTGCACGGAATATTGTTTGCCGGCGTATTCGTACACGACGTTGTAGCCCACGGTACGATTTTCATAAACGGTTTGCATGCTGCAACGCTGCACATTCTGCACCTGCGCCATGGGCTGACCCTCGATGTTGTCACCCACAATCGCCCCGCCCAAAATGCCCAGCATGGTGGCAGCCACCTGACCCGAGCCACCGCCGATGGCATTGCCCACAGCGCCGCCGGCAATCGCGCCCATCAAGGCGCCAGCACCCGACTTGGGTTGCTGCACAACAATCTGCTCAGTGGTGCACACATTTCTGGGCTGGCCGACTTGCTGAAGGATGGGCGTTGACGAAATCACCCGACCCACTTCCTGGGCCAGACACATACCGCCGGTGATAAGTGCAGCAGACAAAACAAGCAGCTTCTTCATGATGATCCTCGCTTTCAACTTTCAATAATGACGCATCGGCTTTGATGCGATGAACCCCATTGAAGTTCATTTTGGCCAGTTCTAGCGCACTGGCCGCTCGGGCCCCTGCGTGCCGTCTCCGCGAGCCGACAGGTAGGCATACAGGTCAACGATGTGGGCGCTCACGCGGGGCTCACCCTGCCAAACGGGCATGGTGAGCGCGCCCTGCTTGCGTTGCAGGATTTGTTCGATCAGTTCCGCGCGCGCGGCGCTGTCGCCACCGGCTTGCGCCACCGGCAGATTCCAGTCGTAGCGCGTGAGCACAAAGTCCACAAACTGGCGCGAACTCCATTGGCGCACCTTGGGCAACAGGTCTGGCGCGACGGCCGTGCCGCTGCCTGCGGGGCCATGGCAGCCGGCGCAACGGTCCTGGAAAACGCGCCAACCGGTATAGACCGAACCGGGCGGTTGCGACAGCCGCACAATCTCCTCGGCGGGCTGCCGGTTCTGCAATTCCACCACGCAGCCAGCCAGTAGTGCCGACGCAATGACACCGCCAGCGCACAGAATCCGCGCAACATTTTTCATCACCATCACCTTTTTCCTTGTTGTCAAAATCGTAGTTCATTTTGAGTCGGCTAACTTCTGAACCCTTGCGATTTCTCATTCATGCAGCAATTGGAGCGACCTAGCATGGAGCCGAATGACACATTGAGGAAGTTACCATGAAACCCAAGCAGCTCCTGTTTCACGACGACGCCCGCGCCAAGATCCGCAGCGGGGTGGACGCGCTGGCCGAGGCCGTCAAGGTGACGCTCGGACCGCGCGGGCGCACGGTGATTCTTGAGCGCGATTTCGGCCCGCCACAAATCGTGAATTCGGGCGTATTGGTGGCCAAGTCCATCGAGCTCGAAGACCGCTTCGAGAACATGGGCGCACAGCTGTTGCGCGAGGTGGCGGCGCGCACCAGCGAAATGGCGGGCGACGGCACCACCACCGCCACCGTGCTCGCGCACGGCATGATCCAGGAGGGCTTGCGCTACTTGGCTGGCGGCATGAACCCGATGGACCTCAAACGCGGCATCGAGCTGGCCATCAGCACCGTGGTGGCAGAACTCAAGGCCATGTCCCGTCCCTGCGCCACCTCACAGGAAATTGCGCACGTGGCTGCCATCTTGGCCAATAACGACCATTCGATTGGCGACCTGCTCGCCAGCGCCATCGACAAGGTGGGACGCGAAGGCGCGATCTCGATCGAGGACGGCTCGGGGCTGGAGAGCGTGCTGGAGGTCGTGGAAGGCATGCAGTTCGACCGCGGCTTTTTGTCGCCCTACTTCATCAACAACGCCGAGCGCCAGAGCGCGGTGCTGGAAGACGTGGCCATTCTGTTGTGCGAGGGCCGGCTGTCGTCGCTGAAAGACCTGCTGCCGCTGCTCGAAGAAATTGTCAAGACGGGCCAGCCCCTGCTGGTGATTGCCGAAGACATGGACAGCGATTCGCTGGCGGCGCTGGTCATCAACACCATTCGCGGCACGCTGAAGACCTGCGCCGTCAAGGCGCCCGGCTTCGGCGACCGGCGCAAGGCCATGGTGCAAGACATTGCCGTGCTCACCGGTGGCACGGTGGTGAGCGACGAGGTGGGCATGCCGCTGGCCAAGGTCAAGATGAGCGACCTCGGACGCGCCACCCGCGCCGAGATCAGCAAGGAAGCCACCACGCTGATCGGCGGCGCCGGCAAACCGCAAGCCATCAGGGAGCGCATTGCCAGCATCCGCAAGGAGCGAGAGCTTGCCACCAGCGACTATGACCGCGAAAAGCTCGACGAGCGCGCCGCCAAGCTGGCTGGCGGGGTGGCACTGATCAAGGTCGGTGCAGCCACCGAGACCGAGTTGAAGGAGCGCAAGGTGCGGGTCGAAGACGCGCTGCATGCGACCCGGGCGGCGGTCGAAGAAGGCATTGTGCCGGGCGGCGGCGTGGCCTTGCTGCGCGCGCGCCGGGCGCTGCTGGATCTGGCGGGCAGCTCACTCGACGAGACCTCGGGCATCCGGCTGGTGTCGCGCGCGCTGGAGGAGCCTTTGCGACGCATTGTCAGCAACGCGGGCGACGAGCCGTCGGTCATTCTGAACCGGGTGGACGAATCGACCGAGCCCGCTTTTGGTTACAACGCGGCCACGCGCAGCTATGGCGACCTGCTCCAGATGGGCGTGATCGACCCGGCCAAGGTGACACGGCTCGCGCTGCAAAACGCGGCCTCCATCGCCAGCCTGATCCTGACCACCGACTGCATGATTGCCACGGCGCCCGCGAAGCCGTCGTCGGAGTCGGGAGCGCAGCTGCCTGAGGGCGGCATGACGCCGATGTACTAACCCAGACACCCAGGAGGACCATCATGGAAAAAACCTGGATTTTGATCGCCAATGGCGAACGGGCTCGCTGCTTCGAGCGCGCGCCAGACCATTCACTCACCGAGCTGACCGACTTTGTCTTTCCGCGCGCCAGCCTGGCAGGCCAGGCCGAGGGCGGCGACCTGACCGGCGCCGCCGGCAAAGGCCATGGCCGCACCGGTCACGCGGGCACCCAGTTCGAGCCCAAAACGCAGGCCGATGACAAGGCGCGCGCCAGCTTTGCCCGGCAACTGGCCACCTACCTCAACGACTCGGTGGCCGCGCAGCGCTGCGGCGCGCTGGTGCTGATCGCCGGCAGCCAGATGCTGGGTGAACTCAAGCCCTGCTTGAGCGCTGCGGCCCAAAAAGCCCTCAAACGCAGTGTGACAGGCGACCTTACCCAGTTCACCGGACCCGAGCTGAGAAAACGCGTCGACCGTGCTCTGGAATTGCCTGATTGAACCATCTTCATCGCCGGCCCGTCATTGCGAACGAAGTGAAGCAATCCATGACTGCCAGTTTGCCTGGACTGCCGCGCTTCGCTCGCAGTGACGAACGTGGCAACTGACAATGACAACTTTCCTGGCAGTCAGGCGACCCGGAAATTTTTGAACTGCCAGGGGTCGTCCAGGGCCAGGTCTTCGGCAAACAATTGCCGTCTGCCTTGCAGCGGCGACCAGTTGCCGTACACGCCCACCAGTTCGCCCAGGTAGGGTTTGGCAATCGCGAGCACCATCTCGTGGTCCATGTCATCAGGCTCCACCAGACCAGCCTGCGGCTGGTGCAGCGCCCACACCACGCCAGCCAGCACGCCGGCCGCCACCTGCAGGCTGGTAGCGCTGTTATAGGGCGCCAGTTTCCGCGCCTCGTCGATCGACAGGCGCGAGCCGAACCAGTAAACACCGCGCGCGTTGCCCATCAGCAGCACACCCAGCTCGTCGATGCCGCGCACAATGTCGTCGCGCAGGATGCGCTGGCTCGATTGCGGCTGCCAGTTCTTGCCAGCCAGTTCGTGAACCGACAGCACAGCGTCGTCGCAGGGGTGGTAGGCGTAGTGCACGGTGGGCCGGTACACCACCCGGCCGTTGCGCCGTGATGTCAGATGGTCAGCGATCGAAATCGACTCGCCGTGCGTGACCAGAAAACCATGGAAAGGGCCTTCCAGCGGTGTCCAGCTGCGCACACGGGTTGCCATGCCGGGGTGGTTCAGGTAAATCGCGGCGTCGCAGCCGAAGCCATGATGCGCGCCATCCCGCGGCATCTCGCGCTCATGGCTGCCCCAGCCGAGCTCGGAGGGCTGGGTGCCTTCACCCATGAAACCGGCCACCGACCAGGTGTTGACAAATTGATCATGCAGCTTGCGCTGCGGCGTGGTCTGGGTGTCGCGTTCGGCAATGTGCATCGCCTTGATACCCAGGCCCTGGGCCAGTGCGGCCCAGGCCTCTGGGCTGCGTGGCATGTCAAGCGTCATGTTGCCGTCGGAAGCCATGTTCATCAGCGCCTGTTTGACAAAGCTTGACACCAGGCCCGGGTTGACGCCCTGCGTCACGATGGCCATCGGTCCATCGTGCCTGCCGCGCGCAAAGGCGAGCACCGCCTCGCGCAGGGCGTAGTTGGAGCGCTGCGACACCGTTCTCGACGTGTCGGTGTAGCCACCCGCCCAGGGCTCGATGCTGGCGTCCAGGTAAAGTGCGCCACACTGCCAGCACAGTTCGATCAGCGCCAGGCTCGACACGTCCACCGTCAGGTTGAGCAGGAAGTCGCCCGCGCCGAGTCGCGCCGTCAGCACCGCCACGTAATTGGCCTCGGTCAGCACCTGCTGCTCGAAATCAACGCCAAATTCCTGCGCGATCGACGCGCCGTCGTCATTGGCGGCGATGATGGCGATCTGGCTTGGGCGAAGCGCCAGATGCCGCAACAGCAGTGGCAAGACGGCCTGGCCAACGCTGCCAAAGCCAACCATAAGGAGCCTGCCCGCAAGCCTGGCGTGTTTGACGGCTTGATGCATTTCAGGCTATCCCGTCAAAGCCGCAGCCAGCTCACGCACCAGGGGCCAGCACCGCGTCGCACCCCCGGCTGCCCTCGCGGTACACCGCAAAGCCCTTAAGCCCGAGCTCCCAGGCTTGCAGCATGACCAGCTCGAGATCGAGCGGGCCAGCGCCGCACGCCAGACGCACGGTTTTGCTGATGGCGCTGTCCACGCACGACTGCACCACCGCCATCATGCGCAACTGTTCCTCGGCGCTGATGTCGGCCACCGTCACAAGCTGCGCGGGCAAGACGGCCTTGGCATCGTGCAATTGCCGGAACTGGCGCACAGCGGCGTCTTCAGCCTCGAACGTGACAGGCTGCCCGTCGGCCCCGCGCACGCTGCGCGTGACCCTGGCGCCAAAAATGGGTTCGATGCCGCTCGACACATTGTTGGCCAGCAGGCTGATGGCGCCGGTGGGTGCCACCGCCAGCAGGTGGCTGTTGCGAATACCCTGCACGGCAATCGCGTCCTGCAACTCGTGCGACAGCCCCAGCACAAACGGGCTGGCGCCATACTTGATTTGGTCGAACGCGGGGAAGGGACCCTTCTCGCGGGCGATCTCGATGGACGTCTGGTAGGCTGTGTCGCGGATCGTGGTCATGATCGCGCGCGTCAGGTCCAGACTCGCTTCAGAACCGTAGCGCAGCCCCAGCGTCACCAGCATGTCGGCCAGACCGGTGATGCCCAACCCGATCCGGCGGCTGGCACGCACCGCCTTTTCCTGCGCCTTGAGCGGGAACAGGGAGAGGTCGTGCACATCATCCAGAAAGCGCGTGGCAATGCCGGCCACCGCCTTCAGGCCGGCCCAATCGAGCCTGGCGTGCTGACCAAAGGGCTCCTGCACAAAGCGGGTCAGGTTGATCGAGCCCAGGTTGCAGCCACCATACGCGGGCAGCGGCACTTCGCCGCAGGGGTTGGTGCTGGCAATGCGCTCGCAGTACCAGAGGTTGTTGTCGCGATTGATGCGGTCGATGAAGAGCACACCGGGCTCGGCACTGGCCAGCTGTGCCGCCAGCAGCTTGTCCCACAACAGGCGCGCCGGAATGCGCCTGTGCACCAGGCAAAGCTGCGCTGTGGTGTCACCCGACCAGACGCGCTCGCAGACCTCGCCATCCGGCGGAACCGGCCGCTGGCCCAGCGGGAACACCAGCGGCCAGGGGCTGTCTGTCTCGACGGCGTGCATGAAGTCGTCGGTGACCGCCACCGACAGGTTGAAATGCGGCAGCACGCCGGCCGCGAGCTTGGCTTCGATGAAGGCTTCGATGTCGGGGTGGTCGCAGCGCAGCGTGGCCATCATGGCGCCGCGGCGCACGTTGTTGGACTCCAGCACGCTGTTGGCCGCCTCCCACACATTCATGAACGACACGGGCCCCGAGGCCACGCCGGCACTGGCACGCGCCGGCGCGCCCATCGGCCGCAGGGTGGAAAAATCGACGCCGACGCCGCCACCGGCCTGCAGCGTCACCACGGCTTCGCGCAAGGCATTGAAAATGCCGTTGATCGAATCGTCCAGTCGCCCCATCACGAAGCAGTTGAACAGCGTGGTTTGTTGGGTGGTGCCGGCACCGGCCAGAATGCGCCCGCCCGGTAAAAACCGGAAGTCACTCAATATCGCCCGGAAGCGCTCGCGCCAGTCATCGCGGTGATGCGTCTCGGCGCTTGATACCGCCAACGCCACGCGGTCAAAGGTGGCGTCAATCGAGGGCTCGGGCACGCGGCCTTCCTCGATCCAGCAGTAGCGCGTACGCCAGACATGGTCGGAAATGGCTTCAGTGAGGTGCGTGGTTTGCATGGTCTGCATGATGTGCCTCCAATATTTTTCGCAGCCATCAGCGTAGCTTCTGGTGGCTGGCAGGCGTTGATAAATCGCATCCCCTTCAGTCCTTTATTCCTGTCTTCTTCAAATCCGCGGCCAGGGCGCGGATGGCGGCTTCGTCGAGGGTTTCCTGGTCCAACAGCGCCCGCGCGCCACGCTCCAGCACGTCCCGGTTGGCCTGCAAAATCGCGCTGGCGTGTTCGAAGCCGGCCATGACGATGCCGCGGATGGCGTCGTCGATGCACTGTTGCGTGTGCTCCGACACCGGGCTAGCCTGCGGCAGTACGCCAGCGGGCACATCGAGCATCTGCTGGCGCTTGGGCTCGTAGGCCACGTAACCCAGGCCCTCGTCCATGCCGTAGCGTGTCACCATGTCGCGGGCCATGTCGGTGGCCTTGGCCAGATCGTCGGCGGCGCCGGTGGACAACACCTTGAACACCAGCTTTTCGGCGGCGCGCCCGCCCAGCAGCACGGCAATTTTTTGCTCGAGTTCGGGGCGCGTCATCAGGTAGCGGTCCTCAGTGGGGCGCTGGATGGTGTAGCCCAAGGCGCCAATGCCGCGCGGAATGATCGACACCTTGTGCACCGGGTCGGTGCCCGGCTGGGCCAGCGCCACCAGCGCGTGACCCATCTCGTGAAACGCCACGGCCTCGCGCTCCCTGGGGTTGAGCACGCGGTTGCGGCGTTCCAGGCCGGCCACGATGCGCTCCACCGCGGCCGTGAAATCGGGCAGCGTGACCTGCTCGGCCTTGCGCCGGGTAGCGACCAGCGTGGCCTCGTTGACCAGATTGGCCAGGTCGGCGCCGCTGAAGCCGGGCGTCAACCCGGCGATGTCTTCGAGCTTGAGCGCGGCGTCGAGCTTGACCTTGCGCACATGCACCTTGAGGATGTCGATGCGGCCTTTTCTGTCCGGCCGGTCCACCAGCACCTGGCGGTCGAAGCGTCCGGCGCGCAACAGCGCGGGGTCGAGGATTTCGGGGCGGTTGGTGGCCGACAAAATGATCAGCCCCACCGACGCATCAAACCCGTCCATCTCTGACAGCAGCTGGTTGAGCGTCTGCTCTTTTTCATCGTGCCCGCCCAGCCCCGGAAAAGCGCCACGGGCGCGGCCCAGCGCGTCGAGCTCGTCGATGAAGATGATGGCCGGCGCCATTTTGCGTGCCTGATCGAACAGGTCGCGCACGCGGGCGGCGCCCACGCCAACGAACATCTCGACAAACTCACTGCCCGAGATCGAGAAGAACGGCACGCCCGCCTCCCCCGCCACCGCCTTGGCCAGCAACGTCTTGCCGGTGCCGGGCGGCCCGACCAGCAACACGCCCTTGGGAATGTGCGCGCCCAGGCGGCCGTATTCCTGCGGATGCTTGAGGAAGTCCACCACCTCTTCGAGCTCGTGGCGGGCTTCATCGACCCCGGCCACGTCGGCAAAGGTGACGCCGGTGTTGGTCTGCACATAAATCTTGGCCCGGCTTTTTCCCACCGACATGAAGCCACCCAGGCCCTGCTTGTCGGCAAAACTGCGAAACAGGAAAAACCAGAGTCCGAAAAACACCAGCGACGGCACGATCCACGACGCCAGGTTTTTCAGCCAGGTGCTCTCCACCACCCGCGTGTAGGGCACGTTGTACTTGTCCAGCCGCGCGGCCAGGTCGGGCTCGATGCGCGCGGTCACCAGCACGTTCTTTTGACCCTCGGTGGCTTTGAGGCGGCCGGTCATGGTGAGGTCGGTCACCGTGACATCGACAATGCGGCCCTCGCTGAGCGCTTGCTCGAAAGCACTGTACGGAACCACCTCGGACTGGCTGGCGTTCTGCCAGATGTCCTGCAGCCACAGCAGCAGCACGGCGGCCAGCAGCCAGTAGCCCACATTCCAGGTTTGCTTTTTGTCCAAGTTGCGCCCTTCAAACGGCACCATCCAAGGCGCCAAGATTACACGCGCCAGTTGCGGTCCGAATGACAATTCTCAATCGGCGCGACAGTGGACGCACTGGCATTGCGGGTCGCGGCGCGGGTAGCACACCGTGCCCTTGCGCAAGAGAGAACTTGAATCGACACAAGCGCCTTGACGCGTTGATCGCAGCGGCTCTGCTGGCGCCGGCCAGCACGGCCGCCTGCACCCTGTTGCCTACGCCAGCAACAAGCGCGGACTCACCCTCCGGCTTGCTGCAAGGCTTTGAGTTTGTGGTGGTGGAACCGGCTTGACGGACGTCCTGCACAAGCCGGTGTCGCGGTTACGGACGGGCCTGCCACGCAATGCTGATGTCAGCGGTACTGGCGAATCACGCGGTAACGCGCCCCCTTGACCCCGGTCGAGACCGCCAGAGCAAAGCCCCGCGTCTGCCATCGCACGGGCAAGACTGCCCTGGGAGGGATGGCCGCTGCAGCGCGACGCGCCAAGGTAACGTGGGGCACATAGGGCCGGGCATCGACCGGCAGGTCCAACCGGTGCAGCCTGTCCCCCAAGCGCTCATGCAGCGCCCGCAGGGCCATGGGCACCCCGGATGCAAGCAGCACTGCCAGGCCACGGTGCCACAGCATGGCTTGGTCCAGCACCAGCTCGAACGGCTCGAACGGCACAGCGGCGGCAGTGGCAATCACATCCACCCGTTCGGTCGCCACATCACCGATGAAGTGCAGCGTGGCGTGCCAGTCTGCCGGCGCATAGGGCGAACAGCCCGCCGGCCAGTGCCATCGGGCGGCATGTGCGGCCACTTGCCCGCGCACGCCATCGTCGGGCCAAAGCGCAAAAAAGAGCCTCTGGGTTCGGGGTATCGGGGGCTTGCAGGAGTCCATGGTGGTGTCGTGATGAGGCACCACAGTATCAGGCCAGCCGGTGCCTGCGGCGCGGCGCAGACCCTACAATTTCCTGATCACCCGGCCACATTCACGCACCACGGCGGTCACACATGAAACCTCGCACCCTTGGCAACCTGCTTGTGGCCATCCAGTTTGCCGCGCTGGGGATCTTGATCATTCGGGCGGCGCAAAAAGACGTGCAGCAACCCGTCCCGGCATGGGCATGGCTGGCTTTTGGGCTCAGCGCTCTGGTCGGCGTGTGGGCGCTGCTGACCAACCGGCCCGGCAATTTCAACATCCACCCCACGCCACGCGCCAACGGCAAGCTGGTCGCGCATGGCCCCTACCGCTGGATTCGCCACCCCATGTACACCGCAGTGATGTTGTTTGGCCTGGCCTGTGTCCTGACGCACACAGATGTCCTGGCCTGGCTGCTCTGGGGTGTTTTGTGTCTGGTGCTGCTTGCCAAGGCCACGCTCGAAGAACGCTGGATGGCGGCGCTGCATCCGTCCTATGCGCAGTACCAGGCGCGCACGCGCTGGTTCATTCCGTATCTGCTGTGACGGGCATCAGGCTGGCCAGCACCTTGTCCACGCGCTTGCCGTCGAGGTCAACGACCTCGAACTGCCAACCTTGGCATTCGATTCTTTCGCCGGTTACCGGCATGTGGCCGCTCACCGCCATCAGCAGGCCGGCCAGCGTGTTGTAGCGGCCGCGATCCTCCAGCGGCAGATCGTCCATGTCGAGACGAGCCTTGAGCTCGCTCACCGGCATCATGCCGTCAAGCAGCCAGCTACCGTCGTCGCGCTGCACGGCCCAGGCTTCGGTCTTGGCGCTGGGATGCAGTTCCCCGGTGATGGCCTCCAGCAGGTCATGCGGCGTGAGCATGCCCTGCACCACGCCGTACTCATCCACCACCAGCACCAGGCGCCCCACCTTGGCGCGAAACTGCTCGAGCAAGGTCATGCCGCTGAGGGTTTCGGGGACGAAGACGGCCGGGATCGCATAGTCTTCGAGTGTGCCCGGTGCAGTCACACCGAGCTCGAGCATGCGCGCCACACTGATCTTGCCGACCACGTCGTCCAATGAGCCGCGGCACACCGGGTACCAGGAATGCGCGCGCGGGGCACCATCGGTACCCACTTTTTGCAGCGCCTGCGCCACGGTCATGCCGGCATCGAGCCAGTCCACCTCGGCGCGCGGCACCATCAGCGAGGTGAGCTGCCGGTCATCCAGCCCAAAGACGTTCTGCACCATCTGGTGCTCGTGCTCCTCGATCACGCCGGCATCGACGCCTTCTTCGAGGTTGGCGGAAATTTCTTCCTCGGTCATGGCGCGCACCGCGCTGG
>Ga0172367_10007346_pt1 | contig 12651 bp, 8 predicted proteins | sample Lak10m_FD_114542 | JGI IMG/M metagenome (GOLD analysis project Ga0172367, IMG submission 114542) | Freshwater microbial communities from Kabuno Bay, South-Kivu, Congo - kab_022012_10m | ecosystem: Environmental > Aquatic > Freshwater > Lake | place: Democratic Republic of the Congo: South-Kivu...
GGTCAGATCGACGTTCTTGAGGTTGTGCTGGCGGGCACCCCGCACCCGGATCACATCCTCGAGCGAGCCGCCGCTGAGCAGGCGGCTGCCATCGCCCTGAGCCACCTTGTCGTGCTTCTCGTGCAGGGTGAGCGCAGGCTTGTCCTTGGCGGTGCTCGCCTGACTGGCCTGGCTGCTCTTGATGCGGGGCATCCGGCCAACTCGGAAGCTGTCGAGTCTACGGACGCCTCCAGGACTCCAGAAGTGGCAGGGAGGCCATGACCCAATGCGGCGCCATAGAGACAAAATATCGACAGCACCTCGGAACCCCCTGATCCCCGTCCAGCCGGCCCTGTCTGACCGATGCAGATCAGATGGTTCCAGATCCCACCATTCCGCCCCCGGTGATGGCAGATCCTGCAGCTCAAGACCCAGCATCGTCCTGGGCCGCCCACTCCAGAGCCGGCAGTGCTTGGTGGCAGAGCTGATCGCTCAGCTCCCAGAAGCGCCGGGCCAGCTCCTGATCCAGGGCCACCGGTGCCATCGGCACAGCCTTGGGCCAACCCTTGATGCCCCCCAGCTGGCTGGGACCGTAATGACCGCCGGGCGAGGCCTCCGGGGCCGTGAGCGCAAACAATTGGGGCAAGGCACCCTGCGCAGCGCTCTGAAACAGCGGTCCCATCAAGTCGTAAGCCAGGCGTTCCAGCCGGGAGCCGTTGGCTGCCACCGAGGTGGGCTGCAGGTTGGTGCGAGCCAGGCCGGGATGGGCCGCCGCCGACAGCAACCGGGGCTCACGGCGCTGGAGCTCCTGGGCGAACACCACATTGGCGAGTTTGCTCTGCCCGTAGGCCTTCCAGCGGTCATAACGCCGCTCACCCTGCAGATCGTCAAAGTCGATCTGGCCGAAGTACTGAGCTCCGGAGGTCACCTGCACAACGCGGGGGCTGGTGCTGGCCCACAGCAGCGGCAGTAGCAACCGCGTCAGGGCGAAGTGCCCCAGGTGGTTGACACCGAACTGCAGTTCGAAACCCTGGGCCGTGAGCGTGCGCGGCGGCGCCATCACCCCAGCGTTGTTGAGCAGCAAGTCAATCCGTTCGTAGCGCGCGGCCAGCTCTCCAGCAGCCTTGTGCACGCTGGCCAGATCAGCCAGATCGAGCTCGAGCACGTCGATCTGGGCTTCAGCCGATGCACCAGTACTCCCGCCATCCTCACGCTCCCCCTGCAACTGCCGCCGAGCCTGCTCAGCCTTGGCCAGCGAACGGCAGGCCAGCACCACCGTGGCCCCTTTGGCCGCCAGGGCGCGGGCGCTCTCGAGACCCAGGCCGCTGTTGGCGCCGGTCACCAGGGCGATTCGGCCGCCCAGATCGGGGATGGCAGCCGCCGTCCAACGGGGCGGAACCGTCGTCGTCATGCAGGGGCATCGACAATGGTCGGCACGCTAACGAGGGTGTCGTCGTGGGGCGGCGGCAAGGGCTGAGGTGAACCAACCAGTACCTTTGTCAGGCGCTGCGGCTGTCGAGCAGGCTGGCGGCGTAGCTGCGGGCTTCCTGATGGTCGCCACCGGCCAGCTCTGCCAGTTCGAGCTGGCGGGCGCGGGTGTCCCGCAGGTGGGACACTCGCGTGTGGGTCATTCCATGCTCGACCACCTTGCTAACGCGGTAGTGGTGGTCGGCCGCCGCCGCCACCAAGGGCTGGTGGGTCACGCAGAACACCTGGCGCCGGGCCGCCAGTTGCTGCAGCAACTGGGCCATGGCACCGCTGACCCGGCCGCTGACGCCGCTGTCGATTTCATCGAACAGCAGGGTCACGTGCTGATCAGCAGCGGCCAGGCAGGTCTTGAGGGCCAGCAGAAAACGCGACATCTCACCGCCCGAGGCGACCTCGGCCAGCGGTGCCAGGGGCTGGCCCGGGTTGGCTGAAAACCGGAACTGCACCGCATCGGCGCCGTCCTCGCCAGGGGCGCTGGATTCCAGAGCCACGGCAAAACGCACATGGGTGAGGCCCATGGGCCGCAGCGCCGCCATCAGCTGCTGCTCCAGCTGGGTGGCCGCATTGCGGCGAGCTTCAGTGAGGCGGGCATTGGCCCCATCGCGGCGAGCACGGGCCTGGGCTTCGGCCGCTTCGAGCGCCGCCAGCGAGGCCTCGCCGCCGCCGGGGGCCAGCTGGTCGCGCAACTGGTCGCGCAAGGTGATCAGGGCCTCCAGGTCCTGGCCGTGGCGGCGCTCGAGGGCCTTGAGCTGAGCCATGCGCTCCTGCAGGCGCGCCAGGCTCTCGGGATCGCTCTCCAGACCACTGCCATAGCGATCGAGATCGCGGGTCAGATCTTGCAGGGTCACCAGGGCGTCGCTGCAGGCCTGGGCCAGGGGCCCTGCACCTGCTGGGTCCAGGGCGGCCATCTGGCCCAGCTCCTGCTCGCAGGCCGCCAGATGCTCGAGCGCCGAGGGAACCTCCTCGGCACCCTCCTGCAGCCGCCCCAGCAGGGTCATGACCCCGTCTTGCAGGCGCACGCCATGGGCGAGACGGTCCTGCTCGGCCTGCAGCCGCTGGCGCTCCTGCGGATCCTGCAGATCCGCGGCCTCGAGGTCGGCCAGCAGCTGCTCCTGCTGCTGGCGCTGCTGCTGCTGCTGGTCCCACAGCGTGCGGGCGCTGTGCAGGGCTGCGGCCGCCTGCTTCCAGGCGCGAAAGGCCGCGGCCACGGGCTCCAGGGCCGCCGCCAGCGGTTCAGCCCCGAAGCGGTCGAGCCAGCGGCGCTGCTGGCCGGGTCGCGCCAGCTGCTGGGTCTGGCCCTGCACGGTGAGATCCAGCAGCAGGGGCCGCAGCTCCTGAATCTGCTGTCGGTTCACCGCCACACCATTGAGCCGATGACGGCTGCTGAGCCGTTCCTCACTGAGCCGCCATTCGCGGCTCAGCAGGATCTCGCCCTCATCAGACTCCAGTTCCTGGGTCACCAACCAGCTGGCCAGGGGCGGCGTAAGGCTGAAGCTGGCCTCGATCAACCCACGGTCACAGCCCTGGCGCAGCAGGCGGGGTCCCGACCCCCCCAACAGGGCATCGAGGGCATCGAGCAGGATCGATTTGCCGGCGCCGGTCTCGCCGGTGAGCACCGTGAACCCGGACGCAAAACCGAGCTCCAGGGCTTCGATCAGGGCGATGTTCTCGAGCCGCAGACCGGTGAGCACGGCAGTCTCCGCAGGCGCATCGCTGATCGGCCCGACCGTAGCGGCTGTGGGTTTCGTTTAGAAGGGGGGCGGTGCTCCCCCTGAGCCGGCCCAGCACACACCATGGTCACAACTAGTCCAGAAGCCACCGCTGGCGAGATCAGCGACTTCATCGAAGCGGCGGGCCTGCTCGAGTACGACCCGGCGGCGATCACCCGGATCTATGCCGGCCACCCCCGACGTTTGTTCCGACGCTTCTGGCAGACCCTGGTGCCAATCGGCCTGTACCTGCTGGGGGTCGGCTTCGACTGGTTGACCCAGCGGCTCAAGGATCCTGAGGTCGCCCGCGACCGCGCCAGGGAGGCGGCCGATCTGGTGGCCTCGCTGGGCCCGGCCTTCATCAAGGCGGGTCAGGCCCTCTCGACCCGGCCCGACATCGTGCCCCCCCTGCTGCTGGAGGAGCTGGCCCAGCTGCAGGACCAGCTGCCGGGCTTCGACTCGGCCCTGGCGATGGCCTGCATCGAGGAAGACCTGGGCGCACCGGTTTCAGAGATCTATGCCCAGCTCGATGCCGAACCGATCTCGGCGGCATCCCTTGGCCAGGTGCACAAAGGCGTGCTGCACAACGGCGAGAAGGTGGCCGTCAAGGTGCAACGCCCCGGCCTGCGCGAGCAGATCACCCTGGATCTCTACATCGTGCGCAACATCGCCGCCTGGCTCAACCGCAACGTCGGCCTGATCCGCAGCGACCTGGTGGCCCTGATCGATGAGCTGGGCAAGCGGGTGTTCGAGGAGATGGACTACTGCAACGAGGCCTCGAACGCCGAAAAATTTGCCGCCCTGCATGTCCACAACACCCGCATCGCCGTACCGCGCATCTACCGCGAGGCCACCAGCCGCCGGGTGCTCACGATGGAGTGGATCGACGGCGTCAAGCTCACCAACCTCGAGGCGGTGCGCCAGCTGGGCTTTGATCCCGACGACATGGTGCAGGTGGGCGTCGACTGCAGCCTGCAGCAGCTGTTGGAACATGGGTTCTTCCATGCTGACCCCCACCCCGGCAACCTGCTGGCCCTGGCCGATGGGCGCCTGGCCTACCTCGATTTCGGGATGATGAGTGAGGTCAGCCGGGAGAGCCGCACCGGCCTGATCCAGGCGGTAGTGCACCTGGTCAACCGCAATTTCTCCAAGCTCTCCAAGGACTTCGTGAGCCTTGGGTTCCTCGCCGAAGACGTGAACCTCGAGCCGATCGTGCCGGCGTTTGAAACGGTGTTCGGCCAGGCCCTTGAGCAGGGCGTCAGCCGCATGGACTTCAAGGCCGTCACCGACGACCTGAGCGGGGTCATGTACCGCTTCCCGTTCAGGGTGCCGCCCTATTACGCGCTCATCATCCGCTCCCTGGTCACGCTGGAGGGCATCGCCCTGAGCGTCGACCCCGACTTCAAGATCCTCGGTGCCGCCTACCCCTACTTTGCGCGGCGGCTGATGGAAGATCCCGATCCTTCGCTGCGCCAGAGCCTCAAGGAGATGCTGTTTGACGGTGAGGTGTTCCGCTGGCAGCGGCTCGACAACCTGGTGGCCAGCGCCGCCCAGGGGACCCAGCTCGATCTCGAAGGCCTGCTCGACCAGGTGATCAGCTTCCTGTTTTCCGACAACGGCGGCCTGTTGCGCACCCAGCTGGTCGAGGCGGCGGTGGAGAACCTCGACGGGCTCGCCTGGCAGACCACACTCAACCTCAGTCGCCGGCTGCCGACGCGGCTGCAGGCCCTGCAACCTCCGGGCCTCAGGCGCCAGGTTCAGGAACTCAAGGGAGGCGAGGTCGATCTGCTGCTCGACCTCGAACCGATCCGCCAGCTGCTGCGGATTCTGCAGACGCTGCCAGGGTTTGAGCCCCAGATGCTGATCAGCCGGCTGCCGCGGCTCCTGGCCGAACCGGGATTGCGCCGCATGGGACGCGACCTGGCCCGGGGTCTGGCCGAACGCAGCCTGGTGCGCCTGCTGCGCGATGTACTGGTGGCGACACCGCCAGGACGGGCCATGCAACCGGCCTAGATTCAGCAGGTTCCTGAACGGATCGGTGGTGGGCAGATTGAACCTTCGGCGCCGGCTTCTGGGTGCCGGTCTGAGCGTCATCGCCCTGGCGCCGGTCGTGCAGATCCTGCCCGTTGAGGCCGCCGAGAACCTGGTGTTCATTACCGGTGGCTTTCGTCGCTCGATCGCCGTCGCCGACCTCGAACATCTGGCCGAGACAGGACAGGCCCGGGGGTTACTGGCCGATGTACTGGCCCTCAGCAAGCAGAACCCGGCCACGGTGGCCAAGCTGCTGAAGGGGTCGATCAACCTGCAGGTCTCCCTGGTGAGCCGCCTGCTCAACACCCGCATCGGCGAGGCGCTGTTGCAGCGGATCGGTCAGATCGTCTTTCCGCTCTATGCCCCGGCACAGAGCGTGCCGGCCCTGCGTGCCGCCCTGGTGCTGGGGGTCGTCGAAGGCAAGGGCTCGCTGTCGCCGATCTCGTTCTTCAAGGCCTACCCCACCCGGGAAATGGAAGTAAGCATTCCGGCCCTGCTGAGCCTGATCAGCAAGGCCAGCTCGATCAGCGATCTGGTGCGCTACTTCTCGGAATCTCCGCTCGATGGTCTCAAGGGCAGTGAACCGATGGCCGGTCCAAACCGCTGAGGCAGTCGCCACGGAGCCGCGCCGTAGATTCGCCCCAGTCCTCCCTGCTGTGCCGTGCCCCTGCTCCGATCCCTGCGGATGTTGGGCGCGAAGCGGGTGCATCAGGACTGGCCAGGGCTGATCGAGGCCTACCGCCGCTGGTTGCCCGTCAGCAGCGCCACCCCGGTGATCACCCTGCGTGAAGGGGCAACACCGCTGATCCCGGCCCCCAGCGTGGCCGAGCGCATTGGCAGGGGTGTCAGGGTCTTTCTCAAATACGACGGTCTCAATCCCACCGGCTCGTTCAAGGACCGGGGCATGACCATGGCCATCAGCAAGGCCAAGGAGGCGGGTTCTGAAGCGGTCATCTGCGCCAGCACTGGCAACACCTCGGCGGCAGCGGCTGCCTATGCCCGCAGGGGGGGCATGCGGGCCTTCGTGCTGATTCCCGATGGCTATGTGGCCCAAGGAAAACTGGCCCAGGCCCTGCTCTACGGCGCCGAAGTGATCGCCGTCAAAGGCAACTTCGACAAGGCCCTGGCCATCGTGCAGGAGGTGGCCGATCAGTACCCGATCACCCTGGTGAATTCGGTCAATCCCTACCGCCTGCAGGGGCAGAAGACCGCCGCCTTCGAAGTGATCGACGCCCTCGGTGAGGCCCCCGAGTGGCTCTGCATCCCGGTGGGGAATGCGGGCAACATCAGCGCCTACTGGATGGGTTTCAACGAATACCGCCAGGCCGGCCGTAGCCGGCGGCTGCCGCGGATGATGGGTTTCCAGGCGGCGGGTTCGGCACCACTGGTGCTTGGGCACAGCGTCGAACACCCCGACACGATCGCCACGGCGATCCGCATCGGCAACCCGGTGAACCGTGACAACGCCCTGCGGGTCCGCAACGAAAGTGACGGCGGCTTCATGGCCGTGACCGATACCGAAATCATCGACGCTTACAAGCTGCTGGGCAGCGGTGAGGGCGTCTTCTGCGAACCGGCCAGCGCCGCCTCGGTGGCCGGCCTGCTCAAGCGCAGGGACGAAGTTCCGGCCGGTGCCACGGTGGTCTGTGTGCTGACGGGGAGCGGTCTCAAGGACCCCAGCACCGCGATCGAAAACAACGACGCCCGGTTCCACACCGGTCTCGAAGCCGACACAGCGACGGTGGCCAGGGTGATGGGCTTCTGAACCAACAGATCTCAACCGGTTGACCAACCGGATGCTGAAAACCTGCGGAAAACAGCCCAAAGATCGCAGGTGGGCCTGGGCAAGCCGCGCGTCACCGGACATCACCCGTTTTCCCACGGCCAGGGAAACCGTGGAAAAGCGATGGTTCTGCCCAATCAGCCCAGGGCAGTCCCCAGGTGTTGATCAACCGGAGTGGCTCAACCGCAGGAGGTTTGGCAGTTTTTCCCCTGTTTCCCAAGGACCTTCTACGACGGAGTTTTGATTGATTTGCATGCAATTCAACAGAACTAGAACGGTCGGAATTCAGCACATTGCATAACGGGGCAGGCTGTGGAAGCGTGGGGAGCCCACAGGGCCCTGCCCCGTTCTCTCACCATGAAGCTGGTCTGCTCCCAGTCAGAACTCAGTTCAGGCCTTCAACTGGTGAGCCGAGCCGTCGCCGCGAGGCCCACCCATCCCGTGCTGGCCAATGTGCTGCTGACGGCCGATGCCGGGACGGGACGCCTGAGCCTCACCGGTTTTGACCTGAGTCTGGGCATCCAGACGAGCATCGCTGCCACCGTGGAGGTCAGCGGAGCGATCACCCTGCCCGCCCGCCTGTTTGCTGAAATCGTGAGCCGTCTGGCATCCGACAGTCCGATCACCCTCGATTGCGCCGAAGGTGCCGAGCAGCTGCAGCTGACCAGCCTGTCGGGCAGCTATCAGATGCGCGGCATGTCCGCCGATGACTTTCCCGATCTGCCCCTGGTTCAGACCGGTGTGCCGATCAGGCTCGAAGCCCAGGACCTGATTCAGGGGTTGCGGGCCACCCTGTTTGCCAGCAGTGGCGACGAGTCGAAACAGCTGCTCACGGGCGTGCATCTGCAGCTCGATCCCGAGGGCCTCGAATGTGCCGCCACCGATGGTCACCGCCTGGCGGTGCTGCGGCTGGCCTACGCCCAGGCGGCCGGCGAACCCTTTGCCGTCACCGTCCCCGCCCGCTCCCTGCGGGAGCTAGAGCGGCTGCTCTCGGGGCGCTCCAGCGAGGAGCCCCTCAGCCTGTTCTGCGATCGCGGGCAGGTGGTCTTTCTCTGGGCCGATCAGGTGCTCACCAGCCGCAGCCTCGACGGGGCATATCCCAAATACCGTCAGTTGATTCCGGAGAGCTTCAACCGACACATTCAGCTGGACCGGCGCGCCCTGATGGCCTCCCTCGAGCGGGTGGCCGTGCTGGCGGACCAGCACAACAACGTGGTCAAGCTGAGCGTCGATCCCGCCGCGGCCCAGGTGCAGATCAGTGCCGACGCCCAGGATGTGGGCAGCGGTTCCGAAGCCCTCGGGGCCCGGATCAGTGGTGAGGAGATTCAGATCGCGTTCAATGTGCGCTACCTGCTCGATGGCCTCAAGGCCATGGCCGGTGACCAGATCGTGCTCAACTGCAATGGTCCGACCACTCCGGCGGTGCTGTCGCTGGCCGACGATCCCCAGTTCACCTACCTGGTGATGCCCGTGCAGATCCGTCAGTGAGCGTCGGGTGAGCCTGCCGGAGCAACTGTTGTTGAGCGATCTTCTGCGTCGCCGCGTTCGCTGCGACCAGGGCATCGACCATGGTGCCGGCACGGCGGCCTGGATGCATCCGCCGGTCCATCGACTGCTGGGTTGGGTGAGCCGTCCTTCGGCCTTCGGCTCCCGGCGCGAGGTCTGGCGTCTGAACCAGCTGCGTGGCCTTGGGGAGCTGGAAGCCCTGGTCAAGGGCGACCCAGCGACAACCGACCAGGACACGATCGAACGCCTTCCGACCCTGTTGCAGGCTGCGCTGCTGGGCCATCGCGACCAGACACTTGGCACGGTGGTCGACGCGGCCGTGGATCTCGCGACCGGTGCCATCCGCCATTACCTGATCAGTCGCAGCGATCCGCGGCTGCCCGGCAGCAGTCGCTGGCGTCTCAGTCCTGAGCGCATCAACGATCAGGGGCCCGGTCAGGTGTTCACCGCTCTGCAGGAGCTCGATGATTTGCCATTGGCCCGGGCCAGCGTGCGCCAGGAACTGTTGCGGCGGTCCCGTCGCTGGCGCGATCAGGTTCAGGATCTGGGCGGTCGCGTTGAACAGCGGGTCGAGGGCTGGTTGGAGGACCCGCCCTGGCCGGAGCCGGAGCGGTCCGATGACGCAGCCCCGGCATCCCAGGACGACCCCTGGATCTGATACTGGAGGGCTGACGCCTCGCCGCCGTGCCTTCGTCTGCGCCCCAGCCCGCCTATCCCCTGGCCGAGGCCCTGAAGAAGGAGAACCTCAGCCAGGCCGATTACGACGAGATCTGCCGCCGCCTCGGCCGCGCCCCCAACCGCGCCGAACTGGGCATGTTCGGGGTGATGTGGTCGGAGCACTGCTGCTACCGCAACAGCCGCCCCCTGTTGTCGGGCTTTCCCACCAGCGGGCCCCGCATCCTGGTGGGCCCCGGTGAGAACGCCGGTGTGGTCGATTTGGGCGAGGGTCAGCGCCTGGCCTTCAAGATCGAGAGCCACAACCACCCCTCGGCGGTCGAGCCGTTTCAGGGGGCGGCCACAGGCGTGGGCGGGATTCTGCGCGACATCTTCACGATGGGTGCCCGCCCCATCGCCCTGCTCAACGCCCTGCGCTTTGGTCCCCTGGAAGATGGGCGCAACGTGGGCCTGATGGAGGGCGTGGTGGCCGGCATCGCCCATTACGGCAACTGCGTTGGGGTGCCCACCGTGGGCGGTGAAGTCGCCTTTGATCCCAGCTACAGCGGCAATCCCCTGGTCAATGCCATGGCCCTGGGGCTGATGGAGACCGAAGCGATCGTGTGCTCCGGCGCCCAGGGCGTGGGCTATCCGGTCGTCTACGTGGGCAGCACCACCGGCCGCGATGGCATGGGCGGCGCCAGCTTCGCCAGCGCCGAGCTCAGCGAGGCCTCTCTCGACGACCGGCCCGCTGTGCAGGTGGGTGATCCGTTCCTGGAGAAAGGGTTGATCGAGGCCTGCCTCGAAGCCTTTCAGAGCGGCGATGTGGTGGCGGCCCAAGACATGGGTGCGGCCGGTCTGACCTGCAGCTGCTCCGAAATGGCGGCCAAGGGTGGCCTGGGCATCGAGCTCGATCTCGATCGGGTGCCCGCCCGGGAGCAGGGCATGACCCCCTACGAATTCCTGCTCTCCGAGTCCCAGGAGCGCATGCTCTTCGTGGTCAGGCCGGGCCGCCAAGAGGCGCTCATGGCCCGCTTTAGCCGCTGGGGCCTGCAGGCGGCGGAGGTGGGCCGGGTTCTGCAAGAGAATGTCGTGCGGGTGCTGCAGCACGGCCAGGTGGCCGCTGAGGTGCCCGCCAGCGCCCTGGCTGACGACACCCCGATCAACCACCACGAGCTTCTGGCCGAACCCCCGGCCGCCATTCAGGCCCACTGGCGCTGGAGCGAGGCTGACCTGCCCCCTGCCTCGGCCGCCGGCGTTGATGGGCGCAGCTGGAACGCGGCCCTGCTGAGCCTGCTCGACGACCCCACCATCGCCTCCAAACGCTGGGTCTATCGCCAGTACGACCACCAGGTGCAGGCCAACACCGTGGTGCCCCCAGGCGGGGCCGACGCGGCGGTGGTGCGGTTGCGGCCCCAGCGGGGTGAGGGATCCCTCAGCACCAACCATCGGGGCGTGGCCGCGGTGGTCGACTGCCCAAACCGCTGGGTGGCGCTCGATCCCGAGCGGGGTGGCATGGCCGCGGTGGCTGAAGCGGCCCGCAACCTCAGCTGCGTGGGCGCTGAACCGCTGGCGATCACCGACAACCTCAACTTTCCCTCGCCCGACACCCCCACCGGCTATTGGCAGCTGGCGATGGCCTGCCGCGGCCTTTCGGCCGCCTGCACCGCCCTGGAGACCCCGGTGACCGGCGGCAACGTTTCGCTCTACAACGAGACCCGTCTGCCCGATGGCACCATGCAGCCGATCCATCCCACGCCGGTGGTGGGCATGGTGGGCCTGGTGCACGATCTGGATCACCTCTGTGGCCTGGCCTGGCGTCAGGCTGGCGATGCCATCTGGCTGCTGGGGGTGCCGCTGGACGAGGTTGCCGATCCCCGCGTCAGCCTGGCGGGCAGCAGCTACCTCGCGTGCATTCATGGGGCCGTCACCGGTCGGCCACCCGTGATCGATCTGGTTCTCGAGGCTCAGGTGCAGGCGTTTCTGCGGGGGGCCATCGCCCAGGGTCTGGTGGCGTCGGCCCACGACCTCAGCGATGGCGGCCTGGCGGTGGCCGCGGCCGAATGCTGCATCGCCGCGGGGCTTGGTGTGCGTCTCGACTGCGGGGTGGCCGAACAGACGCGGTGGGATCGCCTGTTGTTCGCCGAAGGCGGGGCCCGCATTCTGGTGAGCGTCCCGAGCGCTGCCGCGGCTGCCTGGCAGCAGGCCCTGGATCAGGCCGAGCCCGGTTCGCTGCCCGCCACCAGGCTGGGGCTGGTCACGGCCGAACCGCTGCTGCAGATCTCTGTCGCTGCGGGGCTGGTGGTGGAGCAGGCCGTGGCCGATCTGGCCGCGACCTACGAGCAGGCCCTGCCCCGGCGGCTGGGAAGCGGAATCCCGCCGACAGCCTGATGCAGAATGGAATCCATTGGATGATTCGGCGCTCCGTGGACGACGTTCTGCCTCCGTCCACCGACCAATCTGAGCCTCCCGACAAACCTGAAGAAGCCTGCGGCGTGTTTGCCGTGCTCGCCCCTGGGCAACCTGTCGCCAATCTGGCGTATTTCGGGCTCTACGCCCTGCAGCACCGAGGTCAGGAATCGGCCGGCATCGCCGTCTTCGATGACCGCCATCAGGTGCGCCTTCACAAGGACATGGGGTTGGTGTCCCAGGTGTTTGACCAGGCGGTGCTCGAGCGTTTGGTCGGTGATCTGGCCATCGGCCACAACCGTTATTCGACGACAGGCAGCAGCAAGGTCTGCAATGCCCAGCCCGTGCTGCTGATGACCCGGCTCGGGGCCCTGGCCCTGGCGCACAACGGCAATCTGGTCAATGCCGCCGAGCTGCGTCAGTCGCTGCTCGAACACACCAATCAATTTAATTCGACCACCGACTCCGAGCTGATCGCCTTTGCCATTCAGCAGGAGGTCAACCGGGGCCTCGACTGGGATGGTGCCATCCGCGCCGCGGCAGCCCGCTGCCGCGGTGCCTTCAGCCTTGTGATCGGCACGCCGGCCGGTCTGTTTGCCCTTCGCGATGGCCATGGCATCCGGCCCCTGGTGTTCGGCCACCTGGGTGAGAGCGACCAGGCCCAGTGGGTGGTGAGCAGCGAAACCTGTGGCCTCGACATCATCGGCGGCAGCTACGACGGCGATGTTCAGCCCGGTGAGCTGATCCATTTCAGGTCTGGCCAAGCCAGCGTGCAGCGCGACCGCTGGTGCAGTGAACCCGCCAAGCTCTGCGTGTTCGAAATGATCTACTTCGCCCGCCCCGACAGCCGCTTCTTCGGTGAATCGCTCTACAGCTACCGGGTGCGCATCGGCGAGGCCCTGGCGCGCGAAACCACGGTGGATGCCGACATCGTCATCGGCGTGCCCGATTCGGGCATTCCGGCGGCGATCGGCTACTCCCAGGAGAGCGGCATTCCGTTTGCCGATGGCCTCATCAAGAACCGCTACGTGGGCCGCACCTTCATTCAGCCCACCCAGGCCATGCGCGAGGCGGGCATTCGCGTCAAGCTCA
>Ga0172367_10007347_pt1 | contig 12651 bp, 9 predicted proteins | sample Lak10m_FD_114542 | JGI IMG/M metagenome (GOLD analysis project Ga0172367, IMG submission 114542) | Freshwater microbial communities from Kabuno Bay, South-Kivu, Congo - kab_022012_10m | ecosystem: Environmental > Aquatic > Freshwater > Lake | place: Democratic Republic of the Congo: South-Kivu...
GCGGTGTTTGGCGGCACGCAGAGCTTGCACACCAACAGCTTTGACGAGGCCATTGCGCTGCCCACCGAGTTTTCTGCCCGCATTGCGCGCAACACCCAGCTCATCATCCAGGAAGAAACCCATATCACCAACGTGATCGACCCCTGGGCGGGCAGCTACATGATGGAAAAGCTCACGCAAGACATGGCCGACGCGGCCTGGGCGATCATCGAAGAGGTCGAGGCCATGGGTGGCATGACTAAAGCCGTGGACAGCGGCTGGGCCAAGCTCAAGATCGAGGCGGCGGCGGCAGAAAAGCAGGCGCGCATCGACTCGGGTCGCGACGTGATTGTGGGCGTGAATAAATACATGCTCAAGTCCGAAGACACCATTGAAGCGCGCGACATTGACAACATGGCGGTGCGGGATGCGCAAATTGCACGGCTTCAGAATGTCAAGCAAAAACGCGATGCAGCTCAGGTCAAACAAGCGCTTGAAGCTATTGAAAGTGCAGCTTCTAGTGGCCAGGGCAACCTGCTGGACCTGACCATCAAGGCGGTGCGCGTACGCGCCACGGTAGGTGAAATCAGCGACGCGATGGAGAAGGCCTTCGGCCGCCATCGCGCCGATACGCAAAAGGTGACCGGTGTGTACGCAGCCGCTTATGACAGTGCCGAAGGTTGGGACAAGCTCAAGCAAGAGATTGCGCAATTCGCCACGGAACAAGGCCGACGCCCGCGTGTGATGATCAGCAAGCTGGGGCAAGACGGACACGACCGGGGCGCCAAGGTGGTCGCCACCGCGTTTGCCGACCTGGGCTTCGACGTGGACATGGGCCCGCTGTTCCAGACGCCTGAAGAATGCGCGCGCCAGGCGATTGAAAACGACGTGCATGCCGTGGGTGTGTCCACGCTGGCCGCGGGTCACAAGACACTGGTGCCGGCCATCATTGCTGAACTGAAAAAGCAGGGCGCTGATGACATTGTGGTGTTTGTTGGCGGTGTCGTTCCCCGACAGGATTACGACTTTTTGTACCAGGCGGGCGTCAAGGGCATCTATGGTCCCGGCACGCCGATTCCGGCCAGCGCCAAGGATGTGCTGGAGCAGATCAAGAAGGCACTTGCAGCCTGAATCGCTGATTGATATACTGTAATACCGTATTTCAATAGGAGCGTGTCATGGCTGTATCTGTTCGTATGGATCCGATGATGGAAAAGGAGTTGGAGCAAGCCGCCAGGCGGCGTGGCATCACCAAGTCGCAGTTCATCATCGAGGCGGTTGAGCGTGCGTTGGGGCGAAACAACCCTGGCGAGCTCTACCTCAAGGTCATGGAGGAGATGGCCGCGTACCCGGTGAACGCGCCAACGGGCAATGCGGTGCCGCGCGAGCAAAGCGTTCAAAAATCGGCCTTGCGCGACAAGCTCCGCGCCAAGCACGCTCAGGAGAGTGCTGACTTTGCCCAATTTCTCGCAGCGCGCCAATCCGAGGGCGCCGCGTGATCGTCGCCTTGATGGATGCGGGACCGATGATCGCTTTGTTTGACCAAAGCGACCGCCATCATGGCCGCTTCAGAGACTTGGTCACCCAGCCGCAGCTACCGTGGCGACTGCACACCACGTGGCCTTGCGTCACGGAAGCCACACACCTGCTGGGCGACCGACAGCGGATGGCGTTGTTGCGCTGGATCGGCGCAGGCGCTGTGCAGGTCTATCCGTTTGACACCGAGGATTTGCTGGACATGGTGGAATGGATGCAGGCGTACACCGACGATCGCAGTGACATGGACATGGCCGATGCCAGCTTGTACTGGGCCGCGCATGAAACTGGCGTCAGACGCATCCTGACAACAGATGTACGCGATTTCTCACGCTACTGCCTGCCCAGTGGCCAACGCTTTGAATTGCTATGAATCAAAGCATGGAGATCAATCGCTTGGTGGCAAAGTCTGAACTTCCTGCGGATCTTGTCGAACCAGCAAGTCACGCGCTGCTGGATGCGATTCGTCAGGACAGCCTGCCGGTCCAACGCCGCGCCATGGCCAAGGCCATCACGTTGCTGGAGAGCACGCGCGCCGATCATCGTGCGCAGGCCGATGTGTTGCTGACTGCTTTGCTGCCATACTCCGGAAAATCGTTTCGTCTGGGCATCAGTGGCGTGCCGGGCGTGGGCAAGTCCACTTTTATCGAAGCACTGGGTATCTACCTGATCGGGTTGGGGCATCGCGTGGCAGTGCTGGCGGTTGACCCGTCGAGCAACGTGTCGGGTGGTTCGATTCTGGGTGACAAGACCCGCATGGAGCTGCTCTCAATGAACGAGCGCGCCTACATCCGGCCCAGTCCCAGTAGCGGCAACCTGGGTGGTGTGGCCGAAAAGACGCGCGAGGCCATGCTGGTCTGCGAAGCCGCAGGTTTTGATGTGGTGATCGTCGAAACCGTGGGCGTGGGGCAGAGCGAGACTGCGGTGGCCAACATGACCGACATGTTTGTGCTGATGCAGTTGCCCAACGCGGGTGACGAGTTGCAGGCCATCAAGAAAGGCGTGATGGAACTGGCTGACTTGGTGGTCATCAACAAGGCCGACCTCGATGTCCGTGCCGCCACGCGCGCGCAGGCGCAAATGACCTCGTCGCTGCGCCTGCTGGGGCTGCACGGCAACCCTGAACATGCCCATCACAACATGCAAATCTGGCATCCGCAGGTGATCCAGCTCAGCGCGCTGCGCGGTCAGGGCGTGGATACATTCTGGACCAAGGTGCTCGAATTCAAGGCGCTGCAAACCGCCAACGGGAAGTTTGCAACGCGCCGCCAGCAGCAGTCGCTGGCGTGGATGTGGGAGCGCATCGATGCCGGGCTGAAGCAGGCTTTCCGCCAACATCCTGCTGTGCAGACCTTGTTGCCCAAGCTCACCGATGAGGTGATCCAGGGCCGCATGGCGGCCTCGACGGCGGCAAGAAACATGCTTGCAGCCCAAATGCAGCCAGTGTAGACAGCTACTAATTTCAGATCAACGTTCAACCCTTTTGCAACTTTTTATTCGACCCGAGGAAGACAAGTACCATGCATGACATCCTGGCACAACTGGATCAAAAACGCTCTGCAGCCCGCCTTGGCGGCGGCGCAAAACGCATTGAAGCCCAGCACAAAAAGGGCAAGCTCACGGCCCGCGAGCGGATCGAGGTGCTGCTCGACGAAGGCACGTTTGAAGAATGGGACATGTTCGTCGAGCACCGTTGCAGCGACTTCGGCATGCAGGACAACAAGATCCCCGGTGACGGTGTCGTGACCGGCTACGGCATGATCAATGGCCGTCTGGTGTTTGTCTTCAGCCAGGACTTCACCGTGTTTGGCGGCGCTTTGAGTGAAGCGCATGCCGAGAAGATCTGCAAGATCATGGACCAGGCCATGAAGGTCGGCGCGCCGGTGATCGGCCTCAACGACTCGGGTGGTGCGCGCATCCAGGAAGGCGTGGCCAGCCTGGGCGGCTACGCCGACGTGTTCCAGCGCAATGTGATGGCCAGCGGCGTGGTGCCGCAGATCAGCATGATCATGGGGCCGTCGGCGGGTGGCGCGGTGTATTCGCCGGCCATGACCGACTTCATCTTCATGGTGAAGGATTCGAGCTACATGTTTGTCACTGGTCCCGAGGTGGTCAAGACCGTGACGCACGAAGAAGTGACGGCTGAAGAACTGGGCGGCGCCGTCAGCCACACCACCAAGAGCGGCGTGGCCGACCTGGCGTTCGAAAACGATGTGGAGGCGCTGTTGATGCTGCGCCGCCTGTACAACTACCTGCCGCTGAACAATCGCGAGAAGGCGCCGGTGCGCCAGAGCGGTGACCCGGCCGGGCGCATGGAGCACAGCCTCGACACGCTGGTGCCAGACAACCCGAACAAGCCTTACGACATGAAGGAGCTGATCCTCAAAACGGTTGATGACGGCGACTTCTTCGAGTTGCAACCCGAATACGCCAAGAACATCCTGATCGGCTTCGCCCGCATGGACGGACAGACGGTGGGCATCGTGGCCAACCAGCCGCTGGTGCTTGCTGGTTGCCTGGACATCAAGAGCAGCATCAAGGCGGCGCGTTTTGTGCGCTTCTGCGACGCGTTCAACATTCCGGTGATCACCTTTGTCGATGTGCCCGGCTTCATGCCTGGCACGGCGCAGGAATACGGCGGCATCATCAAGCACGGCGCCAAGCTGCTGTACGCGTTTGCCGAGTGCACCGTGCCCAAGATCACCGTCATCACGCGCAAGGCCTATGGTGGTGCCTACGACGTGATGAGTTCCAAACACCTGCGCGGTGACGTCAACCTGGCTTGGCCCAACGCCGAGATTGCCGTGATGGGTGCCAAGGGCGCGGTCGAGATCATCTTCCGCGAGGACAAGGGCGACCCGGCGAAACTGGCGGCCAAGGAGGCCGAATACAAGTCCCGCTTTGCCAACCCGTTTGTGGCCGGCAGCCGCGGCTTTATCGACGACGTGATCCAGCCGCATGAAACACGCAAGCGCATCTGCCGCAGCCTGGTCATGCTGAAAGAGAAGAAACTCGACAACCCGTGGCGCAAGCACGGCAACATTCCCTTGTAAGCCCCGACATGAAGACATTGACTTCGCTGTTCTTGGGCGGGAGCGGGCTGCCCGGGCGCTTTGCTTCGTGTCCCCCGGCCTTCGGCCTCCTCCTTGACCTGCGCAAAGCGCCCGGGCAGCCCGCTCCTGAATCGGCGGTTTTGCTTTGCTCGCGTAAACCGCCACGCGTAGCAATGGGTACGGCGTGTCTGCCGCAGCGAAGTAAAGGAGGAGCCCGCAGGGCGGGGGACATGAGCGAAGGCGGATACGCCGTGCCCATTGCGGGTTCAGATGCCCGAAGTGACTTGGCCTGCCGGATCAGCTGGTACTGCGGAGCACGTCAAACACAAATAGTTATTGCCGAATAGGAGACCCATATGTTTACCAAAATCCTGATTGCAAACCGTGGCGAGATCGCTTGCCGTGTCATTACCACGGCTAAAAAAATGGGCATCAAAACGGTTGCCGTTTACTCGGACGCTGACAAGGATGCCCGTTTTGTCCTGCTGGCTGACGAAGCCGTGCACATTGGTGCGCCGCCCAGCCGCGAAAGCTACCTGGTGGCTGACAAAATCATTGCCGCCTGCAAGCAGACCGGTGCCCAGGCGCTGCACCCGGGTTATGGCTTTTTGAGCGAAAACGCCGAGTTTGCCAAGCGCGTCGAAGAAGAGGGCATCGCCTTCATCGGCCCCAAGCACTATTCCATGGCTGCCATGGGTGACAAGATCGAGTCCAAGAAGCTCGCCGGTGCCGCCGGCGTCAATTGCATTCCGGGCGTCAACAGCGCCATCGAAACGGCCGAGAGGGCGGTTGAAATTGCCCAGGGCATCGGCTACCCCGTGATGATCAAGGCCAGCGCCGGCGGAGGTGGCAAGGGCCTGCGCGTGGCATGGAACGACAAGGAGGCCTTCGAGAGTTTCACGAGTTGCCGCAACGAGGCGCGCAACAGCTTTGGCGACGACCGCGTCTTTGTCGAGAAGTTTGTCGAAGAGCCACGCCACATCGAGATACAGATCATCGGCGACAGCTTCGGCAATGTGGTATACCTCAACGAGCGTGAATGCTCGATTCAGCGCCGTCACCAGAAAGTCATTGAGGAAGCGCCTTCGCCCTTCATCAGCGACGCGACCCGCAAAGCCATGGGTGAGCAGGCGGTGGCGTTGGCCAAGGCGGTGAAATACCAGTCGGCTGGCACGGTGGAATTCGTCGTCGGCAAAGACCAGAGCTTTTACTTTCTGGAAATGAACACGCGCCTGCAGGTGGAGCACCCTGTGACCGAGTGCATCACCGGGCTCGATTTGGTGGAACTGATGATCCGCGTCGCCGCCGGTGAAAAACTGCCGCTCACGCAAGACGAGGTCGAACGCAACGGCTGGGCCATCGAATGCCGCATCAACGCCGAAGACCCGTACCGCAACTTCTTGCCCAGCACCGGCCGCCTGGTGCGGTTCTCGCCGCCTGCGCAGACCATGGCGCAGGCCAACACCAGCGACTGGTTCGGTGTGCGCGTGGACACCGGCGTGCAGGATGGTGGCGAGATCCCGATGTACTACGACTCGATGATTGCCAAGCTCATCGTGCACGGGGTCGATCGGCTCGACGCGATTGCCAAGATGCGTGAAGCGCTCAACGGCTTCGTGATTCGCGGCATTTCCAGCAGCATTCCATTCCAGGCTGCCTTGCTGGCGCACCCCAAGTTTGTGGCGGGCGACTTCAATACCAACTTTGTTGCCGAAAACTACGCGCACGGCTTCCGGGCCGAAGACGTACCGCACGAAGACCCGCATTTCATGTTGGCACTGGCCGCGTTCGTGCGGCGCAAATCGCGCGAACGTGCGGCCAGCATCAGCGGCCAGCTGCCGGGTTATGCCGTCAACGCGGGCAGCGATTACGTCGTGGTGACGCTGGGCGAGGACGGCACCAATGCCTACACCCCGGTGCATGTCGACGAGTTCGTTGGCCAGACCGGCTCGGCGCGCGTCAGACTGGGCACCAGCAGTTATTACGAAATCAGCAGCGGCTCGCGCCTCAATGATGTGTGCATCACCGGCACCGTCAACGGCATGCCGTTTACCGCGCAGGTCGAGCGCGGAACGCCCAGGAATCCGCTGGCGCTGCGCGTCCAGCACAACGGCGCGCGCCTGGATGTGCTGGTGATTTCACCGCGCATGGCCGAACTGCACGCCCTGATGCCTTTCAAGGCACCGCCTGACATGAGCCGCTATGTGCTCTCGCCGATGCCGGGATTGCTGGTCGATGTGGCGGTGCAAGTGGGCCAAAAGGTGCAGGCCGGTGAACGCGTCGCTGTGATCGAGGCCATGAAAATGGAAAACGTGCTGTTTGCCACGGCTGACGGCGTGGTCGGCAAGGTGCTCGCCGGCAAGGGTGAAAGCCTGACCGTGGACCAGCCGATTGTGGAGTTTGTATGAGCACGGTTCAACGCCCCTTCAAGGTGCTGGGCATCCAGCAGATTGCCATTGGTGGCCCCAGCAAGACGCGCCTGCAGAAATTGTGGGTCGACATGCTGGGTTTGCAGGTCACCGGCAACTTCCAGAGTGAACGCGAAAACGTCGACGAAGACATTTGCGCGATGGGCACCGGGCCGTTCAAGGTCGAGGTGGACCTGATGCAACCCATAGACCCCGACAAGAAACCCGCCGTACACGCCACACCGCTGAACCATGTAGGCCTGTGGATCGACGACCTGCCCAAGGCAGTCGAGTGGCTCACGGCGCAAGGCGTGCGCTTTGCGCCCGGTGGCATCCGCAAGGGCGCGGCCGGATTTGACATCTGCTTTTTGCACCCCAAGGCCAATGACGAATTCCCGATTGCCGGCGAGGGTGTGCTGATCGAGATGGTGCAGGCGCCGCCCGAGGTGGTGGCGGCATTTGCCAGACTTGCCCCTTGACGCCATGCAGGAGCGGCACACTCGCCGCGATCAGCTCCATGAACGGCCAGTGGCTGACCGCTTGCCTGCTACAGGGTCTGGCCGCGCTTGGCCCTGGCACGCGCCAGCGCAGCCTCGATCACTGCGCGTTTTTTGTCCAGGATCGCCGGGTCGGTGTGCTGCGAGTGGGTTGCCAAGTCCGACAATTTGAGTCGTGCCTTGGCTTCTAGCTTGATATCGTTGTCAAGCGTTTCACGCTGATGCTTCAGGACATGAAATTCGTAACGCTGTCGTGCCTGCTCGGCCTGAGCCGCTGACCAGGCAGCCCATCCTGTGGCGGCACCGCTGGCATTTTCAATCTCGATGCAATCGACGGGACACACCGGCAGGCAGAGTTCGCAGCCGGTGCAATAGGGTTCGATGACCGTGTGCATCAACTTGTTGGTACCCATGATGGCGTCCACCGGACAAGCCTTGATGCACAGCGTGCAGCCGATGCACCACGCTTCGTCGATGAAAACCACGGTGCGCGGCGCTTCGATGCCGTTGTCTGGATTGAGTGGTTTGGCCGCGCGCCCGGTCAAGGCGGCCAGGCGCCGCACCCCTTCAGCGCCTCCGGGCGGACACTGGTTGATGTCGGCCTGGCCCTCATGCAGGGCCCGCGCGTAGCCGGCACAGTCCGGATAACCGCAGCGTGTGCACTGCGTTTGCGGCAATACCGCCAAAAGTTCGGCGGCGCCAAGCTTCATTCGTGGCGCTGGGTCGGCCGCTTGCGTGCAGATTTGGCGGCTTCCGCCACGCTCGCGTCAACTTTGCCGACAAGCGCTTTGCTGGCGCCTGCCGAGGCTGCAGGCTCACTGCGCGACTTGGCTTTGCTCCGGGCTTGTGTTGCTTTGGCTGCTGTTTTTTTGGCCACTGCAGGTGCCGCCCGGCGCAGCTTGATCTCGGCCGTGGCGGACGCCTCTGGCAAAACAAAGGCCGGTGCGGGCTCTGGCTGCTCGGGTTCGGGCTTGGTCAGTACCGGGGCCGGGCTGGCGTTCACCACCGGACTATCGGCAAGCGGCTTGGGTTGGTAAGCCAGAATGAACGCCTTGACCTGTGGATAAACCACTTCGCGCCAGCGGCGGCCGGCAAAAATGCCGTAGTGGCCGGCGCCTGCCACCTCGATGTGACGTTGGTCGGCCTTGTCCACGCCGCTGCAAATGGTGTGCACCGCGGCGGTCTGGCCGGAACCGGAGATATCGTCGAGTTCGCCTTCGATCGACAGCAGGGCCGTGTTCCTGATGTCTTCGGGATGCACACGCTCGATCCTGCCGTCTGCGCCCTTGACATCCCAAGTGCCGTTGACCAGGTTGAATTCCTGGAAGACAACCCTGATGGTGTCGAGGTAGTAATGCGCATCCATGTCGAGCACGGCGTTGTATTCGTCGTAGAACTTGCGGTGCGTCTCGGCACTGGAGCGGTCGCCCTTGACCAGATCCTTGAAGTAGTCGTAATGGCTGCGCGCATGGTTGCTCGGGTTCATCGCAACAAACCCGGAATGCTGCAAGAAGCCGGGGTAAACCTTGCGACCGGCGCCAGCGAAGCGCGTCGGCACGCGGTAAATCACATTGTGCTCGAACCACTCGATGCTCTTGTTCATGGCCAGGCTGTTGACCGCCGTGGGCGACTTGCGCGCGTCGATCGGGCCGCCCATCATGACCATGCTCAGGGGGGTGAGTTCGCCCCTGCTGGCCATCAGTGACACCGCAGCCAGCACCGGCACGGTGGGCTGGCAGACGCTCATCACATGGCAGTTGCCGTAGCGGCCCTGCACATGGCGGATGAATTCCTGCACATAGTTGATGTAGTCGTCCAGGCTGAAGTCGCCCTCGGACAAGGGCACCAGGCGGGCGTTGGTCCAGTCGGTGATATAGACCTTGTGGTCCTTGAGCATGGTCTTGACGGTATCGCGCAATAGCGTGGCGTAATGGCCCGACAACGGCGCCACGATCAGCACCGCAGGCTGGTACTTGAGCTTGACCAGGGTATCGACATCGTCGGTAAAGCGCTTGAAACGGCGCAGTTCACAAAACGGTTTCTTGAGTTCGATGCGCTCATGAATCGCGACTTCGATGCCGTCCACATCGACCGTGCGCAGGTCGAACTCGGGCTTTTCGTAGTCTTTGCCCAGCCGGTGCAACAGGTCGTAACCCGCAGAAATTCGTTGCGACAGCGGATGCTGGCCGAACAGTGACAGCGGGTTGGCGTACAACTTGGCAGCAGACTGCGCCAAATCACTGAAAGGCTCCATCAAAGAACGTTGGGTTTCATAGAATTTGTACAGCACGGGGGTTCACCTTTGAAGAAAATGTTGCAGTGCAATATAACAGGTCTTGATGGGTTGCAACTGCTATCCAACTGACGTCTTATCTGTCGGCCATGATAAACGTTCACGGGCCTTGACATGCTGACAGGTTCAGTGATGGCCGATCATTCAACAGGCTTTTTGCCCTGCGCCAGTTGCCGAGCGCCCAGCGCTGGATAGGCTTGGCTGGCGCTGGCAAGACACACCCTGGCCGTCAGAGACCGCTTGCAACCAGCAGTCGGCCGGGCGCAGAACGGTGTTGTGCGCCAGCGGGCGCCTTGTACCGATGAACGCCACGGCGGCCCGAACCGACGATGAATTGCGCGTCAGCACGTTCGGCAACCGATCCTGACCCTGCTATCCGAACAAATGCACAAGCGTCTGGCCGGCTTGGCCAGCGCCCACCAGCTTGGTGATTTTCAACCCTTACATCACCTTGGCAATGCTGGCGCAGACGTGGTCGATGTTCTTGCTGTTCAAGGCGGCCACGCACATGCGGCCGGTGTCGGTGCCATAGACACCAAATTCATTGCGCAGGCGCACCATCTGGTCCTTGGACAGCCCGGAGTAGCTGAACATGCCGATTTGCTGGGTGATGAAACTCATGTCCTGCTTGACGCCGGCCGCCTTGAGACCGTCCACCAGCTTTTGCCGCATGGCCTTGATGCGCACGCGCATCTCGCCAAGTTCGGCTTCCCACTGTGCGCGCAACGCCGGGGTGCTCAGCACCGTGGTGACGATGGCGCCGCCGTGGGTGGGCGGGTTGCTGTAGTTGGTACGGATCACGATCTTGAGTTGGCTCAGCACGCGCGCGGCTTCTTCCTTGTTTTCGCACACCACGCTCAGCGCACCAACGCGTTCACCGTACAGGCTGAAGCTCTTGCTGAAGCTGGTGGCGACAAAAAAGAGCAGGCCGGCATCGACAAACTTGCCGATCACGGCACCGTCTTCCTTGAGACCATAGCCGAAGCCCTGGTAAGCCATGTCGAGGAATGGCACCAGATGCCTGGCCTTGATCACCGCGATCACCTGATCCCATTGGGCCGGGCTGATGTCGTAGCCGGTCGGGTTGTGGCAGCAGGCGTGCAGCACCACGATGGTGCCAGCCGGTGCCGCCTTCAGGTCGGCCAGCATGCCGTCGAAGTCGAGGGCGCGTGTGGCGGCGTCGTAATAGCGGTAGGACTCGACGGTGAAACCGGCGTTGGTAAAAATGCCGCGGTGGTTTTCCCAGCTGGGGTTGCTGATCATGACCTTGGCACCGGTGTTGAGAGACTGCAAAAAGTCGGCGCCGACTTTGAGGCCACCGGTACCGCCGAGTGCCTGAATGGTGGCGACACGGCCCGACGTGACGGGTTCGCTATCGGCGCCAAAGACCAGTGCCTTGACGGCTGCGTCATACGCGGCAATGCCGTCGATGGGCAGGTAGCCGTGCGGCTTGGGGGCGTCCATCATGGCTTTTTCGGCGGCCAGCACACAGCCCAGCAGGGGCAATTTGCCGTTGTCGTCAAAGTACACACCCACACCGAGGTTCACCTTGTTGGGGTTGGTGTCGGCGTTGAATTGTTCGTTCAAGCCCAGAATCGGGTCGCGCGGGGCCATTTCGACAGCGGAAAAGAGTGACATGACGAAGTCCTGAGGTGGTTTGTGAAAGTGACCCTGCGGTCACTGGTAGAAACCCTGCATTTTAGCGATGCCCTGATGCCATCGATGTCTTCGCTAAACTCATTTGTGGGCCGAAGTGTGTTGCCGGGCCAGGAGAAAACAGATGGAACGAGTGGATTGTGTGGTGGTGGGCGCCGGTGTGGTCGGCTTGGCGGTGGCGCGCGCGCTGGCGCTGCGAGGACGCGAACTGTTGGTGCTCGAATCTGCCAACGCCTTCGGCACCGGCACCAGTTCGCGCAACAGCGAGGTGATTCACGCCGGCATCTATTACGCGCCGGGCTCGCTCAAGGCCGCGTTGTGTGTGCAAGGCAGGGCGCAGCTCCACGACTACTGCCAGCAGCGCGGCATCAGCCACCGTCGTTGCGGCAAGCTGATTGTGGCGACCACACCTGATCAAGTGACGCAGCTGCAGGACATTGCCGGGCAGGCGCGACGCAACGGCGTGGCCGATCTGGTGATGTTGCGCGCTGATGAGGCGCGCCAACTTGAGCCGCAGTTGCTGTGTGAAGCTGCGCTGTTGTCGCCCGGCACCTGCATTGTCGACAGCCACGGGCTGATGCTGGCGCTGCTGGGCGACCTGGAAAACGCGGGCGGTATGCTGGCGCTCAATTCGCCGCTGGACAGTGCCAAGGTGCGGCCGTCCGGGATCGAGCTGCATGCTGCCGATGGCACCCAATTGCAAGCCAGGACCGTGGTCAACGCGGCAGGCTTGCAAGCGCCAGCGCTGGCTGCGCGCTTTGACGGCCTGGGCCCGCAGCACGTACCGCAAGCCTTTTTCGCCAAGGGCAACTACTTCACGCTGGCCACCAAGGCTCCGTTCTCGCACCTGATCTACCCGGTACCACAAGCCGCCGGGCTGGGCGTGCACCTGACGCTCGACCTGGGTGGTCAAGCCAAATTTGGCCCCGATGTGCAGTGGATCGAATCAGCTGACGACCTCACGGTGGACCCGGCGCGCGGCGACGCTTTTTACGCCGAAGTGCGCAAGTATTGGCCGGGCCTGCCCGACGGCGCGCTGCTGCCCGGATACGCCGGCATCCGCCCCAAGATCAGCGGCCCGGGCGCGCCCGCGCGCGACTTCGTCATCCAGGGCCCGCGCGACCACGGCGTACCGGGCCTGGTCAACCTGTTCGGCATCGAGTCCCCGGGGCTGACCAGTTGCCTGGCCATTGGTGACCTGGTGGCAAAACAATTGGGGTCAGATTCCA
>Ga0172367_10007348_pt1 | contig 12649 bp, 6 predicted proteins | sample Lak10m_FD_114542 | JGI IMG/M metagenome (GOLD analysis project Ga0172367, IMG submission 114542) | Freshwater microbial communities from Kabuno Bay, South-Kivu, Congo - kab_022012_10m | ecosystem: Environmental > Aquatic > Freshwater > Lake | place: Democratic Republic of the Congo: South-Kivu...
ACGACAACACAGTCACAGTGGGTTCTGCCACACCAGGCACAGTGGCAGGATTGACTGCCAACGGCACAGGAGTGGTACAGTTTGACACCAGCAATTATGTGTTCAACAACGGCAGCATACGCAACACAGGTCTTCACAGCGACATACAGTTTCAAATGACCGGTGTGTTAAAAGAACAATATGTGCATTGGAGCGCCAATTCAAAAGGAGTGCGTTTGCCTTATGGAACCACCGCACTAAGAAATCCTGGTGTGATAGGCGAACTGTTCTGGAACACCAGCCTACAATTATTACAGGTGTATGACGGTGTTGCGTGGGGCAATGCAGCAGGAGTCAGTGGAACCATAGTGCCTCAGAGTCAAGTGGAAGAAATCAACGTGATCTACGAATTAATTCTAGCTTAATAGAACTAAAAGCACCAAAATCAATAAATACACTTAATGCTGCAATCGGACCAAGATTGTGCAGGACAAACCGTGGTCAACCGGCGAAGAATCTTTGCCCAATAAAGAGTGAAAATCGGGTTGGTGGCACAAGGATGCCCGTTTAAAGGAGAATAGCATGGCCGTTGGTCGAATTTCCGGTCAGCTCTTGAAGGATAACTTGATCCGTTCCACGCTACCAGTGGCGGAACAAAATATTGCCTTTGAGACTGATCTGTTATACATTGATATAATAAACTCCAGGATCGGTGTAAAAACTGCCAGTCCTCAGTATCCTTTAGACGTTGTAGGAACCATCAGAACCACCAATTTAGAAGTGCCCGGTGTCAGCACTGTGAACAACCTCACATTGACTGGGTCCAGCATCACTACTTCTGCCCCCATACTATCATTGGCATCACCCGACAAGATTTTGTACAACAATGCCATACTGGTGGATGATTTGCAAATATCCAACAACGCAATCGAAGTGACCACCAGCAATATGAACCTTGAACTGCGCCCCAATGGCACAGGCCGAGTCGAAATTTTCAGCGATGTGGAAGTCACAGGCAACATACATGCCACTGGCAGTATCACAGCAGATGGCGACATAACTATTGGAGATCAAGACACAGACAGTTTGACCATCAATGCTGACATTGCCAGCGATATGATTCCCAACGTGACTGATACCTATGATTTGGGCAGTGCAGCCAAGAGATGGAACGAATTTTTCACACAAGACCTCACAGTGGACAACATAACTGTGGCAGGCAATATCACAGTGGGTGGATTAGATCTAACCTCTGTGCCAGGCAACATCATATACGTAGCAACCAACGGTGACAATGCCAATGCAGGATTGCATCAAAACAATCCAGTGTTGACCATACAACAAGCCATCACATTGGCCACAGCAGGTGATATGATACACATCTATCCAGGCACTTACACAGAAGTATTTCCCATCACTGTGCCTGTGGGAGTGAGCATCAGAGGAGAATCATTGAGATCAGTGTTGATTCAACCCACTGGTGGCACCATTGATCAAAACGCTTTCATATTGAATGGTGAAACCACCATAGAAGATCTTACCATTGCTAATTTCCGTTACAATGCGGGACTCAACAGAGGACACGCATTTGTGTATGCTAACCCATTCACAGTGACCACACGCTCACCCTACATTAGAAATGTCAGTGTGATCACACAAGGATCTGTGACCAGTGGATCTGATCCTAGAGGTTTTGGTTCAGGTGATGCCGGCCGAGGCGCATATTTGGATGGCAGTGTGGCCACAGCAGGCAGCAATGAAGCCAGTTGTCTGTTTCAAAATTGCACATTTATCACTCCTGGTGTGGATGTTATCACCATGACCAACGGAGTCAGAGTGGAGTGGTTGAATTCATTCACATATTTTGCCAATCGTAGTTTGTATGCTGTGGATGGAGTAACAGGACTCAAAGGCACAGGTCGCACACTGTTAAAAGTGTCAGGATTGTCAGGACCTGCTGTGATAGCAGGACAAACCATCACTTACTATGATGTGGACAACAGCACAGTGTTGGGCACTGGCACTATTGCCACAGTGGACAGCAATAAATTTTATCTCACAGGCAAGGTCACAGGATTTGAAAATGCTGCTGACAGATTGCCCAAAACATTCACAGCCAACGGTGATGCTCAATTGAGCACTGCTCAATTCAAATATGGTTCAGCCAGTCTGTTGTTGGATGGCACTGGTGATTATCTCAGCATCACCACCAATCCAGACTTTGGATATGGATCAGGCAATTTCACCATAGAGTTCTGGTTGAGACGTACTTCTCTAGGCAATCAAGTGATCATTGAACAGAGAACAGCATCTGCTCTCAACAATCCAATGATACACATTGATGGCGGAGTGATAAAATATTATGCAGCGGCTGCCGACAGAATCACAGGCACCACCACCATTACCATCAACACTTGGTATCACGTGGCCGTGAGCAGAAGCAGTGGCACTACTAAATTATTTGTGAATGGCACACAGGAAGGCAGTTCCTATGCAGATGCCAACAACTACGGCGTCACATCCACAGTGATTGTGGGTGCTGATTATCTGTATGCCAATGCACTGCCAGGCTATTTGGATGACATAAGAATCACCAAAGCAGCCTTGTACACCAGCAACTTCGCAGCACCCGCAGCTGAATTGGTCAACACGCCCAACACAAAATTGCTATTGAATTTTAATGGTACCAATGGTTCAACCACCATCACTGACACCGTGACTGGAGCACAATACATCAGTTTCTCTGGCGGAGCCACTGCCAACAGTTTTGTTAATGTGGACTACACAGACTTTGGTGCAGAAGTGCGCAGCATAGCATCAGCTTCAGTGTATGGCAACTATGGAGCATATGGAGACGGTGAAGGAGTATTGATGTATCTAGTGGGCCATAACTTTGCCTACATCGGCAATGGCAAAGAAGTGGACAATGATGCCTCCACTGCCATTCAAGCCAATGAAGTGGTGGAATTATCCAATGCAAGAATATTCTACAGCTCTGTGGATCACGAAGGTAATTTTAGAGTGGGCGATCTGTTCACTGTGGATCAAGACACAGGTGCAGTTTCATTCACAGCAGCATCCACTGTGCTGTCTTCTGCCTCAGCATTGACATTTATTTCAGGTGGACACACCACAGTGATAGACGGCACATTGATTCAACAAGACAATGTGAGATTGAGCGGCAACACCATTGAAAGCACATCTGGAGCGTTGAATTTGGATGCCGACAATGGACAGATCAATCTATTGGACAATGTCAGCATCACAGGTGATTTAGATGTGACTGGCAATGTGAGCATAGGCGGTAATATCACCATTGGTGATCAAACCACTGACACATTGAGCATTGTGGCAGCAGTGGCCAGCGATATTATTCCACAGACCACCAATCTTTACAACATAGGCAGTGCATTAAAAAACTGGAACACTGTGTACAGTTCTACCATTAATGTGGATGGCAACATCAGAATTGAAAACAACCTAATCACCACACAAACCACCAACTCAAATCTACAGTTGAGTGGTGCTGGTACCGGCAGTGTGGAAATAGAAAACTTTAGAATTAATGATAACACCATCACCAACACTGTGGGTGATATGACTTTCACTCCAGCCACAGGAGTCACTGTGTTCACAGGCACAGGCAGTGTGAGATTGCCAGCTGGCAGCACTGCTAGCAGACCAGCAGCACCACAAGTGGGTATGATCAGATACAACACTGATAACAATTTGTTTGAAGGTTATGATGGCAGTTGGACTGTGTTGCAAGGCGTGTATGATTTGGATCGTAACACCTACATCACTCCGGAATTGACTCCAGGAGCCAATGACAACACCATAAGATTTTACAGCAATTCTGCACTGGTGGCAGATGTCAACAGCACTAGATTTGATGTGAACACTCTACAAGTGGACAGCATCACCATATCAGGCAACACACTCACCACCACGGGAGTGAATCAAGATTTAATATTGAATGGCAATGGCACAGGCATCATAAGAATTGAAAATTTAAACTTTCAAAGCAACACCATCACCAACTATGTGAGCAATGCACCCATTGTGTTTGAAACCACCGGTGACGGTTATGTGGATGTCAGCCAAGCAGGCGGAGTAAGAATACCTTACGGAAATGCCAGCACCAGACCCTCTGTGCCTGTGATTGGCATAACCAGATACAACACACAGGATCAGCTAGTGGAGATCTATGATGGAGCCAGTTGGGTTTCTGTGGCAGGAGCTGGAGGGGGAGTCAGCGTGTTGGGAGCAGAGGAATTAGCGGTTAAATACGCACTAACATTGGGATAATAACATATGGCAACAGCGTTCAAAAACAAGGTAGAATCAGCAGTGGGCACCAGTGCCGTTAAAATATATGAGGCACCTGTGGGCATCAATACCACAATTATAGGCCTAAGTTTGAGCAATATCACAGCAGGCATCATCACAGCCAGTGTGTTTGTGCAGGATACCACCAGTGCTCAAGCGTATTTTTTAAAAAATGTGCAGATAGCACCAGCCAGCAGTTTGCGTGTGGTGACCAGTGGTGAGAAATTAATTATTCCCGCAGAATATGATCTTTTTGTGGAGAGCAACACAGCAGCAGCAGTGGATGTGGTGATGAGCTACGTGGAGATTTCATAATATGCAATACATTGGTCAAACCATCAGCAACACAATTAAAAGTCATAAGGATAGATATTTTTATGGCTTGCGTCGCACTGATGATGGTGAATTGTATCTGGCCAAAGTGGATCAAATGACTCAGGGTGACAGTGTGACCATCAACAATCCTGGATTGGCTGCCAACAACTATGATGATTGGAATGAAGGACAAGATTTTTTCGATGGACGTGATGTGAATCATGACAAAATTTATGCCAATTTAAAATATGAGCAATACAAATGGGATGACATCAATTTGTATTATTACATCAATGCTGAAGGAGAATTGGTGGTGAGAATCAATCACCCCATTGATATGGAAAATCCAGGAGTGGCAGCCGCTGCCTACACCTATCCAAATGTGAGTGAAATACCAGTGTTCACAGGAGCTTCCATCAAGTGGGATCAAGATTATATCACTTTTGACAGCAATGAAGCCACATGGGATAGGACGTAGAAAAAATATATGTATATTATGGTAAATATTAACAAACACAATCAAGGACACACATGGTAAAACAGATAATCAATGATGGCGTGATACCCAATGACGGACAAGGGGATAATCTTAGAGCAGGAGCCATTAAAATTAATTCAAATTTTGATGAACTATACGCAGCACTGGGCAACGGTGTCAGTTTAACTGTGGTCAACAACAATCTGATCACTGCCACAGGCGAAAATAAAATCACTTTCAAATACAACAACTTGGCAGGTTTGCCCAATGCTACCACCTACAGCGGAATGTTTGGTTTTGTGAGCAACACCGACAAACCTTATGTGGCTGCAGATGGCACATGGACTGAATTATTGACCACCACATCCAGTATCAATGATTTGACCGATGTGAATTATCTGTCAACCCCCACAGACGGTCAGGCACTGCTTTGGAGCACAGCATTGGGTGCTTGGACAGCAGGCACAGTGAGTGGTGGAGGTGGCGGTGGAGGAGGTGCTGCAACTACTTTTGTTGCTCTCACAGATACTCCGGCCAATTATGCATCAGCAGGCAGCAAATATGTCAAAGTCAACAGTGGAGCGAATGGATTAGAATTTGTTGCAGGCATTCAAAGCTCAGATCTCAGTGCCATATCTATAAATTCATTGTCAGATGTGGACACAGCCACAGCAGCTCCCTCAGTGGGACAAGTTTTAAAATGGAATGGAACCAACTGGGTACCAGCAGCTGACGCCACATCAGGTGGTGCTGGCACCAATGCTGACACCTTGGATGGGTTTGACAGCACATATTTCTTGAATTACAACAACTTGACCAACCAGCCAACTATTCCAACCACATTCACTGCACTCACAGACACTCCTGCAAACTACGCATCAGCAGGTGGAAGATTTGTCAAAGTTAATGCAGGTGCCACAGCTTTGGAATTTGCCACAGTGTCAATTCCAGCCACTTTGGATGAACTCACAGATGTGGTGATATCCTCACCCACAGTGGGTGATGTGCTGTATTACAATGGCACCAACTGGGTCAAACAGAATGGTCCCATAATCAGATGGAGTTTGGCTAGCAACGGCGCCTCTGATTATGTTTTCACTGGTCCAGGTTTTTATGCAGCCACCAACGATCCCACTCTGTATCTGCACAGAGGCACCACATACATTTTCAGCAACACTGTGCATGGTGGTCATCCTCTGCAAATTAGAGTGAGTAATGGAGGTGCTGCCTACACCAACGGAATATCTGGCGCAGGCACTGCCACAATCACTTTCACAGTGCCCATGGATGCTCCCAGCACACTGTACTATCAATGCCAGGTGCACAGTGTGATGGGCAATACCATCAACGTGGTAACATAACATATGATTGACAACAGTGATTACATACAACAGATTGAAGACACACTGGGTGCCAGCAGATATTTTTATGGTCTGAGAAGAACAGATGCAGGCGAATTGTATTTGGGCAAAGTGGATCTAATGAGCACTGAAAGCACAGATGCATTACAGATTAATCTACCAGGCGATCCCACTGAAAATTTACCCAATTTTACCAGAGGAGTGGACTTTTTGGAAGGCAGAGATGTGGAGCACACCAAAGTCTACAACAATTTAAACTATGAACAGTTTCGTTGGGACAGCAGAAATATTTTGTATTACATTGACTCAGAAGGGCAGTTGGTGTTGCGAGTGAACGAACCTTACACATATCCAGTAGGAATATAACATGCCAGAATTTAAAATTGAACGCATACGTTTTAGATGGAGAAATTCTTGGTCAGCCACCACTGTCTACATCAAAGACGATGTGGTAAGATTTGGAGCCAAGGTATATGTGTGTCTGGTGGCTCACACTGCCAGTGCAAATTTTTACACAGATTTTGACAATGCCTCTCCCAAATGGAGTCAGATGTTGGATGGACAGAGCTGGACTGGTGACTGGACACCCAGCACATTTTACAAAATCAATGACATAGCCAAACTGGGTTCCACACTGTGGATTTGTCTGGAAGGACACACTTCCAATGCAGATGCAGAAGATGGACTGTCTGGCGATGAAGCCAAATGGACTGTGTTTGCGGAAGGTGAAAACTGGAGAAGTGAATGGCAGCCTAACACAGCATACAGCAAAGGAGATTTGATTCGCTACAACGGACAATTGTATCTGTGCGATGTGTATCATGTGAGTGCCACTGTGTTGGAAGGACTGGAATTGGATCTGCCCAATTGGACACTGTACACAAGAAATTTAGATTACCGAATTGAATGGAGTGCCAATACCAGATACCGACAAGATGATTTGGTCAAGTATGGTGGTATTGTGTACAGAGTCACTCAAGGCCACCAAAGTGCTGTGAGCAACACTTATGTGAACCCAACTTTTACTTCCAACACAGTGGCAGGCACAGGAGCAGCATTCACGGTGTACAGAGTCAACGACACTTACCATGTGCAATTCACCAACACTGGAGTGGATTACAGTGCCAGTGAACAGATCACTGTGTTGGGCACACAGTTGGGTGGATTTGCACCCAGCAACAATCTTATAATCCTCATATTGTCAGTGGAGACTGATGGTGCTATTACAAATTATTCTGTCACAGGCACAACACTAATCACTGCAGATGGACTGGAAGCAGACATTTTAAAATTTGAAACTGTGATCAGCGGTATTGAATACAAAGGCAGTTACACTCAATACACCAGATACAAAAAGAATGACATTGTGAAGTATGGTGGCTCCAGTCTTTGGATCTGCACAGATGTAGATAATGAAGGGGCATTTGCTGATACCACTATACTGGATGAAACCAAGTGGGACATCTGGTTGCCTGGTTTGGGATTTGAAGCTGTGTGGAGTGAAACCACTTATTATCAACAGGGCGATGTGGTGATGTACGGTGGATACAGCTATGTGTGTTTGATATCCAACATCAATATTTTGCCCACAGTGGCTCAGGACAGCAGCAGTGCTTGGGAATTATTGGTACCAGGTTACAGATTGCGTGGTGACTGGCAAGAAGATGACAGCACAGCAGCCACAAGATATTTGACTGGAGATGTGGTACGCAGCGGAGGTAATTTATACATTGCTGTGCGAGACAATGCTGGTGTGATACCTTTGGAAGAAACTGCCTATGATGTGGGCACAGATTCACCTTATCCTTGGCAATTGTTGGTCACTGGTAAAAAATGGAGAGGACCTTGGTATGAGGTTGACCCCATAACTCAACTGAATAGATTTTATTATCCTGGTGATGTGGTCACTGTGGCAGGTACCACTTTTGCCTGTGTGGAATATCACGAAGCTGACATATCAGCAGCCAAACCCACTCTGGATTTGGAGAGTGAAGCAGTAGGTCCATTATGGGTCAAATTGGCTCAAGGTGGTGTGGGCAACGTGTTGGAGCATGTGGGAGATATCAAAACCATAGGCGATGACAGTGTGACTTTTGCTGTGTCCATTGGATCAGCTGGAGAATCTTTGCAAATCACCAACAGCATACCTGATTGGATACCACAAGACACCATCAGCAAAGTTTTCTATGTGTCTATGGAAGGAGTGGATTTACTCACCAGAGGCACCACCATACAGACCGCATTTAGAACTGTGAAATTTGCGTGCGACTTTGTGAACGCTGACAAACCAAACAGAACTCCAGCCACTATTTTTATCAAAACTGGTGTATATGAAGAAATACTACCCATCAATGTGCCCTATGACACAGCACTAGTGGGAGATGAATTGAGAAGCACCATAATTCAACCAGCCGACAGTTATGAAGATGAAGACATGTTCTATGTGAACAACGGATCTGGCATCAGAAACATGACACTGAAAGGTTTGTATGGCACATTGGGACCACTGAATCAATATTTGACCAGAAGACCCTCAGGTGGAGCATTTGTGTCTTTGAATCCAGGCAATTCACCATCTGACACCACAGCATGGATCACTACCAAATCACCCTACATACAGAACGTGACTACCTTTGGTGATGGCTGCATAGGCATGAAAATAGACGGAGATCTGCACAATGGTGGAAACAAATCCATAGTGGCCAACGATTTCACACAGATTATTTCAGATGGTATAGGATACTGGGCCAACGGCGAAGGCAAATCAGAGTTGGTATCAGTGTTCACTTATTACTGTCACATAGGATATCTTGCCACAGACGGTGGTAGACTGCGTGCTACCAACGGTAACAACTCATACGGAACTTATGGTTCAGTGGCAGAAGGATTTTCATTGGTGGAAACACCCATCACTGCTGAAGTGGACAATCAATCAGGTGAAGCCTTAATCAACAGTGTGTACAATGACGAAAATCAAATATTTTGTTTTGGATATTCTCACACAGGGCAGGATTATACTTCTGCCACAGTGAGCATCACAGGATCAGGTGCAGGTGCAGCTGCCTACATAGGCTATGACAATACCAGATATCAGTCCATCAGTGAAGTAAGAATGACAGATCCATTGGACAGTGGTATCACAGGAGGTATTGGTTATACTTCTATCACAGGTAACTCCAGAGGTGGAGACACCACTTCATTGCTGTTGGCCAATCAGTTCGAACCAGAGTATGAAAAAACTTGCACAGCCACTTTGGGTGCTCCAGTCAACACCATCACTGTGCAAAACATCATAGACATGCAGGTGGGCGATGCAATCATCTTCCCAAGTGCCATGTTTGGCGGCATCAGCCCTGATACAATATATTATGTACAAGCACTTCTATCAGCCAATACCATAAGAATTAGTGCCACACCTGGTGGAGCAGTATTAGAATTGACCACAGCCATTGGTTCAGCATATTTTGTATCAGCAGAAATAGTGGGCCAACGAATTCAAATATTGGAAGGCACCGGCAGAGGACAGTTCGCAGTGATTTCATACTATGACCATCCGTTGAAAGAAATAGATGTGGTGAGACAGTTTGATGCACAGCCTGGTTTTGAACATCTATTGGGAGGCTTGGCCATTGAACCCATTCTGGATGCATCAACCAAATACAGCATTGAACCTTTGTTGACATTTTCAGATCCTTCATATACTGTCAGCACAATTACATTGCCCGCAAGTGCCACATGGGGCGTGGCAGGATCTGCAAGATTTGGCAGCACCAACGTCACAGTGGTGCTCAGCGCCAGCGGTGGATATTTCACCACCAATGGCAGCACTTGGACAGCCTGCACAGGATTGGCTCCAGTGAACTATCTTTACACTGCTCGCAGCAGCACTCATCTGTTGGCCATATCTGGCAATGCAATATCAGGCACAACCACAGGATCCACTTGGACAGGATTGACCACTCCTGGAGGCTACGGCACTTTTACCAGTATTGCTTGTGAACAAGATATTTTTATTATCACCACCAATCAAGGTTTTGTTTTGAGATCAGCAGACAATGGAGGGTCGTGGACTGCTGCAGCAGTGGCTCCTTATGATGGATCCACACCAGCACTCACACATTCAGCTGGAGGATCAGGTCTGTTCATAGTGTGCGATGATCTAGGGCAGACATACGAAAGTTCCAATCTAGGATCCACCTGGAACGCAGGACCTGACATTGGAGGTTTTGGAATAAATGTGCAGGACATTGTGTATGGCAACAATAGATTTGTGGCAGCCTGCAATGACAATCCCAATGACTCCAGCACACTCAGCAATAGATTCTATTACACTTTGGCCAATCAGGCCACTGTGACATCTTCTGCCATCACTGTGTGGCAACCCAGCGAATTGCCTCCAGAATCAGATCAATATGTGATCAGTTACAGTCAAGGATGTTTTGTGGCCATCACAGAAACAGGAGATTTAGCAGAGAGCATAGACGGTAAACATTGGAAAGTATTGGGCACACCGTTGCCCACAGGAGGTGGATCTTGGGTACAGATCACTGGTGGATCAGTGAATGGTCCTTGTTTCATTCCTTTGACTGACGCATCCACCAATCAGATTAGAGTTTTAAGATATGGAGCTAGAGCATTGGGTCGAGCAAGAATAACCAGTGGTAGACTGAGTCTTGTGGAACTGATCGAACCAGGCAGCGGATATTCATCCACTCCCACCATGACCATTGTGGACAATTCTAACACTGTGGAAGCTCTGTTTGATGTGAGAACTAATAATGGCACAGTGAGTCAACCCACATTTACCAACAGAGGCACAGGATTCCTAAACGTGGCTGCTACTGTGAGTGGAGATGGATTGGCTGACAAATATCAAACAGGAAAATTTTTAAGAATTAAAAATTTATCTAGATTACCTAGTCCAGGTGACAACGTAGAATTTGACAACATACCTAATACACTGTTCAAACTGGGTAATTTTGTTTCTTTGGGTGGAGTAGAACCCAACATATTTGGCACCTTGAGAATAGGACCAGGAGTGGATGCTTTCTTATCACCAGGTCATGAAGAAGATATCACAATCAGACAAAATTACAGTCAGGTGAGATTGACAGGTCATGATTTCTTGGATATCGGCACTGGTGGTAGAGACACCACCAATTATCCAGAATTATATACCACAGGATTCACAGCTGGTTATGAACCACAACCATTCAATGAAGTGGTGGAAGCAGGTGGAGGACGTGTGTTCTACACCAGCACAGACCAAAATGGTAACTTCCGAGTGGGTGAACAGTTCAAAGTGGAACAGAGCTCGGGTATTGTGACCTTGGCTGCAGACTTTTTCCAATTGGAGGGATTGACTGAATTGGCTTTAGGTGGCGTGGTATTGGGCGGGTCTGGTGCAGTGATCCGTGAATTCAGCACTGATGTGACCATGGCTGCCAACAGTGACAACATAGTGCCCACACAAAAAGCCATCATAGCTTACATACAAAGTAGAATTTCAGGTGGTGGATCAGTGTTGAATGTGTCCAGTTTGAGAGCAGGTGCTATTCAAGTGCAAAATGACCTTATATTCAATGTGGGTGGTGAAACCATTCAAATAGAAGTGGGCGTTAATTTCAAACAAGGTGTCAAAGGATCTCTGTTGGCACTGAACTATTTCTTGGGTGGTGTAGCATCCACCGAACTCAATGAAGGAGATGCTGTGAGCGTGATAGACCCCAGCAACGGATATGGTAGTTAGTATGATAAATAACAACACAACAAGGAAATCATAACAATGGCTGAGTTTAAATTAGGTAGGATTAGGTTCATTTGGAAGGGTACCTGGATCACTGCCGTTGGGTATTTTATCGATGATGTGATAAGATATGGTGGACGTACCTATATCTGCGTGGTGGGACACACCAGCGGCACTTTTCAAACAGATTTAGATTCCACTTATTGGAACCTAATGAGTGATGGTCAAGAGTGGAAAGATGACTGGTCATTGAACACCACATACAAGCCCAATGACATTGTGAAGTATGGCGGGTACTTGTACATTGCCAATGAAGGTCACACTTCAGCTGCCACAGTCACTTTGGGATTGGAAGCAGATCAGGCCAAATGGGATTTATTTTCAGAAGGATTTGATTACAAATCAGATTGGAACATCAGCACCAGATACAAAGTTAATGAC
>Ga0172367_10007352_pt1 | contig 12647 bp, 11 predicted proteins | sample Lak10m_FD_114542 | JGI IMG/M metagenome (GOLD analysis project Ga0172367, IMG submission 114542) | Freshwater microbial communities from Kabuno Bay, South-Kivu, Congo - kab_022012_10m | ecosystem: Environmental > Aquatic > Freshwater > Lake | place: Democratic Republic of the Congo: South-Kivu...
GCAAAGGAGATGCCTGCGGGCAGACGATCGGGCGGCGATCCTGCACACAGCGCGACCACAGGCAGCATGGACGCGATGGCTTCTGCAACGGCGGTTGTGCCGAGCAGTTCCTCGGAAGGCGCTCCAATCACCACGAGCGCATGCGATTCGCGGACTGCCATCGCGATACGCGCGGGGTCGGGATCGGAAAGCGCCTTCGCCTCCATCCCGAATCGGGTGACGAGCGTGCGCGCCACCTGCGCGTGGGCGTCGTTCGCCTGATGCGTCACCACCGCGATCCGCGGCGGACCCAACTCAGGTTCGCTGTCTGAAGCAGGATTCGTCACGTGCCGGCGGATGGTACGAAGTACGATCTGAAGCATGGTGACAAGACTGAACGACGCGGAAGTGGAGTCCCGCATGCCAGCCATCGCCGCATGGAAACGCACGGGTGATCTCATCGAACGGGAGTTCGCTTTCCCCGACTTTGTGGCTGCCATGCAGTTCGTGAATCGTGTCGCGGAGGAGGCGGAGCGCTCGCAGCATCACCCGAACATCCATGTGCTCTACAACCGCGTACGCCTCGGCTACTCCACGCACGACGCGGGTGGACTGAGCGAGCGGGACTTTACCGCGGCGATCGCCGTGGATCGGCTCGCTGCACGCTGACAGGGCGGGCGTTCACCCGAGTCCCTCGCGAATGAGTGTCGCGCGCAGTTCGCGTTCGGTCTCATCGCCTTCGAGTGCGTTCGGGTGCAGCACGGAGAGATGCGCGGGCTGAACCTGCAGAAGCAGCCGCTGGATCGTCGCCAGCGGGGTCGGCAAGAGTCCCAGTACGACTCCCAGCCGTACGCGACACAAGTCCCGAACCGCGGACTCGGCCGAGATCAGCCGCGCCGAACGCAGTGTCGCGAGTGCGCGGTGCACGACGTCTTCAATGCGCACCCGCGCCTTTTCCATCGCCGCTGTCCGTGCTTCACGCTCGTACTGGACGAGTCGCGGGAGGACGGAGCCGTGGAACTCGTTCAGCAGCGTGTCATCGGTCGATCCGAGCGTGGTCTGGTTGGAGAACTGGTAGAGGTCGCCGAGCGATTCGGATCCTTCGCCGTGGTAGCCGCGCACTGCAAGATGCAGCTCTCGCGCAGCCCGCTTGACCCGTTCCAGCTCCTTGAGGAGCGTCAGTGCAGGCAGATGCAGCATCGCACTGATGCGGATGCCCGAACCGACATTGGTCGGACACGCCGTCAGGAATCCCCAGCGTTCATGGAAGGCGAAGAGCAGCGTGCGCGCGAGTTCGCGCTCGACACCTGCGGCGCGTTCAAAGCACTCGCGCGTGCAGGCGCCTGCGCCGATCGCCTGAATGCGCAGGTGGTCCTCCTCGTTGATCATCATGCTGACATGCTCATCCGAAGAGAGCGCCAGTGCGCGCGGCGCATCGAGTGATGCGAAGTGCTTTGAGACCAGATGCCGCTCGCACAGGAGCTGGCGGTCGCGCGAGCTTGCGGTCTGCAGGTCAATCCAACGCATGTCGCGACCCGTACCAGTGGGCGGCGCAGACTGCTCGACGGCACGGCGTACAAGCCGCATGACCTCCTGTCGCACGGGACCGCTCGCGCGCGAAGTGAAGGGGAACCCCCGGAGATTCCGCGCGAAGCGGACGCGGCTGGTGATGACCACATCGCTCTCGGGGCCGAGCTGCGTGAGCGCGGCAGAAAAGGACTCACTCATCGCGCACCTGTGGAGCGGCGTCGAGCACCTTCAGCTCATCGCGCAGTTGCGCCGCACGCTCATACTGCTCCGCAGCGATCGCCTGCTCCAGTTCCGTCATCAGCTTTGAACGCAGTCGCTGCACGCGCTCCGCGTCCTGCGAAGGGGCCGGTGAATGACCGACATGCGCGGTCGCGCCCGCTTGAGCCCGTTCGATCACCTGCGCAATCAACGGCATGAACGAGTCGTAGCACGCGGGGCAGCCGAGCGAGCCTGTCTTCTTGAACTCGCTGAAGGTGCAACCGCACGCTGTGCAGCGCAGCTGCGACTGACTCTTGCCAATCACTCCTTCGACCTTCACGACTCCGCCAAGTGCAGGAAGGATGTCCGCGAGCGGCTGCTGCGTCGGAACCGCAAGCCCCTTCTCGATGGCATGCTCGGCACACAGATGCAGTTCCGTGGACTTTCCAGACTGAATGATCACCTCATGCACCACGGCGGGCTTGTTGCAGAGATCGCACTTCATGTGGCGACCGCCCTTCGGATTGCGGCGAGTTGCGTGAGGAGCGGGTCGAGTTGTGAGAGCGGCAGAATGGTGCTTCGGTCGCTTGGCGATGATGTCGGATCGGGATGGCACTCGAGAAACACCGCATCCACGCCCGCGGCAACAGCGGCGCGTGCAAGCATCGGAGCGTGCTGCCCATGACCTCCACTTGTCTCGCCCTCGCCGGGGCGCTGCGTGCTGTGCGTTGCATCAAGACAGACGGGAACGCCGAGGGCGGCAAGATCTGCCAAAGCGACGAAATCGTTCACCAGTCGGTGGTAGCCGAAAAAAGTGCCGCGGTCCGTGAGCAGAATGTGCTGCGAGCCCGCCTCCTGCACCTTGCCGATCGCGCCGCGCATCTCCGAAGGAGCCATGAACTGCCCCTTCTTGATGTTGACAGCGCGACCTGTGGCTCCCGCCGCCGCAAGCAGATCCGTCTGCCGACACAGGAATGCGGGAATCTGCAGCATGTCCACGGTGGCGGCGGCACGCGCCGCCTGCGATGGCTCGTGGATGTCAGTCGTCAGGGAAACGCCAAACTCGCTGCGCACGCGCGCGAGCATCTCGCAGCCCGCATCGATGCCAGGTCCGCGCGGGCTCCGTACGCTCGATCGGTTTGCCTTGTCGAAACTGCCCTTGAAGATCGGCACCATCCCAAGCCGTGCGCAGGATGTGCACAGTGCATCGGCGATGCGGCGATGGATCTCATGCGACTCGAGCAGGCACGGACCCGCAATCACCACCAACGGACCGCGCGCACCGGCAGTTGTGCCCCTCGCAAAGAAGTGGAAAAAGTCAAGCTCGATTTGCGTCATTCCATTGTCCAGAAATGTGGGGCGCGACTGGAAATATCGACCACTTCGCTTGAAGTGCAGTGAAATCTATCCGATGGTTTGCGCAGGTCTGCGATGGTGCATGACCTGGAAGGAGCAAGGAAATGGGTGAAGGCGGATCCAACTGGTTTGCGGAAGAGTCCGGGGAGTTCACGGAGCATGTCGGAAACTGGCTGCGTGAATGGTATGCGCAGCGCAAAGTGCAGGTGATTGCGCCGCTCCAGCTCATCATCGATGGCAAGACCTTCACGCTCGACAACCTCTTCCGCATGATGCATCAGGATCCTTCGCGTGACCAGACCTTCGTGCGCTCCTACTTCGACCGAGTCTTCGAGGGAGACAGCATCGGTGCGACGCCCATCCCGTTCTCGGTCGCTCGGCATCGCATTATGCCGCGCATCCAGCCCGAGAGCATCTTCGAGGGAGTGAGCCGCGAAACAATCGCACACATGCCATGGGTGAATGGAACGGTCGTCGTGTTCGTTCTTGACATGCCCGAGATGACCGTCAGCATTTCGACTGAGCAGATGGTGCGGTGGGGCGTCTCGGTCGACGAGTTGGAATCGGTGGCGCGCACCAATCTTGCCGCGCATACCCCCGAACTGCACGCGCAGGTCATCACCAGCCATGATGGCGGACGCGCGGCGCTGCTGTCCTTGAAGGACGGCTACGACGCGGCGCGTCTGCTGCTCACCAAACTCCATGATCGACTTGCACGCGAACTGCGCGGCGACTTCTACGTCGCCACCCCCGCGCGCGATGTCTTCATCGCACTGTCGTATGGCCCTGGACCGTTCATCGACCGAGTCCGCACTCGCGTGGCGCGGGACTTTTCGCGGCTGCCCTATCCGATCACGAGTGAGTTGTTCATCGTGACTCGTGATGGCATCGCGGGAACGGCGGGCGTCGCTGCCTGACCGCGGCGCAGTGCAGGCGTACGCTTGCGGGCATGAAGGTCGAACCCATTCTTGCCGAACTCAACCGCCAGCGCAGCGATCTCCCGAAAGATCCGACCGACATCGAGTGGTTCGCACTGCACCACGCCTTCTGCTTCATCTCCTATCGCATGGGGGAGTTTCAGAAGTATCTCGATGAGGTGGTGAAGCCGGGCGATCCGAAGCCCGAGTGATCGTGCGCTGCTGCGCACGGGGGCGTGTGCGGCTTACACTCTCGCGCTCCATGTCCGACGCGCGCGATTACAAGGCGACCCTCAACCTGCCCAAGACTGCCTTTCCCATGAAGGCGAATCTCGCGCAAGCGGAACCAGCCACGCTTTCCCGTTGGGAACGCGGCAACATCTTTGCCGCGGTGCGCGCGGCACGAGCGGGTGCAAAGCCATTCGTGTTCCACGATGGACCTCCCTACGCGAACGGGGACATCCATGTCGGGCACATGCTGAACAAAGTTCTGAAGGACATGGTGGTGCGGTCCGCACTCCTCGAGGGCAGCGACTGTCACTTCATCCCCGGTTGGGATTGCCATGGATTGCCGATCGAGCATCGCGTCATGACTGATCTGATCGCGGCAGGGAAGGCTGCGAAACTCGACGCGCTGCCCGAGGAAACGCGCCGCATGGCGATTCGCCGCGAGTGCGCGCAGTACACGGAGAAGGTGATCCGCAAGCAGTCGCAGCAAATGCAGCGGCTGCTGACGCTTGCCGACTATGCGGCGCCCTACTTCACGATGCAGCCTGCGTATGAGGCGGCAACCCTCGAGGTTTTTGCGGGACTGGTCGAGCAGGGTCTGGTCTTCCGTCAGTTGAAGCCGGTGCACTGGTCGATCGCCAACCGCACGGCGCTCGCCGAGGCGGAACTCGAGTATGAGGAGCGCGAAGATCCATCCGTGCATGTCGACTTCGAAGCGGTCGATCCCGCCGCAGTCGGTGCCGCGTTCGGCGTCGAGTGTGATTGCACGCCGAGTTTCATGATCTGGACGACGACTCCATGGACGCTGCCCGCGAACCTCGCGATCGCCGTTCACCCGCGGTATCGATACGCGCTGGTCGAGATGGACGGTGCGCTCACGATCGTGGCGACGGAGCTGCTGCCGAAGGTGCAGGCCGCGGTCGGCGCATCGGATGTTCGGCGCATCGCCGAGGTCGACGGCGCCGCACTGCTTGGTCTGCGATACCGCCACCCATTCTGCGCGCGTGAAGGGCGCATCGTTGGCGCCGACTATGTAACCCTTGAGGATGGAACGGGGCTCGTTCACACGGCGCCCGGGCACGGTGAGGATGACTACCGCACGGGACTGCGGGAGGCGCTCGACATCTACTGCCCCGTGCGGGACGACGGCACCTACGACGACACGGTTCCGGAGTGGTTGCGTGGCAAGTCCGTCTGGGATGCCAACGCGCTCGTGATCGAATCGCTCGAGCGCAGCGGTCATCTGGTGAAGGCGATCTCGTTCAGCCACTCGTATCCGCATGATTGGCGGAGCCACACGCCCGTCATTTTCCGCGCCACCGAGCAGTGGTTCATCGGTGTGGATCGACCCGCGCGTCGCGGCGGCGAGTCGCTGCGGAAGATGGCGATCGATGCGGTCGAAACGCGGGTCGACTTCGTGCCCGCGTGGGGGCGCAATCGCATGCGTGGGATGCTGGAGAGTCGGCCGGACTGGTGCATCAGCAGGCAGCGAGCGTGGGGGCTTCCCATCCCTGCATTCCGTCTGCCGACTGGCGCAGCGTTCCTGACCGCCGCGAGTGTTCGTGCGGTGGCGCGCGTGGTGGCGGACAAGGGCAGCGACGCGTGGTTCACGCTGCCGCCCGCGGATCTGCTCGCGGGGTATGACGCGGCGAAGGATCCTGACGCGCCGGCGGGACTCGACATCGCAACACTGCAGAAGATGCAGGACATCTTTGATGTGTGGTTCGAGGCGGGTTCTTCCTGGCACTCGGTGCTACGCACACGGGGCGTCGGCTTCCCAAGCGCGCTGTATCTCGAAGGCTCCGATCAGCACCGCGGTTGGTTCCAGTTGTCGATGCTCCCCGCGCTCGGCGTGACGGGCGAGCCACCGTTCAGCGTGCTCGTGACGCATGGATTCCTCGTCGATCGTGAGGGGCGCAAGATGAGCAAGAGTCTCGGCAATGCGCTCGATGTGGAGACGCTGCTGAAGGACTTTGGCGCCGAGGTCGCACGGTGGTGGGTTTCGAGCGCACCGTACGAGAACGACATTCGCATCGACACCGATTACTTCCGCCTCGCGGGAGAGTCGTATCGCAAAGTGCGCAACACACTGCGCTTCCTGCTCTCCAATCTGTTCGATGCGCCCGCCTGGTCAGTCGATGAAGCGCAGCGTCTTGCCGCTGCCGCGCCGCACGAGACGCTCGACAGTTGGCTGCTGGGCGAACTCGCCGCGCTCGAGGGAGACGTGCGTGCGGCGTTCCGCAGCTTCGACTTTCGCCGCGCGCATTTGGCGATCTTCAACTTCTGCAACGAGACGCTCTCGGCGGCCTACTGCGCCGCGGTCAAGGACCGCCTGTACTGCGATCGCGCCGACAGTCCGCGCCGCCGCAGCACGCAGGCGGTGATGCGCGTGGCCGTGGAGGTCCTCTGTCGATTGCTCGCGCCGATCCTGCCGCACACCGCCGAGGAGGCGTGGCGTGTCCTGCACGGCGAGAACGCACCACTGCTGTTCGCGCAAGTGCACCTCGGCCTCGAGGCGCCGCGCGATCCGCGTTGGCAGTCCGTCATGGACGCGTGCACCGCCGTGTCGAAGGCGCTCGAAGCGGCGAAGCAGCGGGGGATCGAGAACCCACTCGACGCGGCCGCCGTCATCCCTGATCCACAAGGGGTACTCGCGCCGTTCGCGGCGGAAATGGCCGATGCCTGTGGCGTCTCACGCGTGCGGCTCGATGGCGCTCTCGCTGCGGTCGAGATCGAGGACTTGCGCGCGGAGCCTCGCTGCGAGCGATCATGGCGCCGCGACGGCACGGTGCGCGCCCGCACCGACGGCGGCATGCTCAGTGATCGTGATGCGCTTGCCGTGGGCGTCTGATGCGCGAAGGAGATTCCACCGCGCCCGGAGCGCAGCTTGAACGCAAGGGACCGTTCAGCTGACCTTGGAACCGGCCTTGACGGGGCGGTCCACCGTCAGCAGCAGCACATCGCGCGCATCTGCGCCGGGCTTGCCGTCGCCTGCGGGCGCTGCGCCCTCCTTCAGATCGCTCGCCGCGAGGATCATGCCTGCGCTGGTCTCGCCGCGCAGCATGCGTGGCTCGAGGTTCGCGACAATGATCACCTGCCGCCCGATGAGTGTCGCTGGCTCGTACCAAGCCTTGATGCCGGCGCAAACTTGGCGTCCCTCGGGCGTGCCGTCATCGAGTCGAATCTTCAGCAGCTTGTCCGCATTTGGATGCGGTTCAGCGCTCACGATCGTTGCCACACGAAGATCGAGCTTTGCGAAGAGGTCGTAGGCGATCGTCGGCAGAACGGCAGGCTGCTGCGAGTCGGTCATGACTGGCTCGCCTTCGATGCACTCTCCGACTTCGCGTCCTTCGAACCGGGTTCATCTTTGGCGTCATCCGATTCGGAGGAATCCTTCTCGGGGCGCGGGTTGGCGAGCGTGAAGCCTTGACGCTCGGTGATCGATTCGAGCGTGAAAAGATCAAGCGGCGATCCATCAGACATCTCCGACGCCGCCACATTTTTGAAGCGGTCGTTGCTCAACAGCGGCGCGAGATCGCCGCGGTGCATCGGCGTGATGGAGTCGATTCGCGCGGCCACGAGCGCCAACTTGTCAGGCGCAGCGACCACCACCGTGCGATCGGCGATCGGCAGATCCGCGATGTTCCGCCCCGCAGGCAGAGCCATGGCCTTCACCACGATCGCTTTCGCAACGGCCGCATCGGAGCCAAGCGTGGGCAGCGAACCAGGAAACTTGAGCCCGTACTGGAGGAACTGCTTCTCACCCTGGCGAAGATCAGTGAATGGCTCCACTTTGGTTCCGTAGGCTTGCGCCACAGACGAGAGCCCCTGATCGGCAGCCTGCTTCTGAATCTCAGCAAGCATCCCTTCCAACTTCTCGAAGCGTTCGACGCGAGTCACATCTCGCGTGAGTGCCTCGCGCGCCACATCGACAGATGCAGGGGCAGCGGCCGCCTCTGCGGCCGTGACACGGAACGCAACGACGTCCCCCAGCGTGGTCTGCAAGACAGGGCCTGCAACGGCCACCTGCGCCACGAGCGTCGGTTTGCCGCCAAACTCGCGGAGCGACTGAATGATCTGCTGCGCGGCGACAGGCTGCGATCCGAAGCGGTTGGTCGTGGCACCGCCGAGCACAGGCAGCGCCGCAACATCACTCACACCGATCCACTCCTCGCTGCGCGACTCGACCGCGGGCTGCGGGATGGCGAACTTCTGTGCGACCTCCGTGGCAAGCGCCGAGAAACTGAGTTGCTTGGCACTCCAGTCCGCGGGCAGCGTGTAGTAGCCATTCACCTGCTCGACACCACGCATCGAGAGTTGCAGCCGATCCGAGATGTACTTCGCAATCTCCGCACGCTTGTCTGCACTCGCCTTGATCAGCACCTTTGCGCGAACTGCGTCGCGGTTTGACTCGAACGATGCAGCCTCGGAACTCGACGCAAGTTGCGATGCCGCGAACTCCGTCTGATTTTCGATCCAATACTTGCGCAGTTCGATGTTGGAGAGTGAGGGGCTCGACTCGACGGCGGCAGTCACCGCGGTCGTCGGCACCACCAACCACTCCAATCGCACGCGGTCATTGGTCTTGTAGCCGAATCCATACTTGCCGCCGCCCGGCGCTTGTTCGCCATATTCCTCCAACTGTTCCGCCAGTTGCGCATCGCTCGGCGCCGGCACATCGACCTTCGCGTTCACGCCATCGAGCACCGTCACCTCGCCCGACACGGCGTTCAGCAGTGACGCGGCGGTCTGTTCGATACGGATCACGGACATGCGCGTAGGTCCACTGAGCACGAGATTGATGTAGCGCTCCACGCCATTGAGCTTCGCGATCGTCTCGAACACCTCGCGTGGGGACATGCCGCCCTCGCGGCAGAGTGCACCAACCAGATTCGCCTCGGGCAACTTGCTGTTCGTCGCCATTTCTGTGATGCGGGCCTGCCCATCCGCGGCCCCGCCAATCAATCCCGCAGCCTCCGCTTCCTTCGACAGCAGGCACCAGTGCACGGGGTCCTTGTCGAACTGCAACTGGCGCACGATGGGATCGCCAAGCATGCCGATCACACGAGTTTCCTGCTGCAGTCTGCGCAGATCCGACTCGGAGAACGAGGCGCCATCGCGCGTCGTCGCCCATGTCGAGCGCCCCTCAAGCACTTGCGTGAGGAAGGTGCTGCTCTGGTCGAACACCAGCCAGGAGACCATCAGAAATGTCATGCCGACCACGAGGATCCAGCGGGTGAGTTTCTCGTTCTTTCGGAAGAACTTCAGCATGCGTTGACTCCGTTGGAAATCGGGGAATGAAAATGGGCGCGCGGACTTTGGTCGTCCGAGCGCCCGATGAAAAGGCGTGGGACGATCAGCGGTAGAACTCGACGATCAGGTTGGTGTTCACATCGAAAGGAATCTGCTCGGACGAGGGCATCGAGAGCATCTTCAGTGAAAGTTCCGCTGGATTCACTTCCATCCAACCGGGAACGATGTGGCCAGTCATGGTTTCCATCGTCTCGCGAACAAGCTTGTGAACGCCATCTCGCATGGTCACGATCATTCCTGGCTCGCAGGCATAGGAAGGTCGGTCGACCTTCGCTCCGTTGACCTTCACATGACCGTGCACCACGAGCTGCCGAGCAGCCCAGATCGTTCGCGCGAAACCAGCGCGTCGCACGACATTGTCGAGCCGACGCTCGAGGTTCTGCAGCAGCACTTCGCCTGTGTTGCCGCGGCTGTGTGATGCTTGATCGAGGTAGCGGCGGAACTGCCGCTCGAGCACGCTGTAGTGGTAGCGCAACTTCTGCTTCTCATCCTTGCGCATGCCGTAGGGCTTCGCGCGACGACCGCGGAAGCCATGCATGCCCGGCGGGGTCAGCTGCCGCTTTGCAGTGTGCTTGGGCGTGTCCGCAATCGGAACTCCGACGCGGCGAGAAAGCTTGACCTTTGGACCTGTATAGCGTGCCATGGGGGAACGGAGCATTGAACCTCGTCGGACATCCCATGTCAAGCCACGCGAAGAATGCCCAATCGGGTTTTCGGACCTCCGAGGCGCAAGGCCTGCGCTGCGTCAGCACTGCCAGATTCAGTAGGCGCGCGAATCGGATTTGCCACACCAGTTCAGGAAGGCGCGGTTCAGCACGCGCAGCCCGCCTGGCGTCGGGTACTCGCCCGTGAAGTACCAATCGCCCGTGTGATCGGGCATCGCGCATCGCAGGCCATCGATCGTCTGATACACGACCTCGACGGGACCATTCCACTCTCCACCGCGAGGGCAAATCAGCCGCGCGACCTCGTTCGAAATCTCCTCATGCGTGAAGCGGTCGTAGATGAGCCGCACATGATTTCGCATGCGCTCGGGCGGCAGCGACTCCTGTTCGCGGCAGAGCGCCTCGACATCATGGATCACCGACTCGTCCCCGCGCTGGCGCAGCAGACTGATCGCCGCCTCGAATGCGATGAACCGCCCGAGTTGGCTCATGTCGATCCCGTAGCAGTCGGGGTACATGATCGGCGGCGCGCTGCTCGCCACCAGAATGCGCGCGGGACGCAACCGTGAGAGGATCGTGATGATCGAATCACGCAGCGTCGTCCCACGCACGATCGAATCGTCCACCACCACAAGCGTGTCGCCGCTGCGCACAGTGCCATGCGTGATGTCGTAGACATGCGCGACCAGATCGCGTCGAGCCGCATCATGCGTGATGAAGGTGCGCAGCCGCTGATCCTTGTGCGCAACCTTCTCGGCGCGTACTCGCACATCCATCAGCCGCACGATCTCCGACTCCGCCACGGCGCCTTGCGCCTGCAACTGCACCACGCGTTCCGCGCCGCGAACGCGCAGGATTCGCTCCGTTTCCTGCACCAGTCCGAAGTACGCACTCTCGCTCGTGTTGGGGATGAACGAGAACACTGCATGTTCCACATCGCCGCCGAGCCGCTCCAGAATCCGTGGTGCGAGGTGCATGCCGAGCCGCTTGCGTTCCTCGTAAATGTCGGGGTCATTGCCGCGGCTGAAGTAGATGCGCTCGAAGGTGCACTGGCGGATCGGGCTCGGCGCCGCAAAGCGCTGCGAGCGAATCTCGCCGCTGCGCTTCACCGTGAGCACATGTCCTGGCTCGAGCGCCTCGACGCGCGCGATGGGCACATCGAAGACCGATGCGAGCGCGGGGCGTTCACTGGCGATGGCGACGACATCGTCGGTGATCAGCATGAACGCAGGTCGAATGCCCGCGGGATCGCGACAGGCGAAGCAATCCCCGTTGCCCACGAGAGCGCCGAGCGTGTAGCCGCCATCGAACTTCTCCGCCGCGCGGCGCAGGATGCGCCCGTAGTCGAGTTGCGCACTGACTTCCGCGGCCAGTTCGCGTCCCTCCAGATTCTTGAACGACCCCGGCCCTGCGGTGGAGACGAGCGCATCATGTTCACTGTCGATCGCGTGACCGATCTTCTCGAGCACGACGCCCGTGTCGCTGCCGCCGACGGGCGCCAGTCCGTACTGCACGAGCAGGTCGAACAGTTCGGGCGCGTTCGTCAAGTTGAAGTTGCCCGCGAGCGCCAAGTTGCGGCTTGCCACGATCGATCGGCGCAGAAATGGATGGCACGCGTCCGCAGAACGCCCACCGAATGTGCCGTAGCGCAGGTGTCCAAGCAGCGCCTCGCCGAGCATCGGGATCCGCCGCTTGAGTTCGGCAACAGGCGCCGTGCGAAGCGCGTCGTCGCCAAGCGCGCGCACGGGTGCGAGCGCATCGTCGAAGAGCCGCTCCACGGGATTTCGCTTGCCCGACCGTTCGCGTTCAAGAAATGGCTCGCCTGGTAGCGCATCGAAACGCACGGCGGCGATGCCCGCGCCATCTTGCCCGCGGTTGTGCTGCTTCTCCATCAGCAGGTAAAGCTTGCGAAGTCCCCACACGGGATCGCCGTACTGCCGTTGGTACCACTCGACGGGCTTGCGCAGGCGGACGAGCGCCAGGCCGCATTCATGGGTCAGGGCGTCGCTCATGGAGCGCGCAAAGGTTAGCGCAGCGGCGACGATGCGAGCGCCACCGAATCTGCCCGCACAGTTGAGGCATCGTCGCGCATGCAACGCACTCGGAGCACGGCCGATGGCTCGAACGGCTTGCTCACCACCATCGTGGCGGCGAGCGCGGGAACCGCCGCGCTCATCACTTCTGCCGCGATCGCAGGACGGTTGCACTCGATGGACAGATGCAGCAGAACCAACTGGCGGATCGTGCCGCCTGCCGCCAAGCGCGCCACGGCGGCAGCGGACTCCTCGTTCGACAGGTGACCGCGCCCACCCATGATGCGCTGCTTCAGAAACCACGGCCTGCTGGACGCTTGCTGCAGAGCGAGGTCGTAGTTGCTTTCGATCGACAGCAGATCAAGTCCGCTGAAGGCATCGATCAGGCGATCCTCCACCGAGCCAAGATCCGTGGCATGTCCGATCGA
>Ga0172367_10007355_pt1 | contig 12646 bp, 15 predicted proteins | sample Lak10m_FD_114542 | JGI IMG/M metagenome (GOLD analysis project Ga0172367, IMG submission 114542) | Freshwater microbial communities from Kabuno Bay, South-Kivu, Congo - kab_022012_10m | ecosystem: Environmental > Aquatic > Freshwater > Lake | place: Democratic Republic of the Congo: South-Kivu...
ATTCAAACATATATTTTTATTTTCCAGTTGAACCAAATCCACCTTCACCTCTTTCTGAATTTGATAACTCATCAGATTCTACAAATTCAATTGGTGGGTAAGGTATAATAATAATTTGTGCGATTCTATCACCAACTTTGTAATAATCATTGAATGTATTTTCGGTATATGTTTTTGTTTCATCATAAAAACGATTACCATCAAATACTTTATTAAAGGTAGCTTGAAGTTCACCTCTATATCCACTATCAACTACACCAACGGCATTACTCAAATCCAAACCAGTCTTTCTAACCGATGAACGAGGAAATATTAAACCCACAAATCCTTCCGGTATTTCTAAAGCAATACCCATACCATAAGTAATTTGCTCAGGCGTATCTGATATAATTGATGTTGCTAATAAATCCATTCCCGCATCGCCAGATTTAGCGTATGATGGAATTACTGCTTTTGGATTAAGCTTCTTTATTTTCACTTCCATTTTCTTCTAGGTTTTTTTGAGCGATTAATTGAAGTCTTTGATTATCTCTTAGTTTTTTACCTTCATCGGTTAGTTCTCTTACAAAGATTTTAAATAATTTACCAGTTTGTCCGTGTGTAAATGAAATATAAGAATCTTCCATATTTGTAATTGTAAAAATTACTTTAGGGTCTTCGTTTTTATTCATAACAGAATCATCTGTCCACGCAAATACTTGTGGTTCATCACCATCAAACTGAAAACACCATTCTGCATCTTCTAACTTTTTTTGAGGTATTGTTAATTCTCCTAATTGTGGTTGTAACAATTCTTCATTTTTTACTTCTTCTACTTTTTTTGTTTTTTTAGTCTTTGACATATTGTTTTGTTTTTATCTTCCTACTTCACCTAAATACTTTTCCTTCATTTCTTCCCAACTCATTCCGATAGCATCTATGTAAAATAAGTGTTCAGGTTTTAACCTGCCTTCTTCGTGCAGTTTTGTATATCTACTTATAGCATGCTTCTTCCACCATTTATTGATGTAATCAACACCTTGCTTAAATTTATCTTTTAGTACTAATTGGTCTTCAGTAATTCTATCACAAAGAAAATCGTTTCCGTTTTCATACATCATAGCCATATACACACCTCTTTTAAATCCGTGATGATATTCAGTACCTTTAATACCACACTCTTTAAAGATTTGTCCTAATATCTTTTGTTTGATACCACTAACAGGTCCATTAGCTTCATACCCCATATTAGCACCATTACGAGCTCTTTCTCTAGTAATGTTTTCCATATACCAATCGGCTTTATTTTCTTTTAACCATTGATGCCAAGGGTCATAGAATTTATCATCCGGCTTAATACTAATTTTACCAGCTGATTCACCTAATGTTTTAAATAAAGGGATACCATTGTATTGCGAATGGATTCCATATAGTGAAGTTGTACCCACTGCAATTAGTATATTTTCATATTTCTTTTTCCAATACTCTCTTACTTCAGGTACCGTAGTCATCATAGCGATTAACTTACCACCTAAGAAATTATAACCCAAAGGCTGAGTACATACAATTGTAGAAGCGATAGTTGTATTGTTTAATTTACCTTTTACAAACTTGTCATCTTTAGTCCAACCGATGTAGTTATCTCTTACGCCTAATGCGGTTACATCAGATGCCAAGGAGATTTGCCCCAATAGTTTTCCACTTACTTTATCCTTAACATTAATCTTAACGTTACGGCCAGGATTAGCGGTGAAATCCATAGTATGAATCATTCTACGGATTTGTGACCACTTAGTAGCTTCTTTAGGGTCTTCAACGATTTCAACGTAAGGGTCTAACGCTTCAATTTCTTTTATCGTTAGCTCCTTATCGTTGATATTAGTTGGCCTCCATTGAGAATCATAATACGTTGCTATTTGGGCTTTAGATTGAATCATTGTAGGGTCTTGCAACTCTACCCACTTCTTATACAAAGTTTGCTCCTGCACAGACATTGTCATTAGATAGTCCATGTTTTCTTTTAACTTTGTTTTTTCAATATCAAAGTCAAAGACAGGTTTTTGTGGTTCAGTATCCCAAAAGCTCATAATTACTTAATTTCTACGAGGTAATAGTTAGAAGTGTAATCACCATCAGTAAATGATACGTGTGATAATCCTTTAGATGAAATCTTTAGTGAAGAAGTTTTAGAACCTTTGTTAGCCATTAAAATAGCTTTCAAATACTTTGCAGAAAATGCAATTGGTTCGATATCTTCTTTACACTTACAATCTACACCAATAGAGATTCGGTTAGAGTTAATTGAAGAATATCCCAAAATAACTTCACCTTTCTTATCTTTACAAGTGAATGTAAATGTATCAGCGTCAGCCAATGCACCTTTTGATTTGATGAACTTATTGATAAAATCATCATTCAATGTAATTTCTGCATCAAATTCCGGCAAAGCTTTCAAATCAGGTACTGCTGGAATAACAGATGGTGCTGCTAACATATATTGTACCTTAGTTCCTTTATCAGAGAACTTAACTGCTCCAGTTGTTTCTTCAACTGAAATTGCTTCATCCAATACACTCAACAATCCTTTCAATTGTGAAGTTGTATAGATACCAAAGTCACCTTTTGGAAAATCATTTTCAGATACAATAACATCACCTAAAAGGGTCTTGTCATCTGAAATCATTCTTACTGACAGATTCTTACCATCTGCCTTAATCATAACGGATTCAATCTCACCACCAAGGTTGTAACGATTGATAAAACCATCAAATTTACTTTTGTTCATAATATACTTTTTATAGTTTAAAGTTTAGAAATACAAATATACGAAAAATTATTCAATCCACCAAATTAAAATGAAAAGAATTTTTCAGCCGTTTTAGCTGCGGATAATACCTCACCCCATCCCAATGCTCCATAGAAATCCTCTAACTTCTTCAATAACTCCCTCTCAAAAATCTTATCCACATCAACATAGTTTGTCACCAATTCCATAATTTCAGGAGCATCATTGTAACCCTTAAATGCCAAACCATCTAATCCATATGGGTTTTGTTTTAGATATACCCACTTAACTTTATCACCATCTCTCATTGGTTCGTATTTAGATGGACATTTGAAGTGTACTAATAATTGATTATGTGCAATTGCTGCCTTAACATGCGCTGGAGTTGCTGATGCAAATTGGAACATTGCCGTTGCTTTCTTAGGCATATACTTTGATAATTCTTTTACAGCTGAGTTCTTTGCTATGGATGTTACATCCATTTTTTGTAAACTCTTTTTGAAAGCTTGAATTTTATCAGTTAGTATATCTTCTCCATCACCTCTTAGGATTTGAATAAGAACCTCACTCATAAATTTACGGAACTCAGCCGGATATGATGAACGAACTACGTCCAATCCTTTCACATCCAATCTATCCATCGGAATACCATTCTCCGCAATAATCCATTGAGCGTATCTTTTCTTAGCAATCCAAATACCACTTCGAGATACAAACTCTTTTTTAATTTGAAATCTATGCTTATCTACATTGAATATCTTTTTGCCCAACATATCATAGAAGTTGTTAATGTAATCTTGCGTTTCTCCAGCAATATTATCAACCAACAATGCAATTTCGGTATCATTTTTTTGTTTCCAATCGGAATATCTATGCTCTAATAAGGGAACTGCTGAGAAGAATACAGAATCAGTATCAATGTAAATGTTAAAATCTTTACCCTGAGTTCCTAACTCTTTATTGTATTTTATGTTTACCATTTCCGCAGTTGATTTAATCACCGTCTGTCCAGTTAATGTTACAGCTTCAGCGTTATCAACATCATAAAAACGGAAAGCAGGTAATCCTAACACTCCATACAAAGAGTTCAATAAGATTTTTTGCACTGTCTGTCTTTTCTTATAGAAAGCATACATTTCTTTGTTACCTTCTTGTCCGTATTTCTTTTCTAACTTACGGAACTCAACCCTTTGGTCAAACCACAAATCTAATATATCAGGAATACAACCTACTTTATTTGTAGTGTATAACACACCATTTGATGATACAGCGTATTTACTTTCATCAAATAGTTTCTTTAAGTTTTCTTTTGAAATCTGCCTACCACCAATTGAGTACATATCAACTTCGCCTTTTAGGAATTTCTGAGCATCCCAATCATCAATCTTCGCCACTTTTGTTTCAGGTGATATGTTTGTTGTCATAATGATTGATGGGTATAGTGAAGTTAAATCCAAGTCATATATCCATTCATACTTACCAACAATAGGTGCTTTAACATATGCTCCGATAAACTTTTCTTCACCATTCTCTCTAATGGCTTCCATCTTTTCTTGTCTATCCGCTGGTTTGTTAGGTGCTACGATATTCTTACGTTTAAGGTAACATAATAATGCACCCTCTAAGAATTTAGATGAATACACAAAATCTTCATAAGGTACATGTCCGGCGTGACAGATACCTCTACATAGGTCTACGAATTGTAACTTACGTTCCATATCAACCACCAATTGTATGTCCACTAAGTTATACTCAATAAACTTTTCAATATCGTTGTGAAACAATTCATCCAATTTACCTTTATACTCAACCTTACCTCTACCCAGTTCCTTCATAGCTACCGTATCCAAACGATAGTTATCCAACTCAACATATGTATATGATTTGTACAATCCTATGTAATCCAAATAAGATACACCAGCCATAAAGAATCTCTTACGATATGGAGACCAAAAACATTCACCTATTGGGGATAATCTATTAGCATGTCTTGCTCCCAATAATCTTTTAATACGATTGTACAAATATGGAGTATCGAAGTAATCAATGTTCCAACCTGTGACAATAGATGGATTTATCATTTCATACAATTCTAAATACTTTAGAACCATATCTCTCTCATCTCTAAATGGAAGTACAGTACGATTACCGGTATTATTTTCTTTCATCTTACCACTCTTGTCCATAATAAGAACCCAATAGTGGTCAGTTGCAGAATCATGCAAACCAATAGCGGTTAATTCATTCTCTGCCTTTTCCATATCAGGTATACCCGTTTCCATTTCTACCTCAATATCGTAGGTAAGGATAACGTGTCCATCTGAAGGTATATCCGAATCGGTGTATGTATCAACTAATATACGTGTTGTTTCAGGTACATCAGATTCGAATAACTCAGGATCATCTTTTTTAAATTTGAATATTTTTGTAAGCTTATCACCATAAAGAGAAGTGTATTCACCTCTATCTGCCTTTTCATAAGCATATCTTACATACGGAAACGAGCGATACCCTAACTTGTCATCCCACAAATGTACTAAATTTTTTTCTCTTTGATAATAACAGTTTTGATACATGTACTAAATATAATTATAGAGCCGGAGCTATTTTCTTTTTACCTAATTTTTTATTTACAATTGCGTTACCTACCAATGTTGTACTACCACCCTCAACAAAGTTTTTACCAAAATGGTTATCGGATAAATCAGTACCTTCAGCTAATTGCATTGGACTAAATTCCTCATCTAAGTATGAGTCCTGATAGTTTTGTATTACAACTGCATTATATAAGGATTCTACACTATCAGTATTGCGATTCGAATCTACATAGTTAATAATACCTCTACGAACCCAATCTTCTTTAACTTTCTCAAAGTAAGTTTCCATCATCTCCAATCTAAGATTTAACTTTCTAGTATCCGTACCAGCATTATGCCCACCAAATCCATGCTTATTTGGTAATTTATCTTCAACAACTTTTTTACCAATTGTTGTTTTTGTTGTAGCTATCTTTGGTACTAACTTACCGGTATCAGGATGTTTAACTTTAACTGCTTTAGATACATCAGGTGTTACATCTCCGTTTTTATCTATATAGATATACGCAGTTTCTGCTGTAATTGTTTGTACCATTTTTAATAATTCATCCGTATATAAGATGGGATTGTTTATATAAACACACTTTCCATTCTCTTTAAGAGATTTAAGCGAACCATGTACAATTGAATGTGTAAACACAAAGAAATTTAATACATTAGACCAGTTACTATTCTGTTTGGGTATAATTTTAATTACTTTCTTTTTATTTGTTAAATCATACTTACTAACAAATCCGTTTGAAATAATAGACCATATATTACTAACTTGCGATAATGAAGTTGTACTTACTTTAGATGTATAATCGCAAATTTCATCTAATCCAGAATCATCACTCCAATTAGAATACTTTGATTTATTTAACCAACCAATTGAAGTTGCTATCATTTTTTCAAGACCACTCTTAGTTTCAATCTTATCAGCTGCCTTTTCACCACTTAATATGTTTGATAAAAATCTTCTAATTTGAATATTACCTATCTTAGCAACCGGATTAATTAAATCCCTAATAAACTCAACAACAAGAGCCATTGAAATCATTCGGATACTCATTTTTTCAGGCATAGTTGATGAGTTTACAACTTTAAATGCCTTTTGTATAATTCTAAGATGTCCTTCAACAAACATAATTACCGGAAGTTTTGCATCTAAGAAATAATTCTTAACGCTTTCATCTAAATCACAAAAAGCTTGTTCAGCTATTTGAACAAATTTTGGTCTTTTACCATCCGTATCTGCAAATAGTTTATTCAATTCATCTGATTCTGGGTAGTATCTTTCTTCTTCGGTAGTAGGTTGTATCCACTTTACAAGATGTTTGAATCTATGCTGTCCATCCAATAATACATACTTTCTACCCTTATCTTTTATATCCTGAAATACTTCTATTGATTTTTCAATACTTTCAGATGTACCTTCATTTTCTTTAATATCAATTAATGATTTTAAAACCGCATCAACATCAGCAAGTACTAATGGGGTTGCTCTACCAGTACCTTCATACAATGCAAGTAAGAATGAATCTACTCTTTCAGCTGGCCATTGGTTAAACATTCTCTGCATTAACTTATCGTCAATGTGAATTAGAGGCACCCATGTCATCAGGTCTCTAACTGTAATACTTTTAGGAATTGGAATACTTCTTTCTGCGTAAGGTCTAATAGCCATAATTAATTGTTTTAACTTTTAAATATTTTATGTTTTATACTATGTAAAGGTACGAAAAATACCCGAAACTGCCTAACAATTATCGGGTATTTTCATAAGTGATTGATAATCAATTAGTTACCAATCCACTCATATCCATTCTTTGTGAACTTAATCTCAGGAATTAACCTCAAAGCGTTTCTATACCCTGTCCATTTGATTCTAACACCCCATCCCATATACTCTAAAATTTCAAATTTATTGGTAACACCTTTTTGTTTAATAAACTCTTTTATCTTTAATAAGGATTCAGTTTCATTCATTGCTTTCAAATCAAATACACCATCCCAACCATTAAACCATTTTGAAATACGTTCTTCCCAAACCATATTCTTAGCAAGTTCAGTTGTATCATACTCAATTGGATTATCTAACATCTCATTAAATTTCTTAATGAAATCATCTCTATCTTCATAAAGGTATGGATATGGATTTGATGCCACACTAACCATTTCAGGATAACATAATTTATTTGGAAGTAAGTAAGGACAACCAACCGAAAATCCATCAGTAGTTGAAATACTCCACGCTGAATATGTTTGGAATGTACCTACACCAAATTTAATTTTGGAAAGGAAATCCATATATTCATCTCTACCCGTAATTTTAACTCTTTCATTCCAAGGCCTATCTACTTGTGCTAATGTAGTATATACTTTGAAATCTTGTCTTTTTTCCCAAATCTCATCTACACATTTTACAAACCATTCCCAACCCGTATAACCAGCATCTCTATGGTTGAATATTACAGTCTTATCTTTATAATCAGAAACTTTTCTTGGATTAACTCTATCAACCCCCAAATAATGTGGTTGAATAATTTTTTGTAATTTATCCAAAACATCTTGGTTATAGTTTTTAGCTGCATGTTTGATTGTTAATTGTTTTAACCAATCACTATTAACACCACATTCATCCATTTGTAACAAACCTGCTACCGATGCATCCAACATATGTTTTGCATATGGTGCGTTTTCAGGAACTTCAAACCAATGTGAGTAACCAATAATTTTTGGAGCTATGTTTGTGTTGTTAAATACACAATTAGCAATCTGATTTGTATGCTCAGGTAAGTGTGTATAAATTATATCCCAATCATTGTGTTTCCATTTAATATACTCCATAAATTGAAGTGAATCAAAGTGGGTACGCATCTGATTAATGTATGTTGGTAGTGTATAGATTCTTTGGTCTACATTAGGAAAGTTAAGTGATTTTACAAACTCAGGAATAAGGATTGTAAAATGTACTTTCCATCTTTTACTTATAAATGGAATAACTCTACGAAGAACCTCTACTAAGCTATCCGCTTCTAAATTATCTCTATAAGTGTAATTACCATAAACCAATATTTTATAATCATATTGTTCATTTTCGTATTTGTCTACTAAGAAATCCGTAATATCTCTTGCCATATTTTATTTTGTTTAATTTATTTTTACCAAAAATTTGCAGTACCTTCCGGCACTTCGTATGTAGTTAGGTGATGTACCACTTCAGTATTGAAATCCACACTATTTTTTGGATAGGGTTTGATTTCATGCTTCAATGCCTTCATCAATTGTTTCTTTTCTTTTTTATCTTGCGCCAATATCTGAATATATCTATGCTTTGGTGGCTCCATCCTTCTCCAAAACTCTTTATATCCCTGCTTACCAATTTCTCTTTTAAGATGGTCTAAGTTACCACTACCCCACATTGAAAATACAGTTCTACTATGAATCCAATCGTATGGTTCTTTTTGTAATGAGATACCCCAATTTGGCATTAGGGCAATATCGGATGAAATACCTTGATATATCCAATTCGTTGCTTGATATATCCCACCCAAATGTTCTTGTCCAGCATCTGCATAAGATAGTAATAGTTTTATATTCTTATCATTTTCTTTTAACCACTTAAAAGATTGTGATATAGCAAATGATTCAATATTAGAACCATAACCATCATCACAATACAAACGTGTCAACTCTAATGCGTTATCTTTTGTTAATCCTTCACAAATAGAAGTTGCTGCTTTTGCTCCAACAGGAAATCCGTAAATGATACATCCAATTAATTTATCACCATCAAAAGTACTAGCATCTTCTGCTTTGTAATAGATACCCAAAGAGTAACGGCATGAAGTCCAAGCGTGAGTGTAATGTTTCTTAACAATAATATCTTTAGCGATATTTTTTGCTATTGGTGCTACATACACTTTACTTACATCACAATATTGTTTACCTTCAACTTTCATTTTTCTTTTTATTGGCCATAGCCTTTTCTAATACCGATTGTTTCTTTTCCAATCTAGCATCTTTCATTTGCTTCTTCATCATCTTATCATAACCTGCTGGAAACTTATTACTCACTTCAATTGGTCCATTTGGAAACTTTTTCAAATCGTACTTCCAAGTGGATTCAACCCCATCATTATCTTTATATGTAATTTCAAACTTTGTAGGTTTATCAATTGGTTTTTCGGGCCACCTTCCCATATATTAACATTTAAAATATTGAGTTAATGCTGTTGATGATGTACGATGATTTGTTATTCCATCTTTTGAAAAGTTATAAGCTTTTCTTTTTTCAAATCTACCACCCTTTGCTATATATTCAAAATCGTTCCAATCTAAAATATGAATAGTAACATTCATTGCTTTTTCTAAAAATTCTAGAAATTCAGCAACTATTTGTGTTATGGGACAGTATGGATTTAAAATATAAATTTCTTTAAGAGAATACTTTCTAATATATTTAAAAACCTTTGTTGGAAGTTTATCACCAATAGAACCAGATACTGCTTGGGCTACGCAATCCATATAAATGTTACCACCAATAATAAAATCAATACCAGCTTTAGGTCCTTTTGGGCTTCTCTTAAATTGTTTATGAATTGAGATTAAATAGTTCGAAACTCTATCTTCTAAATCTTGCCCATTTTGGTAAACTGCATTTGTAAAATAACTTTCCATTGTTTTTTATTTTACACAAATATACGAAATTATTTTGAAACTACCAAATCTATTGGGTCCATTTTATAAACTTCATCAATAATATCCAACTCTTCCTTTGGATATGGTAAGACCTCATGTTTAAGCGATTTTAAGAGTGCTTTACGTTCCTTTTTATCTTTGGTTAGAATATACACATATCGGTGCTTACGGGGTTCTCTTTTAATCCAGAATGAGCTTGTAACCATTGTCTGAATTATCTTTGGGTCATTTGTTCCATACTTTACATAAGATGTACGAGAATGATGCCATTCATCATCCTCACTCCATTTAAAAGACCAACTATCTGACCATCTGATTTTATTACCCTGATATATCCAATTTGTAGCTTGATATACCGTTCCTAAGTGCCCAGCGTTTGGGTCTGAATAAGATATTAGAGCTTTGATGTGTGGTGCGTTTTCTCTTAACCAATCAAACGTTCTACCTACAAACCAACTCTCAATGTTACTACCATATCCATCAAATACAAACAGGCGTGTCAATTCTAACACTCCATCTCTCGGAAGTAATTCAGAAATTGATGCTCCAGAGTTTCTACCAACCGGGTCACCATAACACGCAACTCCAACTAATTGTTCGTTTACACCACTAAAGAAAGAATGTTCTTCATCCGATATATAAAATAAGCCTATGGCATAGGATACCTTTGTCCATATCCCACTATAATGGTTATTGACAATTATATCTTTAGCAATATTTTTATTGATTTCTCTTATTGAGAATTTGGATATGTCACAATATTGTTTTCCTTCTACTTTCATATACTACCAGACCAAAATTCATTTAGATGATTCCAAGTTTTACGTTGAATTATCTTCATTACATTGGCTGGGGAAACCTTATTGTTTCTTGCAATCACCTTTACGTTTCGGTGACCCATACTCCATAATCTTCTGATGTTTAGAACTTGCTCATCTGTCAGCTTAGCAGCCGGATGAGTCTGTCCTCTTAAAATAGCCATGTAACCTTTATTAATATTTTTTATCCTATTGCTTCGTTAATAGCATTTTTATATGCTATCTTTGAAGTTAATCCTTGAAATCTTTCAACAAGAACACCATCCTTTTCAACAATAACCAATGGAATTGAAGTTACATTGTATTGTTGTGCTTCATTTGGAGAATTATCTACATCATATTCAATGAAAGTTGCTTTACCATTGAATTCTTCTTTTAATTGTTCCAAAACAGGTTTTAGCATTCTGCATGGTCCACACCATTCTGCTCCAAATTTTTTAACTGTTATCATTTTTTAAATGTTTATATTGTTCTTCTATGTTTATATTACCAGCTTCATGCTTTGGTTCGTAAGGACAATGGCGGCATCCTGAGCCGCAGCAGTGACCACGCTCTATGTGGTATTGTGGTGTAAACACTATCCTACTTCCTTCAAAGTAATACAATTCTTCTCTTTCTTTATTTAATTTCATCAAACCTAAATTTCCATCCTTTATATATACCTCTTTGGAAAGTTGTATTATTTCTACAATGTTCTCTAATATTATGAGCTGTTACTTTTAGCTTTTGTGCAGCTTCTTTAGCAGTTTCATACTTAGTTTCATTTCCTTCCAAATTGGTTACTATAACATTTCCCAAACATCTACCATTCAAGCTTCCCTTCTTTACATCACTCCATTTTTTTCTAAGTTCTGGATTTTGTAAAGTGTTCAACATAGCTTCACTCAATTTCTTTTTCATATCATCACTAGCCATAGCTTTTTCGTGTGCCGTTTTAACTTTAGCTACATATTCTTCGGATTTCCATAATTCAATTCCATTTTTTCTATGAATATCCTTATTTTTTAAGTTTGATATTTTTGCTTTGATTGATAATTTTTTTCTAGTCAATTCTTTCAATTCATCCGGCATATTACTAAAAGTATCACCACCAGTTCCACCTTCTGTAAGGTTGTAACCAATTTCAATAGCTTTGGTTTTTTCTATCCATTCTCTTTCTAAAGTATCAATCAAAGACTTATCCGCTTTATCTACAACTTCCATAACAAAGTTTTCGGCTCCATAATGTAAAATTGCATCATAAAGCGGATGTCTTTTTTTACCAGCTAAAGATAGATGTTCTTTCCACCTTCGTTCTATATTGGAAGTTTTACCTATATAAAACTTTCCATTTTTTAAGTTTGTAATTTTGTATATTAGCTCCATAACACATATAAATATAAGGTTGTGAAGTTTTTATACAATCTCACACTCACTTCACCTCGCATTGTCCGCCTGAACACGCCAACTCACCACTCAGGTCAGTTGTATCTTCAATCTCAATAACTTTACTTAAATTAATATCTGATAAAGTTTTTAGAAGTTCTTCGTACTTTTCTTTTGTACAGTCTTCAAATGGAGCTTGAATATAAGTGCCGCCATCGAACGGTAATACTGAAAGTCCGTTGTAGAAATCTTTGTTTTCCCACATCCACTCACCAACTGCTTTCCATTCATGCTCTCTAATAGAAATTGTAGCAGATACGTTGTGTGTATTGTTACCACTTCTATGACCAGGCTTAACCCACTCACCATGTACTTTCTTAACTCTCTCTAACAATTGTAGTGGAGATTCAGTACGGAAG
>Ga0172367_10007356_pt1 | contig 12644 bp, 14 predicted proteins | sample Lak10m_FD_114542 | JGI IMG/M metagenome (GOLD analysis project Ga0172367, IMG submission 114542) | Freshwater microbial communities from Kabuno Bay, South-Kivu, Congo - kab_022012_10m | ecosystem: Environmental > Aquatic > Freshwater > Lake | place: Democratic Republic of the Congo: South-Kivu...
CCTGTAGCTGTGCCCTTTCGACGTATATTTTGCAGGCTATTATATAAATGAAGAAGAATAATATAAGCCAAGATAATAAAAATTTCAAGATCCAACTCGTGCGCTTGTTCCGTAACGAATTTAAAGATAAGCTGGGTCTAGTAAACCTCCTACGTCTACGCTTGTTATTTTCGTTGCAGCGTCGCAAGCCGTGAAGCGTAGAGCAGTGAAGGTCCAGCGCAGTAAGCAGCCTGAATCACAAGATATACCTGATCATTCGTATAACCCAGGCTGCTTATTTAACTGCGCACGGAATAGCACGTCCGCAAGCATTAGCTCCCGCACTGATTGTTAATTCTCGTATTAGTTAGAACCCCACCAATAAATAGATACAAATAAGAATAACCATACAACGTCAACAAAGTGCCAATACCATGAAGCAGCTTCGAATCCAAAATGGTGAGTAGTTGTATAATGGTTCTTAATTTGTCGTAATAAGCAAACTAATAAGAATGTTGATCCAATAATAACATGTAATCCATGGAATCCAGTAGCCATGAAGAAAGTAGAACCATATACACCATCAGAAATAGTAAATGATGATTCTATATACTCATAAGCTTGTAATGCTGTGAATATTAATCCTAATCCAACAGTTAATGTTAATCCTAATACAGCATTGGCTTTATTACCTTGAAGAATAGAATGGTGTGCCCAAGTAACAGTAGCACCAGATAATAATAAAATTAATGTATTTAATAATGGAACATCCCATGGATTTAATACTTCAATACCAGGAGGAGGCCATACACCACCGATTTCTACAGTTGCAGCTAAGCTACTATGATAGAATGCCCAGAAGAATCCAGCAAAGAAACATACTTCAGACAGTATAAATAATAACATTCCATAACGTAATCCATGTTGTACAGCTACTGTATGATAACCTAAGTATGTACCTTCACGTATTACATCACGGAACCATACTGCCATTGTTCCTAATACTGTTAATAAACCTAATACTGCTAATATTGGTCCTGTTTCAAATGAATGCATGTAACCTGCTGTTCCTAATACTAGACCAAATGCTCCTAATGCTCCTAATAATGGCCATGGAGAAGGATCAACAAGATGATAAGGATGTCTTAAAACATGTTGCATATTTATTGATATTTTGTGTATTTGTGCGTAGTATTGGGTGATAACGGAATCGAACCGCCAACCTATTGTGTGTAAAACAATCGCTCTACCATTAAGCTAATCACGGTTTAATAAAACGCACATTAGCAGCCAAAGAAATAATTCACACGAGCGCGCGTTAGCTTTATCAATTATGCTTTGCTTGCGTGGCTAGTTACCCATTCAAGATATTTTTCAACAGAAACAGCTTCAACAACAATAGGCATAAATGCATGGTTAGCTCCACATAATTCACTACATTGACCATGGAATACACCTTCACGTTCAATAAATAATGAAACTTGATTTAAACGTCCAGGTATACAGTCTATTTTAACACCAAATGATGGGATAGCCCAGCTATGTATTACATCACTTGCAGTAGCTAATAAACGTATATGAGTATTTACAGGTAATACAATACGGTTATCAACTTCTAATAATCGTAATTGACCTGGTTTTAATTCATCAGATGGAACCATATAGCTGTCAAATACTATTGATCCTTGTTCTGTTTCATAGTCAGAGTACTCATATGTCCAATACCATTGTTTACCAATAGCTTTTAATGTTACTGCTGGATCAATTAACTCATCCATTGCATATAATAATGAGAATGAAGGTATAGCAATAATAACTAATATTAAGCTAGGTGTTAATGTCCATATTATTTCTATTAATGTACCATGTGATACTGGTGAAGGTACTGGGTTACTCTTAGCATTGAATTTTAATATTGTTCTAATGAGCATCCAAGTTACAAATGTACCAATAGAGAATTGGAAGAACATTATATCATTATGTAAATATATTATTCCTCTCATTATTGGTGTAGCTGGATCTTGAAACATTAGTTGCCATGGTTCTGCAAAATCTAAGCTTAAGTATTTGAACATATATATTGTTTTATGTAAGATTCAATCCACACAGATTCTTAATTTCGTGCAAATCTGGTTTGTATAAACGCGAATAATGTCCGCAGGCTAATAAAACTATGCTGCTATTCTCGATCCTGATAAGTAGTCTTCGCGTATCCGTGTCTATTAGACGCTACGCTAGTTTAAAGTCCGTATCATCGAATATGTAAGATTCAAGCGCATTATGCATAAACCCAAATAATACCAATTGTATAGTCAACATCAAGGAGGCGTGCTACTTGCGGAGAGGTAGCGTCCGCGTTTGCATTCCCATTCACACTTACATTAGCGTTCGCACTCGCGTTAACACTATTATTTGGAAAGATGTTCACGTTTTTGCAGTAAGTTCCGACTAATACTAAATCCTGAGGTTTGAGGTTTAGTGATGGCAACGAGGATAATGTTAGTGCAGTAACTTTTAAGTGAGGCGAGCTTAACTGGTAATCACTTACATTAGCGTTAGCTTTAGCTTCAGAATTAGTTTTAGCGTCCGCATTGGTTTGAGGGTTATGTCGATTTACTTGCATTTCAGCTTGTATTTCGGCTTGCTTTACTCGTTTCGTTCTAATAGAGGATACTGTTACATGCTTATGGTTAATAAGTTGATAAGCTTGACTCATAGAACTTGCAAAACCCATGTCAAGTATAGCCGAACTTAATTTAAATGTATTTTGTTTCTTACGTTTATTAAATACTCGTGCGGAAGCTAATGTAAGCTCTAGCGGCTTTGTTGCTAATGCTTGTTTTCTTTGCAATGCTTGTTTCATGTTATTTTTTTATGTAGATATTGTATTTTTGTAGTGCTAACGCTGACGCTAGTTCTAGTGCGGACGCTAAAGCTAACGCTAGTGCGGGAGCTAAAGCTAATGTTAGTACGGACGCTAAAGCTAACGCTAATGTAAGTGTGAACGCGCGTTAAAGAATTCAAATAACATTCAGTTTATCTTTGCTGTATCACTTACTCCGCGCCCGATATTCCTTATTCATATTTCTTGGATTGGGCTTGTGGAGGTTGAGCGTCCTGTGACTTCATGGCTTGTTCATTTTGCGTATCTTGTTTTGTTATATTAGTTTTAGCCGTAGTTTCTTGAGTTTTTTCCTTATTTTGCCAACGTTTGATCGCACTTATACTATCCATTACTTGTTCCACTATTTTTCTTATATTTCCAAATAGTAATACTCCAACAAGTAATAATACAATTATTTGTGTAATGCTTATCATAATTATTATGCGAATACGAAAGCTAATGTAAAAGCTAATGTAAGTACGTGAAATATAGGACGAAAATATGTGTGAATTCTAACGCTACTTAAAAATATGTGTGAATTCTAGCGTTGCTTAAAAATATGTGTGAATTCTACTGTTGCGTGTTACTGTTCTTGTTACTAAAAATAAGCCTCAAGCGCAATACAGAATATATTATCCAGATCAGTGCGGACGCTAAAGCTAACGCGAGTAAATTGCTCGCTGCCGGACTTGAACCGGCAAGAAGCAGAGTTTAAGACTGCCGTGTTTACCATTTCACCAAGCGAGCATTGATAATACGAACTTATAAACTAAAGCAATACTAGCCTGCGGACAAGGGGAATGCGTATACAGGGACTTGAACCCTGAACCACCAGATTAAAAGTCTGATGCTCTACCTATTGAGCTATATACATGTTTTACAGCGTTACTCTAAATATGTCTTACGGTTTAGATCATTGCACATCCTTATTTTGTGTTAGAAATAATTCGATTACGTGCTGCAATACGTTTACTATTAGACTGAGCTGCCCCTAAAGCTATAAAATTAGGATTAGAAGCTTTTGCATTAACAATCAAACGTTTAGCTTTTAATGAAGAAAGTGCAATAAGTCGACGTACACGTGCACTAAACATTTTATTTAAGAAAGAGCGCTTAACACTTCCTAATTCTTGTAATTCTATTACACGTAAACGATCTAATTTAGACTCAAGCTGTTGTTTTAATTGTACACGTACTTCCTTTCGAGAGCAATTGCTTATATGTTTGATACTCTCCAATGTTGATGCTAATAATCCATTTAATATTGGACCTGTTAATGTAGCTTCTTTATTAGCTGCACTTAACTCTTGCTCAAGAAGTGATTCTTTATATTTATTTGCAAGTTCAAAATCTTTTGCTATGAGACTAGCACGATTATCAAATTCTTGAACTACAGTATTTTTTAATGTTCGTAATAAAACAACAATAAATAATATAAATGATATACCGATTAAAAACTCTTCATTAAATACTACGATCTCCTTTGAGATTAATGCTACAAGTAACAGTAATACTAATAATTTCATAAGGTTTTTAGAATTCTGAATGCTTAATAATAACTTACCAGAATAATAATAATGATATAGCTAATAAACTGATAGGCAGAAAGTGCGGGTAATGTAAGTGCGGGATAACGCTCTATACATTATAAATCCTTTTAACGTGATTTTTTAGATGTTGATGCTAATGAAGGCGTAGAGCTAGTTACAGAGCTTCCAGAAGATGGTGTTGTTGGTGTACTAGGGCTCTTTTTTACTTGAACAGATGTTTTAGCGCGACGACCTTTAGCGGCATAGTTAAAGCAATATATTTTACCTTGTTTTAATGCAAATGTACGTAAATATGCTGCATTGAAACCCTTTAAAGGACTCGCACCTGTATTTAATTTAACTAGTGTAGCTTGAACCCACGCTTTTGAACTTGTTGTTGTGTCTCGTAATGCTTGTTCTGAAGCTTGTACTGCTTGACTTAGTAATTCGTTTGTAGGACCAGAAACAGCTGTAGATTTTGTACTTCCTGGTATTTCATTATTAGCTTCACCAGGAGCTTCAGCAGTTAATTTTTTACGAGCTTTTAATATTGTAAATAATTTTGGTAATGGCTGATATAAAGTAAAGAAATAAAATAAATTAAATAATATTAAAAACCAACTAAATTGAGCTACATATGTTAGTACATCTAATTGTGGCATATTGCTTATAAAGTATACGTAATGCGCGAATTCGTACGTTCTGGATAGTATAATAATGTGAACGCTAAAGCTAACTTGAACACGATTAAAACCCTTTGCCCAGAAGAAGAGTTGAACCTCTGACCTTCTCATTTTCAGTGAGACGCTCTGCCACCCGAGCTCTCTGGGATGTAGTTAACTATACAAAACGCGTGCGGATAATAACGCCAGTGCGGTAGCTAATGTAAGTGCGGAAAATAACGTTACGCAATAATACAGTAAGAATAGAGTGTAGGAGCTCCCAGTTTACTTATTAGTTTGCTTTGTGGCTTGTTTCGTAGTTCGTACATTACTACTCTTTAGCTTAGGGTGCTTTGGTAATCGCCGTGTACTTGCAAATTCACCAAATTTATGTCCAATCATTTGCTGTTGAACTTCTAATCTTATAAAGCGTATACCATTATGTACATGAAATAGACCGCCCACAAATTGGGGTAAGATAGTTGATGCTCGAGACCAAACCTTTATACCTGGTGCAGCTTGGGGTCCACTTGTTTTCACGCTTGTTTTAGCGTTAGCGTTCGTCTTACCTAGCACTGAAGTAGGGGATGTTGATGCCTTACTCAACGACGTTTTTCCAGGAAGCGCGAACGCTAACGCTGGTTTTTTTGTCCCCAATGCACTTAATGTATTTAATGGATGCGTAATAGATCGTGTAAGTGTTTGCGCACAAAATGAACCTTTCCATTTTGATCGTGACATAAGACTTAATTAGGACTCTCTCCCTCTCTTCTCTCTAACTAGGCTACGCGACTAAAATATATCTAATTCTAGTGCTAGTGCTAACGCTAGTGCGGGAGCTAAAGCTAATTCTGACGCTAAAGCTAACGCTAGATCTTCGCAGCTTTACGGAAATATTTCGAGGAGCTTAATGCAATGAGACCCATGGCAGCTGCAAAACTATTCTTTATTTCATGTATACCCAAACTTTTAGCGATTGAGTACCATACTTTGTTTGGGTACTTGATTGATAATAGTCAATAGATGCTGAGTATGTTTGTAATGGTAATCTGCCAAAAGCTACTGAAACTGATTTTGCTATAGCATTTCCGCCGAATCGTCCTGCGGAACTTACCTTTAATCCTACTACTTTTATATTATTAGTTAGGTCTTCAGATTTGATCAGCAATGCACGTCTTGAAATTAAACCATGTAACCGCTGAACTGTACTCTTAAATGTTCCCGCAGTAAGACGCATACCACCTTGGCTTAGTATTCCTTGTAAATAATCATGAATAAGTTTAGCATTAATATGGACTTGCGCAATTTCACCCACACTGACTGGCGTTAGCTTTAATGCACGACTATTCTGAGAAGCTAGAAATTCATTCCATTGTGCTTTACCTACTAACATATTTACGTTAGTAACACCTAAATGCTTATTACGTTTATTGATGTTATTAAACCAATGTGTTACGTCACTGCTACCTAGATATTTTGAGATATATTGCGAAGCTGATGAGGAAGATCCTACTAAGCTTTCAGATATAGATACTGGAGAAATAGAGCTTGCTTCACGCTTATGTTCCTCTTTATGTATGGTCTCAGTACCATTACGCGGCGTTGTGGCTTTAGCATTCGCGTTAGCTTTAGCGTCAGAATTAGCTTTAGCGTCAGAATTAGCTTTAGCTTTAGCGTCCGCACTAGCGTTAGCACTTGTTTTAGTACCAGAATGAACCTTAGCTGCATTATCAGAAGCTATAGGAAATGTCTTTACATTTATACAAGTTTGATTTATTGTAAGCTTTCGTGTAAAGTCAAGAGGTTCGATCGTAGCATAACATAGACATCCTGAAGTATTTCCGATTCTTTCTACTATTAATTTTGGTTTATTATTAGGTTCTTGAAGTTTTATAGCTTGCGGAGTAGTATCAGCAGTCTCATTACCTTGAACTATTTGAGCATTAACAGTAGCAGCATTTAAATTAGCGTTAGTTTTAGCGTCAGATCGAGAATTATCCGCACTCTGTTCAAATCCGAAGTTTTTGCTAGATTGTTCTACATATTCTAATTGCTTTATAGCTGTTATGTAGGTATTAGCATAGTTATAGTGACCACCATAAAGATTGACACGTGCTACCGTTTTTGGTAAGCCGTTCGTAGCCTTTACGTAAAGTCGAAATGCATTTGGGTTCACTTTTGTTGCCATAAACCGCGCGTGAATCGCACATAACATCCGGGATAGTATATTAAAGCACTAGCGTTAGCACTAGATCTTCGCTACTTAGTTGCATTAGCTATCAGATTTTAGAAAGCATTAAATAGTTTTTATTCTTTTTACAGTATGAGCATTAGTTTTTGTTCTTTGACCTCTTGCAGGTAAATGTAGTACATGTCTAAAACCACGATAAGCTTTTATAGCTACCAGTGTATTAATTCTATCACGTATTAGTCTTTTTAATTCTAAGCCATATAACTTTTTGCTTCCGTCAGCAGAATTTATTGTAGCGTTATCCTTACTTACATTATCCTTGCTCCCACGAATGCGTATATTAGAACTTCCTGATAATCTGTTTCGCTCATTATTTTGCTGTGTAGTGCTAACGCTAGTGCTAACGCTAGTGCTAACGCTAAAGCTAGTGCTAGTGCTGCTCGCACCAGGTTTTCTTATTTCTTCACTAGCGTTATTACCCGCACGAGCGTTATTATCCGCACTAGCAGCAAGAATGTTAGCTATTGCTCGCACCTGACTATTCGATACTTGATATACACGTAGTCGTGGACTAATACCAATAGTATTACATAACTCTAATGCTTTATAGCGTCCTATACCAAAAACTGATCTTAATGCCATATATATAGGACGTCCCTCTGCTAATGTTTGGCCCAGAAGAGTTTTCATAAATATTTAATAATACAAATACCGCACCCATTAACTATTTAGTAGGTTTACCCCATGGTGTTACTGAACGACCTGGTCTACCACCTCCTCCATGAGGATGATCAATAGGATTCATAGCAACCCCACGTACATGTGGACGTCTACCTCTATGTCTATTTGTTCCTGCCTTACCGATAACTTCATTCTTATGTTCCGCATTAGATAGTGAACCTATACAAGCATAGTTTAATGATTTACCATTAAATAACGGAAATGATATATGCCCACCTGATGGCATACGTACTAATATTTCAGAGTCAGTTTTTTTTGTTAAACGCCCACAAGTTCCTGCTGCTCTTATATACTTTCCATTAATATTGTATATTTCTCTTCCAACAGGTATATCATGTAAATAATATGCCCACCCTGCATCAGATCCAGAATTTGTAACGCTAGTGCCAGTGCTAATGCTAGCTTGAGGTGTAACTTGCGATGTAACTTGTGGTTTCTGTTGTAATAAACGAATAATATCACCCACTTTTGTAGATGCTTCTGCTAATACATAAGCGTTAGCTTTAGCGTCAGATGAAGTTTCTGATATTGCTTGCTTTGATGGATATTGTGAAGAAGTGGGACGTAAAGCTCCAGATGTGGCAGAGGATGTAGCAACTTGTGAAATTTCTTGTATTGGTGTAACAAGTGCTATAAATGCAGTTCTATTTGGATCATATTCAAGTCGTTTAACTATAGCAAAATTAGAATTCAATTGATTACATTTAAAATCTATATTTCTATATAATCGACGTACTCCACTTCTATTATAAACCGTAATTCGACCTTGATTATTTCTACCAGCAGAAGTAGGCGTTAAACCCTCACATAGCTGTTTTATTGGACCCTTTTTCCATAAATGTGATCTGTCTACACGTTGTCTATGTCTAGTTCCTGGGGTTACTTTCATAAGATTAAGATTGCACGGAAATAAGTACACAATGCTATACAGAATGCTACGCGCAATACTATGCACACTTATTATGGAGCTTCGCAACTGAGCCTTGCGACTCATACAGAATTTAATGCGAACGCTAAAGCTATTGTTTTATTGTGCTCTAGAGGACTTGAACCTCCACGAACTAGCTTAGAAGGCTAGTGCTCTATCCAGTTGAGCTAAGAACAATTGATTTGTAACGCTAGTGCTAGTGTTAAAGCTAGTGCTAAAGCTAGTGCTACTGTTACGATAATACCGCTTCCCAAACATGGGCAGAGACACCAGTGGGATATTATTATCCCAATTTTAACTGCTTCCATCATAAGTATCGTTGTTGTTGCTAGCTAGTTTTAATTCTAGTGCGGGAGCTAAAGCTAACGCTAGTGCGTGCGGACGCTAAAGCTAACGCTAATGTATCAGGAGTCGCAATATTAGGAGCTGTAGGTCGATCTTATTTTAGACATGTTGGCGTTAGCTTTAGCTCCCGCACAGTTCGCGAAATTTCAGGTAGTGGGATTTGAACCCACAAACTACAGCTCCTAAAACTGTTATGTCTGCCAATTCCATCATACCTGAGCATCATTAAATTCCACAGCCTCGTTATTTCTTACTTATAAAACTAAAGCCGCTATGCAGGATCTATGCTGGATCTTAGCGGTTACAGGCTGATAGTTTAATTTCCCGCTAAGCTAATCCTAAATACGAAAGTTAATACGAATAAGCCACGTATTAATAAGGTGAGAAACCCGATATTGCGACTGGCGTTAGCACTACGAAAATATCCTAATCCGAATTGTTATCTTAGCGGAAATATTGCGAATGTGGAGGGTTTAAATATAGAAGGTTTAATTTTAAGCATCTTGGCGTAAGAGGATTCGAACCTCTGAAATGACGGTATCAAAAACCGTTGCCTTGCCGCTTGGCTATACGCTACGATGTGCGAAAGTGCGTGCGGAAAAGCTATATAATTTATTGGAATCATTGCTTATTCATTTAATTACGTAATAGTGATATATATTCGACATCAATTGTATTACGTACACGATAATATATTACTAATATTCCAAGTCCAATAGCAGATTCAGCAGCTGCAACTGTTAAAACAAAAAAGGACATTATTTGACCTACTATATCATCAAGGAAAACTGAAAATAGTATCCAATTTAAATTTACTGCAAGTAACATTAACTCTACTGACATAATCATTATTAGTATATTTTTTCTATGTAAGTATATACCGCCAATACCAATTATGAAAAGTATCATTGATGTTGTTAAATATTGTACGAGGGATAATGAAGTAACCATAATATATTTTTGTGTGATAGCAAAATACGTAGAAATATGTCCTCTATCACTAATTAACGAACTACGCGACCACATTAACCAAGGAAAACAAGAATAGTGCTAATAATTAGTAAAGATAATGAACATACACGTATTAATATTAAAAATGAAGTAATTGTAATAGCACGTCCATGAACATAATCTAGTATTATAGATTCAAGTCCTACAAATAAATGATTTAATGTAAATACTAATGCAACTAAATATAGGTATGATATACTAGCTCCAAGTATTGTAAGAACGACTGCTGATACTACTAATAGCGCAGTTGCCCATTGTAGTAATATATGTAATTTGTGCGTATTCATTTTTTTTAGATTATTCGCTTCAATGCATTCGTTTCGTTGTAGGATCTTCTCTATTCGCGGCACATGCATTTGCGCTTATTGCTATTACACAAAAATAGCAAGTATTGATAAACTAACAGTTATAGCACTTGCTGCTATACCCGCTGTAGTAATACCCTTATTCGTAAATGCAGAACCTGCCACTTGATCCCAAAAAAAATGGCGTATTCCATGACATAAATGAAATACGAATGAAATAAATATAAAGAATGCTATATTGATGTAAGCATAGTCTAGAATAATTGAAGTTAATTCCGGTGATAAGCTTACATATTCTGTTAAGTCACTAAGAGTTATTGTTGATATTGAACAAAAACTCATAATTAATACGTAAAATAATAAGTATAAAGCAAGTATCGCACCAGTTATTCTGTGGAATATTGATAATGTTGACGATATTTGTGGTTTGTATACTGTTAAGTGAGGTGACTGCTCTATATTTTTCATTAGTTTTAGTTTAGAAAGGTCGTAAGTTTGTTTACAGCGCAAAAATCTTATGTATTTCGCGATTATGCAAAACATAATAATATACCAGCAGAAAGTGGTATCCAAGCTAATGATAATGGTAAAAATACTTTCCATCCAAGTCTCATTAGTTGATCATATCGATAACGAGGATAAGCAGCACGAACCCAAACGAAGAAGAATAATACAATAGCAACTTTAATACCAAACCAAATAGTACCAGGTATCCAAGTAAATGGAGCAAAATCAAATAATGGTAGCCATCCACCAAGGAAAAATATAGTAGTAGAAGAAGACATTAATATCATATTACTATATTCACCTAAGAAGAATAATGCAAATCCCATAGAACCATATTCTACATTATAACCAGCAACTAATTCACCCTCAGCTTCAGGTAAATCAAATGGACTACGATTGGTTTCTGCTAATGTTGAAATAAAGAATATAATGGCTAATGGTAAAAATGGAACAATAAACCATATCTTTTCTTGTGATAATACTATAGAAGTAAGATTTAAACTACTTGTAAATATAATAACAGATAATAGTATTAATCCCATTGAAACTTCATAAGATATCATTTGTGCACCAGAACGTAATGCACCAAGGAAAGCATATTTAGAGTTTGATGACCAACCTGATATTATAATACCATATACACTTAAACCTGATACAGCAAATAAATATAATACACCTAAATTAATATCTGCATATACAAGTCCTTCACCAAATGGTATTACAGCCCAACCTATTAAACTTAACATGAACGTTAATACTGGTGCAAATATAAATAATAATGTATTCGCACTAGATGGTAATATTGTTTCCTTTACTAATAACTTTAATCCATCAGCTAAAGGTTGTAATAAACCATAAAGACCCACTACATTAGGTCCTTTACGCTGTTGCATTGAAGCCATTACCTTACGTTCAAATAATGTTAAATATGCAACACCTACTAATACTGGTATTATAATAGCTAGTGTTTTTACTACTGCTATAAGACAATCAAGAATCAATGTCAATATCATATTATTACGGGATTACGAGAGAAAACATAAGACTAATTCCTCAATCACAGTTCTATTCTTTTATTGCAATATATTTTAAGTGCGGGAGCTAATGTAAGTGCGGGATAATTCTGAAGCTAAAGACACGACTTAGTCTGCTCTGTTACTCCCGTACTTGTTATTCTATCCCCCCGCAAAAACTGAATTAATAGCGAGTTCGAGATGCATATAGAACATCGTTATTAACACTAACTCACGTAAATCTTGTAAGTCCATAAACTAAAAAATTATACGCAAGTCGGAAATATTGGCGTAGTAAGATGTGCGCGTGTTGCCATGCAGTTTAAAACCGGATTATAGTTTACGTGTATTCAGAAGGTGAGTGATAGCTGATGCTAACGCTGATCAGCTAGTACTGGATGCGCAATGATCCCACTAATACGCGTATAATGATCTACGTTAATTTAATAGGTGTATTTCCGAGAGCTTTGAAAGTATTTGTAGCAAGTAGCATAAAATCTCATAGGCGTTAGCTTTAGCTCCCGCACTAGCGTTAGCACTAGCACTAGC